>Ga0207897_100329_pt1 | contig 17205 bp, 11 predicted proteins | sample LinPmetageLP42_FD_184054 | JGI IMG/M metagenome (GOLD analysis project Ga0207897, IMG submission 184054) | Marine viral communities from the Pacific Ocean - LP-42 (SPAdes) | ecosystem: Environmental > Aquatic > Marine > Oceanic | place: Pacific Ocean | collected 2010-08-27
ACAGTGCATTCTGGCACAGGTGTTAGACAGTCTATTAGAAGTGAGTCTCTGGGTGCTACTCGACTATCACTGGTAATCCTAGCGATAAGGTTATCTAACTATAGGCTATATTGATTAAACGTTCAAAATGAAAACTATACCCTACAAACATTCGATGCTGCAAACATTAATAGTGGATTCGCCAGTAGCATCCACTATATATAGGATAGGTTTTGAGTTTCATTTTATAAGGCTAAACTAATCGTGACGCCAGTAGACCTTTACCACGACATCAGTACGACTTAGTCCAAGTCGGTCTTTCAGCAACGGACGCAATGCTTTGGCAGTATTTGCTTCTAGTGCTCCCCAAATTTTATCCATTTGTAAAGGGTTATTAATCAAGTAATCGCCGAATTTACTGTCGATTAGCGTGGCTAACTCTGCCCCTGAGTTAACCTGATTGGTTACTATAGGCAATACGGTAAAATGATCATCCTTGCGGCTTTCAGTATCGCAATCATTATTAGTGTCACTGTCAGTATTGCTGTTGTCATTATCAATGTTATCAATGCCACTACGCATTTTTACCGTATCGAGGTAGCTTTGATCGCCAGCATCTTGCGTCACACAAATGACCAATGGTGGCGTAGGGTTGTTCCATAGCTCCAGCAGTCGTGCTGCCGTTGGCATTGATGTCTCATCGACAATCAGTACCGCTTGACCGTTTCGTAAGTGCTCTACCTTTTCTGGAAACTCTCGCTTTGTAACGACGGTCTCGCCCGCTTGTAGTGCTGCTGCCCAGTTGCCACCTGGTGTATCTCCATGCAAAAAAACATCGACCCATGCTCGTATTCCACCATTAGCTTGCCATGCTTTTCTCAAAGTGTAATAACAGTGAGGACGAGCAGGGCGTACGTTCTCCTTATCGCTACCATTAGTTTTATAGTCATCAGCTTTATTGTCATCAGTGCTGTCAGTCATCAATGCGTTGGTCATTGCATTGTGTTCTAAATCAAATAAGTACGCGTAACCTGCTTCGTTGGTAGGTACTGACGTCGAGCTTGTGACGCCCTTAGCATTACTTAACTGATCGGTATTATTTAATGGCGTATCACTATTTAATGACGGCATGCTCAATTCAAGGCGCAGCATATTTTTGCTAACTCTATAACTGTGTTGTACCTCAAATACTTGCTTGGTCAGTTTGATTGTTTTTTTGCCTAGCTTTTTATCTGCTCTTTGTTTTAGCAAAATATATTGGGCTTGCAAGTCATCAAGCTGAGAGATGGAGGCGGCAAAAGCGATAAAGAAAATCTGGTTATAGAGTGAACTATTTTGAGCGCCAACCAGTTGAGTCTCTAAGCTTTTTAGACGAGTCTGTATAGCAATACCTTCAGCATAAATATCAGTTATTTGCGCATCGACCAGATCCAATTCGGCGGTAGATAATGAGGTAAATGCACTCAAAAATCCAAGCAGTTCGTCGAGGTGCTCTTCATTAATATGAGCGACCACACCTGCTATTTCAGGGTCGTTTAGGGGAGTGTGTTGGCTGTTTTGGTTATCGGTGTTTTCTGTAGAAGCTAAAAGAAGATTAGTCATATAAATACTCGCAATCAACAGAGCGTTGAAATTAAAGTGAATGAGTTTATAGTTAATGATAATTGTTTTTGTTATCATTTACGAGTAAAATCAATTTTTATTGTGGTTTGATCGTCAAAAATTGGTCTATAACCGATGACTGATAAACCATCATTTCTATAACATATTATTTTTATTAACAATGAGTGCTTATATGCTACGTGCAAACCAGCTGACTATCAGCCGTCAAGGAAATACTCTATTAGACAACGTGACTTGTGAGATTGATACTAATCAGCTGGTGGCTTTGGTTGGGCATAATGGGTCTGGCAAGTCGACCTTGATCAAAGCGCTAGCAGGTGAGATGGCAAGTAGTAGCGGCAATGTCACTTTAGATGAGCACAGTATCAATGACTACGGCAGTAAGGAGTTAGCGCGGCAAATGGCATATCTGCCGCAGCAATTGCCAGAAGCTGCTGGATTTACTGTGCGTGAGCTGGTCATGCTAGGGCGCTATCCCCATCAAAAATGGTTGCAAAAGCCAACTCAAATAGATAAAGACAAAGTCGCGCAAGCATTAAAAGTGACTCAAACCGAAGCGTTTGCTGATCGAATTACTGCCACGCTATCTGGTGGTGAGCGCGCTCGTGCGTGGCTCGCGATGTGTCTGGCACAGGATACCCGTTACTTATTGCTCGATGAGCCACTTGCTGCACTTGATATGCATTATCAAATCGAGGTCATTCAGCTCATTCGTCGTTTGGTGGATGAGCAAGGATTAAGCGTGGTAATTATTATCCATGATATTAATTTGGCCGCGCAATATGCCGATCGAGTCATCGCGCTAAAAAATGGTCAAATATGTCACAACGGCGATATCGCCAGTACCATGCAACCTACCGTGCTACACGATATTTTTAATGTCGATATGCAGCTGCTCAGTCATCCTCTTACTGGACAGCCTGTCGCTGTCGCTTAACGTCTGGTTTTTGCCCCTTCTTTTTAATTCGCCTACAAAGATACGCTTTTATGCCTCCCGTTTTTTATATAGATAAATTATCGAAATATCCACTAGTGACGCCAGTATCAATAATGACAACAATAAAATGGTTCGCCCTCGCATTGTGCTTGGTATTGACCGCCTGTAATAGTCAGACATCCACTACCTCAGAAGCAGAAAACAGTCATAGCGATAGGATGAATATTGTCTCTCCCGACTGGGGTAATGCAGCGACTTTAACAGCGATGGGGCATGCACCAATTGCGACAGGTGATGTCAGGGTTTGGGACAGATGGGTGGGAAGCCCCAAACTCCCAACATCGATAACAGACTTAGGCATCCGTTATCAGCCCAACGCTGAGCTAATCGCCCAACTGCCTGTCGATATGGTCATAGATAATTATTTTTATGAGCATGCACGCAATTTATACGGCGATGTTCCTGCGAAGTCTGTGATGTTTGCTGCCAAAGGAGAGACGGCAACGTGGGCTGACTATACGGAACCGACGCGAGAGCTTGGCGTACTAATCGATAACCCGAAGATGGCTGAAGACTATATTGTACAAAGCCAGAAAGACATACAGCTGGCCAGTCAGCAATTCCAGCAGCGTTATCCAAAAGCCAATAAATTCGCAGTGGTACAGTTTGCGGATGCTAATAACATGCGTATGTATGTGGCGAACAGCCTCTTTAAGCCTGCGCTAGAGCAGATGGATAGAGAGCTTGTGGTATTGGGCAAGGGCAATCAGTGGGGGTTTGTGCCGATACGAATGGGGGATTTGGCGCAATTAGATGATGAGACTTGTCTATTAATTATCGATCCACTAAGCCCAATCACTAGAGCTGAAATTGATGACAGCTTGATTTGGCAGCGCCTTGGTTATGGTAATACCCGCTGTGTGGGCGAGCTACCACCAGTATGGATTTATGGTGGGATGTCGTCATTGGTCAGCTTAGCAAATAACTTGTCAGAAGTTTCATTAAAAGGCGGGGAAGTACTATGAGCGCCAATGTAGATACTAACAACAAAAACAATAATATCAATAACCACGCCGACAGTTCTCATAACGACAGTGCTCATATGATGACATTAGCCTCTCAAGTAGCAACGGTTTCGGATTCATCTCTATCGTCATCCTCATCAACGTTATCATCGTCGCAATCGTCCAAACAGTCATCACCACTGAATCAGCCACCCAATCAACCCGATTCTCAAACTTCCTTGTTTACCAATTTGTCTTGGCGACTCTGGGCCATGCTCATCGGATTAGCGGCTTTGTCATTATGGAGTAGCTGGGCGTTGCTAGATCAGCAATGGACGCGCCCACTGAGCGACTTGCTTATACCTAGCTCGCAATTGGATATTGCCAGTATGGCGATACAGCTACATATAGTGGCAACCAGCGTAGTGGCGTTGTTGGCTGGCGGGCTATTAGGCGTGGTCAGTATTTTACTACAGCAATTGGTAAAAAACCCACTAGCATCAGATACAACGTTAGGGGTCGGCGTGGGTGCACAGTTGGCCATGCTTATTGTCACGTTATTTTTGCCTAGCTTGGCTATTTATGGTGGTATTTATGTGGCCTTTGTCGGGGCTATCATCAGTATGGGTCTGGTCTTTGCCTTATCAGCACCCAGTCGATTTAATCCATTGATTTTGATACTGGCCGGTTTGGTGGTCAATATTTTGCTGGCGGCCGTAGCCAATGTACTAGTGCTATTTTTTGCTGAGCGTAGCAATGGCATGCTGTCGTGGGCCGCTGGGTTTTTGGCACAAAATAGCTGGCATACCAGTATCGCGCTAGTCATCACTGCTATTTTGATGGCGGTCGTATGTCTGCCATTACTAAAACCATTAACGCTGATGAGTCTAGATGATACGCAGGCCAAACGTTTGGGCGTGCCTATTAATGGGATTCGCGCACTTATTGTATTGGTGGTCGCCGTTGTGACGGCTTTAGTGATTAGTGAAGTTGGCTTGATTGGTTTTATTGGTCTTGGTGCGGCAAGTTTAGTCAATGCGCTGGGCATCTCTGCTATTGGTAAGCGTTTAGCGACTGCCTTTGGGTTAGGGGCGCTGCTGTTATTATTGACTAGCAATGTCGCGTTATTGCTTGAGCCAATACTTGATATGCAGATTCCAGCTGGTGCCATGACAGGTATCTTGGGTGCACCGCTGATTATTTGGCTGATTTTGCGTCAGCGTCGCGAGCGGATAGAGACAGTGACTCCGATGCTTGCGGGTAAGCATACATCTATTGCCTTTTGGCGATGGGGCGTTAGTGTACTCGCTATCATTATGCTGGCTTGTCTTTTTGTACAAGACATCAATGGTTGGGGGCTCAGTACGGACTGGGCACTCACTCAGCAGTACCGCTTACCTCGCAGTTTGAGTGCTGCAGCGACAGGCTTGATGTTAGCAGTCGCCGGTGTGCTACTGCAAACCTTAACGCGTAACCCTATGGCTAGTCCTGAGGTATTGGGTGTCAGTTCAGGCGCGGCACTTGGGGTTATTTTAGGGTTTTTATTACTGCCAAGTTTAGGACTATCTGCGGGAGCAGGGACGTTACTGGTTTCAGGGTTGTCAGGGGCGATGGCCGTGCTGCTATTGATTATTTGGCTGGCACGCAGGGTCAGCTCAGGTTATTTATTGTTAGTAGGCATAGGTATTGCCGCCATGATGGATGGGGTGATGCATATGGTCAAGCTCTCAGGAGACCCGCGTCTAGAAGCGATGCTTAGCTGGTTATCAGGGACAACTTATAGCGCTCAGCCCAGTACAGTATGGTATCTCATTGGCATTGCCGCTATCTTATTTATACTCAGCCTACTGCTGATTAAGCCTTTGCGAGTTCTTGGACTAGGTACAGGTGTGGCGCGTAATTTAGGTGTGGCAGTTACGCCAGTGACTTTGTCATTATTGGCATTAGTAGCAGCACTTAGTACGGCCAGCACGCTTGCCGTTGGACCATTGAGCTTTATTGGTTTAATGGTGCCTCACTTAGCTACCTCACTGGGAGCTGTGAAGCTTGAACGACAATTGCCACTAGCTGCACTTTTAGGGGCAGGGGTGATGGTGATAGCAGATTGGATTGGCCGTTATGTTATTTTCCCTTATGAGCTGCCAGCGGGCACGATTGCAGCGATTATCGGTGGTGGCTACTTCTTATGGCTCATTCGTAAGGTACCAGCCTCAGTAAATAGATAGCTCATGTCTTCAAGCATTGAATAGCCGACAATTTTGACTTTATTCAGCAGAGGCCTATCGAACCTTATTTGATCAGCAGTTTGATACGAATAACGATGCCAAGTTTCAGCGAGATTGGATGACGTGCTCGGCAGGCTAGCAAAATAATAACTAGGAGCAAGTCATGCCGACCGTTACCCAATTTTATGGTGCCACTGCTTAATGAGCAACGCCTCTATAAATAAAGCCCCTATAAACAAGGTATCTACAAATGAGTCTCCTATAAACGAAGCCTCTCAAAGTAGTAGTAATAGCTTGACCGACAAACAAGTACAGCAGATATTACTGACATTACTACTCGGCGGTACGGTGGTCAGCTTTAGCAATAGTGCGCTTAATCCAGCGATTCCTGTCTTCATGTCGGTGTTTGATGTCGACATTGTGATGGGCGGCTGGGTGTTAAATGCTTATGTCTTGGCCATGAGTGTGGGGCTGATGCTTAGTGGCTACTTAAACAAAAAGTTTCTTTTTAAGCATGTTTATTTGGCGGCAATTTTTGGATTTATGCTGGGCTCAGTCATTGGTATGCTGGCGTCTAGTATGAGTTTTGTCATTATTGCTAGGGCTATACAAGGGCTGAGTGGCGGTCTGATAATTCCACTGTCTATTGGTATGCTGTACCAGATTTATCCGCAGACACAGCACGGCAGAGTAATGGCGTTATGGGGCATTGTCATTATGATGTCATTGGCGTTTGGCCCTTTGGTCGGTGCTTACTTGGTTGAGCAGTTTGCGTGGTGGACACTGTTTGCCATTACCTTGCCACTCAGTGTGGCAGTCATGGCGATGGTATGGCGATTAATACCTGACATACGCTCACATGATAAAAAAAGCCCTTTCGATACCATTGGGTTTGTCAGTTTGCTTATTTGGCTATTGACCATGATGGTTTGGCTGAGTACGCTAAAGATAGACTTTACTAGTGGATTATTCAGCAGTGACGGATTATTAAAGATAGCCACGTTGGGTTTATTGTCTGTCGGATTTTTACTGTCTGCATTGGTTTGGTGGTCATATGAGCAGCGGCAGAAACATCCATTATTAAACGTGCGCTTGTTTAACAATAAAACCTATTTGCACAGTAATATTATCAGCATTACCCAAACAGTCGGTTTGATGCTGTGCCTCTTGTTATTGCCCGTGTTGATACAAGACGTGATGGGCGAGAGTGCTTTATGGACAGGTGTTGTCCTGATGGTCGCGACGTTCGTGGCTAGTATCACCACGCATTACGCTGGCAAGATGGTAGATAAGCAAGGTGCCCGAGGGATTGGCATCGTAGGAATTGCGATTAGTGCGCTGTCTACCTTGATGCTGGCATGGTGCTTGTATCAGCCCACACTTTGGCTATTAATGCTAATTATGAGTGTGCGAGGTATTGGGGTAGGTTTGGCTTACCTACCAACCACAACGGTAGGGTTTAGCAGCTTACCCAAACACGCGGTCACTGAGGGAGCCGCCCTTAATAACATCAGTCGCCGCATCATCTCTACTATATTTATCACGCTGTCCACCCTTTATATAGACAGTCGAAGTGCGCAGTTATTAGCAGCAGGTAGTAGTGACGGCATGGCAAGCGCGATCCAAGAAATACTGGTGGTCATCGCGGTGATTTTATTATTCACAATTCCTTCAGCGTGCAAACTACCACGATCCCCATAAACAAATACCCCGTATCGGGGTTTACTTTAACTTATCAAGACGGAAATATTATTGATTTTTGGCATCAGACATTAATCGCCGCAGAGCAGTGGGCATCATTAATCAATTGTCCTTTTCACCCACTGGCTAAAAGTAAATTGAGTTTTCCTCTATTTGCGCAGGGTATCAGCGCTGTGACCACATTCAAGAGCACTCAAGCACAAGGCACGCTGGCGTCCGATATTGCCTATCGCTTCGGTGAGCAGGCAACGACGATTCGTTCAGGCGATATTGCCATTATGGATAGTGATGATGTATTTATATTATCTGTTGATGTAGCATAGCAGCTATTATCAGGTCGTCAAAATGAATATAGAGAGGATGAGATGGAACTCCAACGTTTCTTCAATGTCTATCGTAACAATGAGCTAGATAAATTATTCAATGACTAATGAAATTATCAAAGATTAAATAGCAAACTATACCTGTGAAAACAACACAAATAAACGCTGCTAACAAGATATTAATACATATGGAAATAAAAACGATTATCATTTACAATGCTCTTCACAAAGTTAGTACACACAGTATTATTAGCTAAATATTACTCATATCACTGTTTATTTATTCAACTAAGTAAAATAACCTAAGTGAAAAAATTATGAAAAGCCATCATCAAGTTGCTCTATCTGTTCTTACCCTTTGTATTAGTCAGCAATTATATGCACAAACCGACAATGCAGTAGACGTTTCATTAAATGCGCAGGTTTCAGCGGAACTGGCTTCAAGTACAGTGTCTAATGAGACGCCTAATGTGACTTTAGACACTATCAATGTTACTGCTAAAGCTAGAACGGGCACGGCACTGGCACAGAAAATTAGTGAGATGCCAGCAGTCACCCAAGTAATTACTGAAAATGAGATTCAGATGCAGGCAACGGGTGACCGTACCACTGGTGATATCTTGGCACAATTGATACCGAGTCTGGGTGCCAGTAGTGGCTCAACCAGTAACTATGGTACGACCATGCACGGTCGCCCTGTACAGTTCTTGTTGAATGGTGTGCCTTTAAGCAGCTCGCGTAGTCTTTCACGCGAGCTCAATAGTATCGATCCTGCGCAGCTTGAGCGGGTAGAGGTGCTTTCAGGTGCTACCAGTATCTACGGTGCTGGTGCAGCAGGTGGCCTAATTAACCTTGTGACCAAATCTTTAGTAGGGTATGGCCCTATCAGACAAACTAGAGTCGGTGTCAGTAGCAGTCGTAATTTTGAGTCAGACTCATTGGGTTATCACGTAGGGCAAACATTAGGATATGGCGGCGAGCAAGTGTATGGTCGTCTAGATGTTGATTATGATAATAAAGGCGGCAAGTTTGATAGCAAAGGCAATCGAATCAGCCCAGATGTCAACCAAACGGACCAACAAGATACCGAATCGCTAAGTGTGAATGGTAGCTTGGGTGTAGAGCTCACTGACAGCCAGCGTCTTGATCTTGCAGTGACTTACTACAAAGATGAGCAAGACACCGACTATGGCCCAGATTATGGTGATGGTTTGGCAGTGTTATTTGGCGCAAAACCTTCTTTGAAGGCCATTGATGGTGCCAACGTAGAAAATGAGCCATATACCGAAAAAAGCTCAGTAAATTTGAGCTATAACGACGATGATTTTGTAGGCTCAGGGTCTAGCCTAAGCTTGACGGGTTACTACCGAGATGAGAAAGGCCGTTTTTACCCTTCTGGTAAAACTGCAGGAGACCAAGCGACTGAAGTATGGCAAAACAATGGCCTAACTGATACAGCCACACTGAAGAAACTGGCAAGTGCTGCAACATTTGTCACTCAATCAGAAGCTGATATCGAAGTAATGGGCTTACGTGCCGCCATGCAAACCGAGACGGAAGTCGCAGGCAAAAAGACACTGTTTAGCTACGGTGCTGATTTCGAGCGCGAAAACAGTGAGCAAACTTACTACGGTCAAGATCTAAATACGTTTCTTGCTAGTAATGGCTTAAGTGCCCAAACAAATGGGCTTACTTATAATGGTGGACCAGATACTACCATCGATAAATGGGGCGCTTTTGTCAATGCAGATGTAGATATAACTGACAAGTGGCATACCAGTGCTGGTGTGCGTTACCAAAAGCTAAAATCTGAGACTGATACCTTTACGCCCATCTATGAGCAACTGCTTGAAGAGTATTTTAATAGTTCTGCTATCAGTGGAACAAGTGCAGCTTACGGCATTGACTATCAAGCTGGCAACGTAGAAAAAGGTAGCACAGATCACGACAAAACCTTGTTTAATCTCGGTACTAGCTATCAGATAACACCGAATGATCAAGTTTTTGCTAATTTTTCACAAGGGTTTACGACAGCCGATATTCAACGGGCGCTACGTGATGTACGTGCCGGTTTCGTGGTTAATTCAGACAATGTACAACCGATTACAACCAATAACTACGAGTTTGGTTGGCAAGGCAAGCACGGTGATACAGCGGCACGCTTGAGTGGTTTTTATAACGAATCAGATAAGGTGGTGCGCCTTACTGATACCGTAGAAGTCATCGATACTGATGAGCGTGTCTATGGGGTGGAAGGCTCGCTTAGTCACGATATTAATGATAAGTGGCAAGTGGGCGGTAGTGTAGCTTATACCCGTGGTCAATATGACTATAATGGTGATTGGTTGGAGCTGGATGCTGTACGCCTAACACCACTAAAAGGCACCGCATTTGCCCAGTACCAATTTGATGAAGGCAGCAACATACGTCTGCAAGCATTGGCCATCGGCGGTGATGATAGAGCTTTTAAAGATCAACAACAAGACCCTAATTCTAGGGAATTTGTACAGCCAGTTACAGGCTACATGACTCTCGATGTATTGGGCCAAGTGAACATGCCAGTCGGCCGAGTAGGTTACGGGGTTTATAACTTGCTTAATAAAGACTATCTAACGGTCTATCATCAAACCACGTTTACGTCTAATGACTTGAACCGATTACCTGCATCAGGCACGACTTATGGCTTAAGCTATACCGTTGATTACTAAAAAGCGCCACGCATTAAAAAACCCTTCAGGCTATGAAAATTTAGCGTGAAGGGTTTTTTTTATGCTCATAATTCTCTAAATCATTTATCTGCTCCAAGAGTATTTGCTAGCGTTTCCAACTTTACGCTTTATCAGATGCAAAAATTATTTTTTGGCATTTTATGATTGACTTATAGCGTATCAATGCTAATCTAACCTCTCTTTGGGGAGTAGCCTGCTTTCGTACTGCGAAAGCGTTCGTATCAACATACTTGGCCACATGCCATGGTGCGAACACCTCTCGGTTGGCGAGACCATCGATATATCTACACTGCAGGTCGGGGGTGTGGCTATGTCGTGGACTCTATACTCGACCAGAGAAAATCACATGAATCCTATCGCACTTCTATTACTTGCTTTTTCTATGTCCACGGATGCCTTTTCCGTGGCAATCAGTAAAGGCGCAAGTCTCAAAAACCCTCGTTTTACCGAAGCTTTCAGAATGGGTGTTATTTTTGGCACCATTGAAGCGATCACGCCTATTATTGGTTGGTTAATTGGTCATTCTGCCACCTCTTTTGTAGACGCAGCGTTCATTGAAGCATGGGATCACTGGGTCGCATTTGTCATTCTTGCTGCTCTCGGTATGCATATGCTGTATGAGGGCTTCAAGCCAAGTAACGAATCAGTAGAAGCACCGCGTAGACATTCGTTCTTTAAACTTGCCATAACTGCGTTTGGTACTAGTATTGATGCAATGGCTGTCGGTGTAAGCTTGGCATTTATAGAAGTCAACATTTTATTAGCAGCAGGTCTGATAGGCTTGGCCACTACGGTAATGGTCACGCTAGGCGTGATGCTAGGAAAGGTGTTAGGCTCATTAGTCGGTCATAGAGCTGAAATATTTGGTGGTGTGATGCTAATTGCCATCGGTGCATGGATTTTATTAAGCCATCTTCAATGATTATATAAAAGCTGTCTACTACGAACAGATAGTCATTACGTGTATAAATTTATTACTGACTTGTAAGGGCAAAGCACTTGTTTACCTAAGAAAAGCCTATCTATATTAATAGTTAGGCTTTTTGGGTCTAAAACTAGCACATTACGCTGTAGCGGCTCGCAAGAGGTCTGAAAAAAATCAGCACTACAAAACCATCAATAATTATCCGTTGTCAGCGAAGAGGCTTGAATAAAGTGCCTATATCTATGCTTACACACATAGTTGTTATTTACTAAAAAAACAGTAGACAATAAAAAAGACCTCCAATCTCTTGAAGGTCTTTTTTATTAATACTTAAATTTGGTGGGCCCAGTAGGACTTGAACCTACGACCAAAGGATTATGAGTCCTTGTTTTTACAACAACAATACACAATGGATGGCGATAACTAGCTGCAAGTATTGGCTTAAATCCCCTTATATTAAAGGATTTGGTTGAAATATAAATAGACCTGTCAACAAGTAGATATACCTATCAATAAATTTAGAGTATCAAAATAGTATCAAGAGCAAGAGTGTTCAAAGTAGTTGAAGAGCGAACAACTTATAAAACCTATCTTATAAGGTTTAACTTTACAGGACAAATCTTTCATTCAAAGTATCAAAAAAGTTAAAAGCGGGTCACTCTTATTTTAGCTATAACGTTCAACAGAGTTTATAAGTAGGTTTGAGGTAATTCAATATTTGAAGAAGCAATGAACCAATCTAGTGTAAATGATGTAGAGCGTGCTACTCTTAAATGTACAGCTTTTCGACTAGCGCTGTCGTTTTAAAGTACTAATGGTGCTGTTTAGTTCGTACAAACAGATTCTCTTTGTTGTAAATAATAAGTTCTAGTTATATAAATTTTCGTCTTTCTGGTTCAGTATTTACCTTTGACCATGATAAACGAAGTCCGCTTTTTTGAGGGTTTACACAGTATTTAATTACTTTTTTCTGTCATCGATTTATGTACAATATTCAATACGTTCTAATGCAATTTATAAGCTTTTAAGCAAAAACTAATTTTAAAAAGGGAACTCTAATGTCTACAGAAGTTTTAATGCAATTTTTGGATATAGGTCTTATAGACTTACAAAGTAGCGATGAAAAGCTTGAAAAGCTTGAAAAGACGTCATCTGCTTTAAGTGATATTTTAGAGGAGTCACCATCTAAGGCTTTATCTTACATTTATATAGCTTGTAACGCTCGTATATCTGAAAGTGATTGTGTCGTACAAGAAGCTATTGCCGTACTTAAGGATAATTGGCCTACTTACTCTAATGCTTTTAAAGGGAAACCGATAACAGTTGTGCGTGCATTGTTGCTTCAAGCTTTGGTAAATAAGTTAGAAGACGATATGCATATCGCTATTGCCTTTAACTCAATAGCTAGAAATATTATTCCTTATACGGATGTTGGAAAAGAAGGGAATATGTGGCGCAGTTTAATTCGTGACAACGATATTAAATTAAACTTACAAGCAGAAGAGGAATGGTCTGCTCCTGAACAAATCACTATTGAACCGTTTTCTTATAAACCTCCAAAGTCTATCGAAATTTCCTCTAAAAAGGTTAAGCTCGATCGTGAGTCACTACAAACAGGTATTGAAAAGGCCATTGGACCTCAAAATAAAGAAGGTCAAGCAACAGATGGCAACCGCCATTGGCCTAATAGTCCAACGAATTGGTCCTATGAATTTGCACCTTTTCTAACAACCGCGATCGCAGATATTGTTGATGAGGTTTTAGAAGAAAGTAAAATTGAACCTATAGATCTTTCAGCACCTCTCAAAAAATTATCAGAAGCTGTAGAGAATCATATCAATAATACGGTTAATCAAATCAGCGTCTCTACTGGTGGCTTACAAAAAAGAACCAGTCTAATATGGTGGAAGGAATCTCTTTATTCCCCTAGTGCCAACTGTAGCTACCGTGAAATACCATTATTTATAATGGGCGCAGTAATGTCATATGATATATTTAACCAAGTACCGACACTCTCGCCAGCAAGTGTCACTGCCTTTCTACGAGAAACTGTACTGTCTATTGAAACTGCAAAAAAACCGCAGACAAAAAAAATGTATGAACTGATCTCCGAATTAAGAGAATCTGAATACGCTATTGCTCTTATTCAATATGTTATCACTGTTTTTGCAAATCTGGATAGCCGTGGGCCTGTAATTAGACTATTGAGTATTGATAAAAATAGTTCTATGCCTGATGAAACTCGTTTTCTAGAATTAACAGGAATTAAACCGGATTTAGAGCTATCAAACTCCGAATGGGCAGTTTGGGTGTTTAGAGAATTACAAGCTATGAGAGCTGTTTTAATAGAGGGTGAAGTTGATGAATGAGTGTACTGAACCCAACTGTTTTGCTCCTGATGTGCCTTGCGATATGGGTCATAAGAAACTGTCCGACTGCAAGTTTTGGATTGAAGGAAACAATCAAGAAGATAAAGCAGAGGTGAGTTATACCGATGAGATTATCTTACCATGGACAGGAAATGCACTTGGCTTAACAGACTTAGAGTTTATTAGTGGTTCTTCTAGACCTATCGTAGTTGGGATAGTAGGCGCAGAAAATTCAGGTAAGACAACTTTATTAGCATCTTGGTTTCTTTTAATTTCAAGAGGCGTTATTAAAGATATTGAATTAGAGTTTGCTGGTTCTTATTCTCTATTAGGCTGGGAACATGTATCAAGAAATCTTAGGTGGGAGTCGGGACAACCTCCTATATTTCCACCTCACACGCCAAGTCAATCTCGACGATCTCCTGGATTGTTGCATTTGGCTTTTCGTAGCAAAAAAAATGGACAGGTTCAAGATTACTTGTTTACAGATGCACCAGGTGAATGGTTTCAGAAATGGGCAGTAAATGCCGAAGATCAGGAAGCCGAGGGCGCACGTTGGCTATCAGATAATGCCGATGTCTTCCTTCTAATTGCTGATACGGAAGCTTTCTCAATTAAAGGAAAAGGTCTTGCTAGATCAAGATTTCAAATTTTAAGTCAACGATTAAGTGGAGATTTGAAAGAGCAACCTGTCGCCTTGGTATGGAGTAAAAGCGACGTATCAGCAGATGATAATATGATAAGTAATATTAGAGACAGTACGTTAAATGTAATGCCCAATATTGAAGAATTTAAAATTCAACTAGACCTTAACGGTGGAAGTAAGTCTGAGGTTGAGCTATTAAGATTATTAGAATGGATAACGAATACAACACCCAGTCGGATTACTGTACCTCAATATAAATATACAGGGAAAGATCCTTTCTTTATGTTTAAACAAGAAGTTAATTATGAGTAATTCTATATTAATAATCGGTGAGTCAGGTGTTGGAAAAACGCATTATGGTGCAAAGCTATTAATGCAGTTACAGCAAGATAAAGGTTCTCTTAGTATGAATGGTACAGCTACTAATATTGAACCCTTTAACTCCACTATGGAGCAATTGCACGAAGGGCTGACTTCAGATCATACGCCTTCAGATTTATACGTAGAGAGTCAATGGCCTATAAAGAGTGAGGATGAATATATAGGGGAAATTATATGGCCAGACTATGGTGGTGAACAAATTTTAAACATAACCAAATCTCGTAGTGTGCCTAATGTATGGTATGAGCGGATAGCTAATAGTAACTCTTGGCTCATTATGTTAAGACCATCACAGTATAGAATCCCTGAAGACTTAATATCTAAGCCTACTTCTAACGTTACAACGAAGAGCAGTGATTCAATGGAAAATGAGGATATAGCGGATCAAACTAGATTGATAGAATTATTACAGATACTACTTTATAGTTATCGAAGTTCTAAAAGTAGTGCGCTTCTGAATGTGTGCTTTGTTATAAGTTGTTGGGATGAATTAGAAACGACGCTAACACCTCGGGAATTACTACGTGATCGTCTGCCAATGCTCTTTGACTTTATCTATGCTAACTGGCATGAGCCATTAGTCTTAGGATTATCAGCCCTTGGGAAAAAACTGGACAGTAAGAATGAAGATGAAGAGTATCTTTTGAAAGGACCAGAAAATATTGGTTACATCGTAGAAGCTGATGGTAGTGAAAACTCAGATTTGACGCTTCCTTTAAAGTATTTAATCAATCAGCAATAAAAATTTTGGGAAATCTAAATGAAAGTAGAGACCGCTATTTTTGGTCAAGTTGGACAAGGACATGGTTTACGTACCTGTAGCATGGATTTAAAGGTATTCGATACAGCTACATCACGCCTAGACTTACCCGATGCAATTCCAAATGGTCTCAATCTGTCATCTTATATTTCAGGATTCACACTGAATGCCTACTATATTGTTGCCAGAACATTTATTGATGATCAGGCTAGTCGTTCAGGTATGGTAAGGTCTTACGCCTTAGCTATTCCACTTGAAGCTCTCGTTCATCTTAATAACATTAACGTATTATTCAATTTATTACCAAGTGAAATAGTTGAAGATGACGTTTTTAGTCAGGCTATTACAATTGACGATAGGTATTTAGAAAAGCAAAAAGACAATATGTCGATTGGCAATGTAGCTGAGCTTTTAGTCACTACTAATCAAAAGCCTCTAATTCATGTTGGATTCGAAGAATTCGATAATCTGGTAAGCGCTATATGGCAAAAATTATGGCCTGATATGCGTAGAAACTTCTCATTTAGAATGAGCCTTACACCCAGAGATAGTGAAAAGTATGAATTAGTATGTATTCCTGAGAATCTTATATCTCGTTGGCAAAATCACAGTGCAATTGTTAATCGGTCTGCAACTCCATCAGTTGCAAATGCTAAAGTTGAAGCATTCTTAAATGGTCATGATAAATATAGTGAATTTTGCCATAAGTTTGGCATTAGATTAGAGAGTCCAGAGAAGGTAGGGATTTTGGATCAAGCTTATAAAAAATACTCAAACCTTAAAGGAGCTAGGTTTAATGACTACCTATCTGTTATGAGATTAATAGGGTCTCTGTCACCGAACAATGACAAGGGATCTGAAGAAAAAGACAGTATTTTACAGAAGTTAAATGAATTAATAGCTGATGCTAGTATTAAAGACTTATTATTGTTAAGAAATTTCTCAGGAACAGAATATTCAAAGTCTTATACGCTGTGGCAGGCTGTTGAGATAAGGTTAAGTCAATATAACTACTCTATAAAGGACGGAGAGTCTATAAAAGAGCTTATAGAAAGTGCTCTAAATATAGATAAAGCTGAAGAAAGTTGGAGGAATTCAATTATTACAGGACTTGCGACTGCTTTCAATGATCAAAAGTCTTTGATTTTTGAAAACTTTTGGCGATGGTTAGGGGCTTTTCCCGAAGTTGCATTTGAACTTTTAAAAAATATCGCAATTTCACCTTTGATCGAAAACACGTTAGCAATAAATGCTCCACTTAAATTATCACAAGAAATAGAGAGCTTATTGCTTCCGTATTTCGCTAGCAAACAATTATTACAACTCCATGGATTAGTCTTAGGACTACGCTATCCTGTTCGAGAAGCTTTTGATAAACAATTAAAGGTTGATACGGATAAGTCCTATACCGCTGGATTAGAAGAAATCGCTAATAGAACAGATGTTTCAAAGTTACTAGAAGCTTGTACTTTTATAAAACAGCCTCGAATCACCCAAATTACCATTAATAAAGCTATCGAAAATCCGTTTATACTTAATAATGTAAGTTATACAAATGATGAATCATTATTCATATGGTCTAAAGTGTTAGAAAAGAATTTAG
>Ga0207897_100332_pt1 | contig 17062 bp, 14 predicted proteins | sample LinPmetageLP42_FD_184054 | JGI IMG/M metagenome (GOLD analysis project Ga0207897, IMG submission 184054) | Marine viral communities from the Pacific Ocean - LP-42 (SPAdes) | ecosystem: Environmental > Aquatic > Marine > Oceanic | place: Pacific Ocean | collected 2010-08-27
AAACATATCCCAGGTGGTGTTAACTCGCCAGTTCGCGCCTTTGCAGGAGTAGGTGGTACACCTATCTTTATGCACCGTGCTAACGGTAGCAAAATCTATGATACCGAAGACAATGCTTACATCGATTATGTTGGCTCTTGGGGTCCAATGATTTTGGGTCATGCGCATCCAAAAGTGATTGATGCAGTCAAAAAAGCGGCTGATGATGGCTTAAGCTTCGGTACGCCAACACCGTTTGAAACCACTGTTGCTGATAAAATTTGCGAAATCGTCCCAAGCGTTGAGATGATTCGTATGACCAGCTCAGGCACAGAAGCGACCATGAGTGCCATTCGTCTGGCGCGTGGTTATACCCAACGTGACAAAATTGTCAAATTTGAAGGCTGCTACCATGGTCATTCAGACAGTCTGCTAGTAAAAGCAGGTTCGGGCATGCTTGATATTGGTGAACCAACGTCAAAAGGCGTACCAGCGGATTTTGCTAAGCATACTATTACGATTCCTTATAATAATCCGCAAGCGATTAAGGATTGCTTTGAAAAATGGGGTGAAGAGATTGCCTGCGTTATCTTGGAGCCGATTGCTGGCAACATGAATATGGTCATTCCGACCCAAGAGTTCCATGATACTTTGCGTGCAGAGTGTACAGCGAATGGTGCGGTACTTATCTTTGATGAAGTGATGACGGGCTTTCGTGTCGGACTTGGTGGCGCACAAGCGCATTTCGGCATCGACCCTGACTTGACTTGCTTTGGTAAAATCATTGGTGCAGGCTTGCCAGTTGGTGCCTTCGGTGGTAAAACAGACATCATGTCTTGCATCGCGCCACTTGGCGGTGTCTATCAAGCGGGTACGTTATCAGGTAACCCACTGGCAATGCGTGCTGGTATCGCCATGTTTGAAGACTTAACGGCAGAGGGTTTTTATGATGAATTGGCAGCGAAAGTAGATAAGCTCGTTGATGGTTTTCAAACGGCGGCTGACAAACATGGTATTCATCTGCGTACCAATAAATTGGGCGGCATGTTTGGCATGTTCTTTGTTAAAGACAGCGCAACTGAAACACCAAAGAATTTCGATGACGTGACAGAGTGCGATATGGACGTATTCAATACTTTCTTCCACGGTATGCTAGATCGCGGTATTTACTTGGCACCGTCAGCTTATGAAGCAGGCTTTATGTCTATCAAACATAGCGACGAAGATATTGATGCATCAATCAAAGCGGCTGATGAGATATTTGCAGAAATGGCGAAGGCATAGTTTAGCCATGTAAGTTATTATCTAACTAAAAAGTTAAAGCTTAAAAAACCAGCAAGATCGTCCTGTGATCTCTGCTGGTTTTTTTTGTTTATCGATATCTTATTTATAATCGTATTGGGAAGAATATAAAGTGTGTCGTTTAATTTATATGGCGACTACACTTTATCGTGCTTTATCAAACTTGCGATCTCTCAAGCTCAAATTGCCACGCAGGACATCGTTATACATACGAAAATCACTAGCAAAACTTTTTAGTGGAAATTTAAACGAGGCAGGTTTGTTCTTTTCAAAGAAAAAGTGTCCAACCCATGCACAGGCATATCCAGCAGCGATGCCCTTTACCAAAGGTTTGGCTGAGCCAGTTTTGACAGACTTTGCCAGTCCTAATAAGCCAAAGCTACTACCTGCAAAATGTAGGCGGCGACAAGCTATGTTTTGATGCTCATCTAAGTAAAAATCATAAAATGCCTGTTTGGGCGAATTTTCAGTTTTTACCATGTCTTTTTTAGAGTTACTGATAGGGGTCTCAGTATTTTGGGTCGCGTCTTTTGTGATGGTCTGATTCATGTGACTAGCTTCCTTGCTGGTGAGGTTGATAACTATTAATTGCAGATGGTTTTTAACCGATTAGTTGGTGGCTTTTGAAGTAAATTGTACGGATAAAAATTCTGTAAATAACGGTTTTTTATCATGATATTGATAGCTTTCAATGTAGCAAACCGATATGCGTAACACAAGCGCTAGATGCTGAGCCGATACCTGTCAGTTTATAAGGTGGTCGTCGATATCCCTGCTACAACTTTGCATTGCTTGCGAGTGTTTGGCATAAATGCTTTAATGACAAAATTGCCCTGATTTTTGTGGTTACTACTTTTTTCTATACATGTGATTTTATAACTATATAGCACGTGATTTTGGTAAACTATCCACTCTCTCTAACACGGTGACGACTTGTCCTATGCCTATTGACTACCTTACGAATCCGCCAATTGGCGATGATGAAATGATGGCAGCCATCGATATTGGTTCCAACAGTTTCCATTTAGCTATTGCTCGTCTTGACCATGGGGAAGTGCGAAAAGTAGTCTCGATGTCTGAAAAGGTACAGCTCGCCGCCGGTCTGGACGAAAATAATATTCTAAGCGCAGCAGCCGAGCAGCGTGGTCTTGATTGTTTAAGCCGCTTTGTGGCGCGCTTGGATTCAGTACCGCCAGAGCGTATACGTGTGGTGGCGACCAATGCGTTGCGTCAAGCCAAAAACGCCAACGACTTTATTTCCCGTGCTAATAAAATCCTGCCAAAACCTATTGAGATTATCGCGGGCCGCGAAGAGGCGCGATTGATTTATTTGGGCGTCTCGCATACCAACGAGAGTAGTGATAAACGCTTGGTTATGGATATTGGCGGCGGTTCGACAGAGTTTATTATTGGTCAAAATTTCGATCCATTACTGACTGAAAGCTTACAAATGGGCTGTGTTTCTTTTACCCAAAAATTCTTCGCTGACGGCCTGATTACTAAAGAAGCTTTTAATAGTGCGATTTCAGGTGCACGTAAAGAAGTCTTAGCGATTAATGGTCGCTATCAAAAAACCGGCTGGAGTAGTGTGGTTGGCTCAAGTGGGACGATTAAAGCGGTACGCAACGTCCTTGTGTCAAAAGGTTGGGCAGATGAACAAGAACGCATCACTTATGCAGGCGTCAAAAAGCTTGAGCGATTACTGCTGAAAATTGGCAACGTTAACGATATCGATTTAGAAGGGGTGAAAGAGCACCGCAAAGCGATCTTCCCAGCAGGTGTCGCCGTGCTGTGTGCTGTGATGAAAGTATTGGGTATTGATACCATTGCTTACTCGGATGGCGCGTTACGTGAAGGCGTCATGTATGACATGCTCGGACGCTTTGCTAGCGAAGATGTACGTGACCGTAGTGTATTGGCACTGATTAAGCGGTATTCAGGCGACAAAAAACAAGCCAAACAAGTGGTCAAAACCAGTCGCAATTTGTTTGAGCAAGTAAAAGATAAACTTACCCTCAGTAATGATGACGGTGACTTGCTCAGACGGGCGGCATTTTTGCACGAAATAGGTCTGGCGATTAGTCATAGCAGCTATCATAGACACAGTGCTTATTTGGTTGAATACTCTGATATTCCAGGGTTTTCGCAGGTCGATCAAAAACGCATGGCGCAGCTGATGCTTAACCATCGCCGCAAGCTCAAAGCCGATATGTTAGAGCAGACTTGTCAGATTGGTGGTGATCAGCTGGTTTACCTTTGCTTACTGTTGCGCCTCGCCGTACTGGCGCATCATAGCCGCAGTGATTATGCGCTACCAGAGCTAGAACTAAGGGTAATCGCTGAAAACAGTTGGCAAATTACCTTGGCGGATAGCAGTGAACATTATGCTTTCTTGCTCGCAGATTTGCGTACTGAGATTGACCAGTTTGCTAAGTGGGGCGTACAGCTTAGTGTGATTGAAGCCCAAGAGGCCGAGACTCCAGAGGTTGAGCAGTTACCATTGTAAGTATTGAGTTAAAGATTAACGTAACAAAAGCGGCGTTGTCGATAATGTCATGCTATTTAAGATGTGCTACTATAGCTCCTATTGAGTTTACAACTGTACTTTCATTATCTGAACACGGATAACGATATTATTCTTAAACATAAATACATTAAGTATAATTATTAAAGGGAAGCGTCTATGAGCACTGTCTGGGATAGTGTGCAGCTTGCACGACACGCCAAGCGTCCATTATTTATGGACTATGTTAATCAGCTGTTTACCGAATTTGATGAGTTGCATGGCGACCGTGCTTTTGCCGATGACAAAGCCATACTTGGTGGTCTTGCGCGTTTTGACGGTCAGCCTGTGATGGTAATCGGTCAGCATCGTGGTCGTAGCACCCGTGAGCGTATTGCTCATAACTTTGGTATGGCCAACCCTGAAGGCTATCGCAAAGTGATTCGTTTGGTCAAAATGGCTGAGCGTTTCAATATTCCTGTGATGACCTTTGTAGATACCCAAGGTGCTTATCCTGGTATTGGTGCAGAAGAGCGCGGACAAGCGCAAGCGATTGCAGAAAGCATTGCTGTATTTTCTAGCCTTAAAGTGCCTGTAATTGTGACTATCATTGGTGAAGGCGGTTCAGGCGGCGCATTGGCAATTGGTGTTGGTGATAAAGTAAATATGCTACAAAACAGTATTTACTCAGTGATCTCGCCAGAAGGCTGTGCTTCTATCCTATGGAAGACTGCTGAAAAAGCGCAAGACGCTAGTGAAGCGCTAAAATTGAACGCCATTAACCTTTATCAAATGGGTTTGATTGACGCTGTCATTGAAGAAGGCGAGGGTGCACATGTGCAGCCACAACCTGTGATGAACGCCTTAAAAGCACTGATTAATGAGCAGCTTGATGAAATCAAAAATTTAGATCCTCAAGAGCGTTGTGAGCTACGTTATGAAAAGCTAAAGTCTTTCAATTCAGAAGTGATGCTGCCTGCTTAATTGGTTGTTATAATGCCTTTATTGTTAAGTCGCTATTATTAATAATAGGCTTTTCATATTAGAGTCTGAGTCTTAATGCTAAAATAAAAACGTGTCATTTAATGGTGCGTTTTTTTATGGCTGTTATTATATGAAGCATCTAAAATAACGAAAAATAAGGCTGACTATGACCAGCAGCGCAATCATCTCACATCCTATTAAATCAATCGCTGATTTGCCAGTTGATGAGACACTAGCAACCGCACTATTGAGCAGTATGTCTGAGTATAGTGATCAGTTGCATGGTCGTCGTCTTTGGCTGGCATGTAGTGGTGGACGTGATTCATTGGCACTTGCGGCGCTGTGTGTGCAGCTCTATCAACAAGGTAAATTGCCATGTTTGCCGCAGCTGTTACATGTCGATCATGGGTTGCAATCGGATAGTCAGTACTGGGCTAAGCATGTTGCCAATTGGGCGCAAGCGCAGCAGATACCTTGTTGCATTTTACAGGCACAAGTAAATGGGCATGATGAGCAAGCAGCACGGCAAGCTCGCTATGACGTCATGCGGGCTCATATCAATCAAGACGATGTATTACTATTAGCACATCATGCGGATGACCAAGCTGAAACGGTGCTGATGCGACTAATCCAAGGCGCTGGCGTCAATGGTCTCTCTGGTATGCAGCCATGGCGAGTGCAAACGCAGGGCATGCAGCGCAATATTCTGTGGCGACCTTGGCTCACGATACGACGTGCAAATATTAGCGCCTACGCCAAGCGCCTAGAGTTGCCTTATATAGATGATCCTACGAATGAAAGCGGTGATAACGTACGTAGTGGGCTACGCCGCGATATCATGCCCATATTGTCCATATACAATCCCAATGTGATTGATAATATTGCTCGCAGTGCGCAGCTCTTAAATGATGCACAGGAAACAGTCAATGCTCAAGCTATGCAGGATATGCAGCAGACAGAACATACAGACCTGCAACTTTTACCTGCACAGCGCGCGCTAAATATTAATGCGTTGCAAAAGCTACCCATGTATCGTCAGCGGCCATTATTGCACTATTGGCTCGGTCAAGATGAGCCACTACCGCCTGCTAAGCAACTCGTCGATGATGTGCTAACGCTAAGCCAACGTGAAGACCAAGATCACCAGACAGAACTATTTTGGCAAGGTCGTAAGGCATCTTATACCATTCGGCGCTATCGTCATCAGCTCTATCGTATGAGCAGCGAGTGGCTGTCTTGGCTGAAGCTACCACTTACCGAGCAGGTGCTGCCACTATCTAGCCTGAGTTTGTCTAAGAATAATTCAGCTGATAATAGCTTCGAATTAGTCACCTTGTGCAGCAGTAATGACTACATTTGGCAATTACGAGTGATGGGAGATGCGCTGTTAAGATTATTAGAAAATAGTACGGACGGTGTAGCACAGCAGGCAACGTTAAAAATAGCGCCGCTAGATCGAAAGCAACGGCTAAAGACTGAGATGGCTGCGCGGCCACAAGCAGGCAAAAAACTGTATCAAACGCTTGGGATTCCACTATGGCTGCGAGACAGCTTAATGGTAGTTAGCATTACCTTTATAAATGAATCCAAAGATGGAAATGATATACAAACTAATATTTCTCTATTACTAGCGTCGCCATTTGAGAGTTGGCTTTTGAGTTCTGAGCAGACGGATAAAGATACCGATAGCGATGCTAAAAGCAATCAATGGGCTGAGTACATTGAAAGTGAGCTTAGTCTAAAATAGAAAGCGTCAAAAGTTTAATATCCGTTGGCTGACTCATTGATTTTTATCAGGTTGATGTCAGGCGCGACATTTTGAATTTATCAAACGGTGATAGTGGCAGTATGATAAACTGAGTGTCGTTTTACATATCAGTATGTTAAGTTGAATACCTTTGAATTTTGTGACTAGGAGACAAGTATGTCGGTATTAGATAATAAAAAAATCAGTTTTATTGGTGGCGGAAACATGGCACAAGCGCTCATTAGCGGGCTTGTGGGTTGCGGCATCAAACCAAATCTCATCACGGTCGCCGATCCTAGCAGCGATGCACGTGAGCAATTAGCCGCCAAAGGACTAAATACTGTTGATCCAATGGCTGATCCAAAGTCTGCTGTGATCGGTGCAGATATCGTGGTGCTAGCAGTCAAACCACAAATGATGAAAGTAGTGGTAAGTGCTTTTGCTGACGTACTAGACACTCAACTGGTCATTTCAGTGGCGGCAGGCTTGTCGACTGATCTTTTATCAAACATGTTGGGCGGCTATAGCAATATCGTCCGTGCAATGCCAAACACGCCTTCTATGATTCAGATGGGCGCGACTGGCCTCTACGGTACAGACAATATCTCAGCGGAACAGAAGCAGCTAGCAACAGCCGTTATGGAAGCATCAGGTTTGGTCATGTGGGTCGATGACGAAGAGCATATGCATGCGGTCACAGCCGTATCAGGTTCAGCGCCAGCGTATATGTTTTACTTCATTGAATCGATGGTCGATGGGGCAGTTGCATTAGGACTAGATAAAGAACAAGCCTCAGCGCTTGCTATGCAGACCATGTTAGGTGCTGCAAAAATGGCGATGAATAGTGATGATGCACCAGCTGAGTTACGCCGTAAAGTCACTTCACCGAACGGTACTACTCAAGCAGCGGTTGAGTCAATGCAAGCCAATGAGATTGGTCGTCAAATCGGCGAGGCCATGCAAGCTTGCTATGATCGTAGCCAAGCGTTAAGTGAAGAAATGAGCAAGTAAACACTGACAAGGTGTGTTGTGAGTCACCACTGACGACACACCTTATGTAATCATCAGCATCTGATAATGACATTTGTCATCCTAGAATCTGTTAATAATGTCACATTGAGTAGCACTTCATGAACAACATGTTATTTCAAATTTTTGATTTGGTCACCACATTCGCTATGATGCTGGTGTTTATTCGTTTTATGTTGCAGTTTGCAGGAATGGATGCGAGCAATCCGATGATTGCACCTGCTTATAAAGCAACGCATATCGTCGATGTATTTGGGCGCATTTTCCCGACTGTCGCACAGGGTCGTATTAGCATTGCCGCTATCGTGTTGATGTTTTTGATTCGTCTAATCGATATCTCTGGAAAGGCCGCATTAACGCATAAAGGTATTGCCCCTGTACCGCTATTCTTTACGGGTACGACTAGCTTATTATTAGACTTTTTACGCATGTGTCGCTATCTAGTGATTGGTTCTATCATCGTTAGCTGGATTGTGGTGTTCACCAGATCTGAGCATCCGATTATTGGCATTATCATTAATTTGGCTGAGCCTATTTTAGCCCCGTTTCGTCGTATCACGCCGAATTTAGGTATGCTCGATTTATCGCCCATGGTCGCTTTCTTAGCATTTTATTTGCTGGAGATATTCATCGGTGGCTTGGCTGCGAGTGTGTTGCCAACCTTGGGTTAAGTCTAATTAAATTTAAAAACTGTCATAAAAAAGGCGCTCTATATTTTTATAGAGCGCCTTTTTTGCGTCTGCTACTTGGGTAAGCTATAGCTTGTTAGGTATGCTAAAAACGAACAAAGCGATTTGGTATGAGTTGAGCCTGAGTATCGTCAGGATGCGGTGCATCAGCTGCCCGCAATGTCTGGGTAATCCAACTATCGGCCGCTTTTACCGCGTCGATGAGAGCATCACCCATTGCCAAGCGTCCAGCGATGAAGCTGGCGAGTGAACATCCTGAGCCATGGAACTCACCGTTTAAGCGCGGTAAGGTGCTTTTATGAACCATTTCACCCTGTATATATAAGTACTGCTCGATGTCACCGCTATCAAAATCATGTGAAGTTTTTACCAGTACAGCATGAGCGCCTTGAGCACATAGCTTTTGTGCACCGACATGCAAATCTTGCTCTCCGCTTAGCGCACGTAGCTCATGAGTGTTTGGAGTGATTAAAGTGGCGTAGGGCAGCAATTGTCTAAAGGCGCTAACCAGAGTTTTTTCATCGCCTAAGCTACCACCGCTATTTGCGACTAGTACAGGGTCTAAGACAAATGGCGTATCATTATCGATAACTTGATCAGTAAATAGTTTGGTCAACATTGCGATATTATCAATGGTGCCGAGCATACCTGATTTGATAGCACTAACAGGCAAGTCATCAAGCACCGCAGTAGCTTGGGCTTTTACCAACGATGCCGCACAAGCCTCAAAGCCAAACACCTGTTGCGAGCTTTGGATAGTGACCGCCGTACACGAGATGGCTGCATGTGCCCCTGACTGTCCAATGGCCTCGATATCCGCTTGTAATCCAGCACCGCCTGAAGGGTCCAATCCTGAAAAACACAGTACGACAGGTCGCATAACAGCTCCTTTTGAGATATTTTAAAGTAAGTGACAAATACTATAGCCACCTACTACTAAAAAATCTATCATAGTCTTATGCTTATGCTTATGCTTATGCTTATGCTTATGCTTATGCTTATGCTTATGGATGAGGTATAAGACGGTAGAGTGAGTAGACCTAATATTAGTAAGCAGTTTGGTCGTTATATTTAGCAATGATATGTCGCAATTTTCCTTATAAAAATGCAATATAAGTACTTATATCTATAATTTTGATAAAAGCCGCATTAAATCTGTAGACAACGCTTGCAATTCGTTTTGGCTTTGTTATAATACTCGCCCACGACATGAGACGTATTGTTAGCATCAATACTATGTTTATAGATTTTTTATAAATGTCTTGAATCGTTAGGTGAAGTGGGTGAGTGGCTGAAACCAGTTCCCTGCTAAGGAACCATACGTGTAAGCGTATCGAGGGTTCGAATCCCTCCTTCACCGCCATTTATTCAGTTGTTATTAGAGTAATAACGCAATATACTGCGTTAAACATTTTAATAATTAATTCAAAAAATAATTTGTTTTAATTAAAAAAGATGTTGACACAAGCGATATTATCTATATAATGACCAACCTAATTTACTGCAAAAGATATTATCTTCGCAGTGGATAAAGTGCAAAATACGCGCCTGTAGCTCAGTTGGATAGAGCACTTGGCTACGAACTAAGGGGTCGGGAGTTCGAATCTCTCCAGGCGCACCATTTGCATAATAGCTTAATTTAAGCTAAAAAATATTAAAATAATCGCCTGTCTTATGACAATTGGCGGTTTTTTTATGTCTGTAACTTTCACCCTTCTACTTATTTATTCTTCGACCATCTCTTGTATGTAGCATGATTGGATAGCCAACTAATAATATTAGAAAGCAATCTACGATATTGGAGAGCAATCTATGATATTGGACGGCCATCTACGATTTTAGGCCATCTACGATGTTAAATAGTCATCTAGGATAATGTACGATAGCCCCACCATTTACGGTACAATAGCGTTACTATTCACTGCTTGCTATGAGCTTGTACCATGTCAAAAAGTCCATCTAAACGTCCGTCAAAAACGACTCGCAAATCAAAGCCTCAATCTAGTGCGCCTGTACAGCAAGATCCTAACGAAGAGCCAACCATCGCTAAGCCTATGATTCGTGTCGTGGCGATTCTCTATGATGGTATGCTGATTTTGGCATTACTGTTTTTGGTCGGTACTATATTGACTGTGGTGGGTACACTGTTGACCATGGAGACGGGTACTGAATCCTCACAAGCTCAGTCGCTACCGCTCTGGTATCAGAACGCCATTATGACGCCGTCATTTGTACTGACACTCGTGGCATTCTATGGGATATTTTGGCGCCGTGGTGGTCAGACATTAGGTATGCAGACGTGGCGATTAAAAACGATTAATGATGCAGGCCAATGGCTAACGTGGGGTCAGTCGTTTAAACGTATTTTGGCCGCTTGTTTGATGCCGCTGATTTTCGGCATTATTGGCAGTCTTATTGACGGATCACGCGCCGCCTTATTGGCCAGTGCGTTTCTTGGTTTGGTATTCAACTATGTGTTCTGCCTATTCAACCCTCGCGGTTTGGCAGTACAAGATATGCTGTCCAACACCATCACCCTAAAGATGCCAAAAGTGGCACATGAAGGGCTATGGCGCGGTTTTAAAAATCGTAAGAAAAAACCGTAGTCTGATTTTATCGACGTAATAATTTAGTCTTATCATTGCTCAGTTGCTTTAGCCTAACCAGTTACATACTAACGCTTTGAATCAGCCATGCGGTGTAGCCCATAAAGAACAGTACCAACGTAGCACCTGACGTACGACCGAACTGGCGTTTTGTTTTAAAGGCAAATACGCATAGGGTAAATAGCAATATCGTCAAGACTCCCATTGCCATTACATCACGTGACAGAATCACTGGATCGGCGGCTATAGGAGCAATGACCGTTGCCAAGCCGACAACTGCCAAAGTATTAAAGATATTAGAGCCGATGATATTGCCGAGCGCCATATCATGCTCGCCTTTACGAGCTGCTGACAGGCTCGATACCAGTTCAGGTAATGAGGTCCCAACGGCGACAATCGTTAGACCAATGATAAGCTCACTAAGCCCCCATAGCGTTGCCAACTCGACAGCACCCCAAACGATAGCGCGTGAGCTGGCTACGAGCATCAGCATACCGATAATTAAACTGACAAGACCACGCGTTACGCTTGGTTCTAGCTTTTCTAAGCTCTCTGAGTTATTTAAGTGCTCTAAGTTATTTGAGTGCGCTGAGTCAGCACTAGCCACGACTACATCGTCTTCGTGCTCATGATAGCCTTCGCGTATACTCATTATGATCTGTAGTCCTAAAACGGCGACCAACAAAATCAACAATACGATACCATCAGCTTGGCTCAATGTCCCATCACGTAGCTGCCAAGCGGCGATGACAGTAATCAGTAGCAGCAAGGGCAAGTCGCGCTTTACGATGCCTCTACGGATGATAATAGGGCTAATCAATACGGTTGCACCGAGTACCAATGCGATGTTGATGATATTTGAGCCATAAGCGTTACCTAGAGCCAGCTCAGGGCTGCCTTCTATCGCTGCTAGTACTGATACCACCATCTCAGGCGCTGACGTGCCTATACCCAATATTAAGACACCAATTAAGAAGCTAGGCACACTAAATTTCTTTGCTAGTGCTGTCGCCCCATCAATAAAGACATCGGCACTCCAAACTAAAATTGCTAACCCAATCAGTATTGCAAGCGCGGCCAACCACATCAGTATGTTTCCTTGTATATGATGAAAAATGTGAATTTGATAAATAAAAGTGGCATAAAAAAAGCCGAATCTTGATTTAGATTCAGCTTTCCCTTTAGCATCGAGATTTTTAGTAATAATAACAGCTAATTCAAAGATGTAACTTTGTGTTTATCTTAAATTTACCAAAACCTCACCATCCTGTCATATTAAGCAACTTGTACAGGAATGATATTTGCTGTGTCTTTTACGGTGTTGTCTTCGTTGCAATAGACAAGTTTTGGCTGATACGTTGACGCTTCAACTTCATCAAAATGCGCGTAAGCACAAATGATAACGATATCGCCCAAATCTGCCATATGAGCCGCAGCACCATTTAATGAGATAATACCAGAGCCCGCCTCAGCACGGATAGCATAGGTGCGAAAGCGCTTACCGTTGGTCACGTTATAGATATCAATAGATTCATTTTCGCGTAGACCAGCAAGATCTAATAGATCGCCGTCGATACCGCAAGAGCCTTCATAGTGAAGTTCAGCGTGGGTAACACGGGCACGGTGTAATTTGCATTTAAGCATATTAAGTAGCATAGGTTGGTTCCTTGGCGTAACTGATATTAATTAACTAAATCAAAAGGTTAATGGGGATAAAACTGCCAAAATAAAAGGTCATTATCATTGAATGACTATATTATTCTGGTAATTTAAAGCCATTAATTTGTGAACGTGCTTTTTCGACATCACCATCTAACAATAATGGGAGCGCCTCAAAAGCAGCTGTCAGCGCGCTATCAATCGCAATCTGCTCATCAGGAGATGCTTTAGAGAGAACGTGTCCACTAACTTTAGACTTGTGTCCAGGATGGCCGATACCCACACGCAGGCGATGAAAATCATTGCCAATATGCGGCGTGATATCACGTAGGCCGTTGTGACCACCATGTCCACCGTCTGTTTTGAGTTTGATACTACCAGCTGGAATATCGAGCTCATCATGAGCAATCAACAATTCATCATTTTTGATGCCATAGAAATTTACCATAGGCACCACTGACTGACCAGATTTATTCATAAACGTCAGCGGCATAAGTAAACGCACATCAGATCCATGAATCTGCCCACGCCCTGTCACTCCATGAAATTTCTTATCAGGGGAGAGCGTGATATTAAACTGCTGAGCCAAATGATGGACAAACCAAAATCCTGCATTATGACGCGTAAACATATACTGCTGACCAGGATTACCAAGACCGACAATAAGCTTTATGGCCATAAAAACACCCTGCTTGAATTTGATAAATAGGGGTAAGGATTGAAGTACTGATAGACAGTTTATTTTCAAACCTTACTTACAAAAACAGCAGGAGATTTTAATCACCTGCTGTCTTATTGACTAAACGAATGTATCACTAACCAGCACAAAATAATGCACTAGTTAGAAATAGTATATTACTCGCTGTCTTTGTTTTCGTCAGTACCGTCGTTTTGCTCAGTTGCTGGTACTTCATCAGCATCAACGTCAGCATCAGCATCAACTTCTTCTACTGTTGGTGGCTGCATGTTAACGATAGTACGGTCATGACCGTCTTCTAGCTCAAGCTCATGGATAACAACGCCTTCAGGAAGTTTGATGTCTGATAGACGGAACAAATCACCGATTTCCATGCCAGACACGTCTACTTCTAGGTATTCAGGTAGCTGTGATGGTAGGCAGATGATTTCGATATCAGATACTAGCGTTGATAGTACACCAGCAGCAGCAGTACCCGGCGCATCTTCACGACCAGTGAAATGAACAGGAACGTTCATGTGGATTTTCTGACCTTTTACAATGCGCTGGAAATCAGCATGCATTGGGAAGCCTTTAGCTGGATGGCGCTGCAAGTCTTTGATAACTGCTTGATGCTCTTCACCGTCAACGTTGATAGTCAAGATGTGTGAGAAAAACGCTTCGAATTCTAGTGATTTTACTAGTTCGTTAAGCTTGATAGAGATAGCTGTTGGCTCTTCGTTACCACCATAGATGATAGCAGGAACTAGGTTCTGCTTACGTAGGCGGCGGCTCGCACCTTTACCTTGTAGTTCAGCAGCACGATCAACGGCGTTTAGTTCAAAATGATTAATGCTCATGGATATAATCCTATAAAAAAAATGATGAAGTGTCTGGTCATAAAAAAGTGGATTTGCGACCAATCCACTAATACGTGATGATAGCTAATATTATGGTTACGAATAAACCTCGTAATGTCTAAGCTTAGCCATTTGCTTATAGCAGCGCTCGCTACGATAATTACTATAACAATGGTTGCTGTTAAGCATGATCAGCACTTTTGATAGTGCCAGCCTAATAAAAACAACGAAAAGGTCAGCACAGGCGCGCATTATACGTGATTCTGTAGCAATAATAAAGACCTACGTAAAACGCCTACACAAAACAAAGCGCCAAGTAAGGATACTTGACGCTCTGTTTTTTAACTATTTAAGATGTCTTATGACAGTCATTGCTATTCAAAATTAACGCAATGGCTGTTTTAAAAATAACTGTATCAGATTAAGCGTCAAACATCGCGCTAATAGATTCTTCGTTATTGATACGGCGTAAGCTTTCAGCCAGCATCGGTGCAATACTTACCTGACGGATTTTGCTACAGGCTTTGGCTTCAGCGGATAGTGGAATTGTATCGGTCACAACCACTTCATCCAATGCAGATTCGCTGATGTTTTTCAGTGCGTTACCTGATAGGACAGGGTGCGTGATGTAAGCCAAGACGCGACGTGCACCATTTTCTTTCAATGCTTCGGCAGCTTTACACAATGTACCTGCGGTATCGACCATATCATCAACGATAACGCAATCACGGTCACGAACATCACCAATGATGTGCATTACTTGTGACTCATTGGCACGAGCACGGCGCTTATCAATAATTGCCATGTCAGTATCGCCTAACTGCTTGGCCATCGCACGTGCACGAACCACACCGCCTACATCAGGTGAAACAACCATGATATTGTCATAGTCTTGCTTTTGTAGGTCGTTTAGCAATACAGGTGTGCCGTAGATATTATCTACAGGGATATCGAAGAAACCTTGAATCTGATCTGAGTGCAAATCAACAGTCATTACGCGATCGATACTGACGATGTTTAGCATGTCAGCGACCACTTTAGCCGAGATAGGTACACGAGCTGAGCGTGGACGACGATCCTGACGAGCATAACCAAAATACGGCATGACAGCTGTGATACGGCCAGCACTAGAGCGACGCAAAGCGTCAGCCATCATCATGATTTCCATCAAGTTGTCGTTGGTCGGTGCACAAGTAGGCTGCATGATAAACACATCTTTACCACGTACGTGTTCTTTGATTTCCACGGCAATTTCGCCATCAGAAAAACGCGTGATGTCAGCTTTACCAAGAGGTATGTGAAGATGATCGGCTACGGTTTTTGCTAATTCTGGGTGGGCATTACCCGTAAAAATCGCCAAATAAGGCATGACAGAAGTCCTATTGATTGACTCAAGCAGCGACCGCTAAGCAGTGTCAAACTGCTCAAATTAAGAAAAGAGTGGTGAAGGTATTGAAGTATACTATTACAGTAAAAAATGGCAGGGGTAGCTGGACTCGAACCAACGGATGTCAGGATCAAAACCTGATGCCTTACCAACTTGGCTATACCCCTGTAATGTCTAGGCTATGAACAACTGATATATAATAGCGACTAAGTAGTCGTTCTCAATATAGTGTCATGACCTGTCAGTTATCTAAAAAACGGATAAACCGTTTAAAACATAACTTTTCCCTAGCGGTGTTCATTGCGAACTATACCGAAACTGGGATAACGTTGTCAATGACAATAGCATAAGAGGTCATTTATAAACCGCTTATACTATTGTATGTCTAACGCTTCGTACTAAAAAATGGCAGGGGTAGCTGGACTCGAACCAACGGATGTCAGGATCAAAACCTGATGCCTTACCAACTTGGCTATACCCCTATTGTGGCGACCTATTATAAGTAAATTTTCAGATTTTGCAAGTCATTTGCGCTTTTTTCTGAGATTTATTAATAAGAATCAGCCGTTGTCAGTTTTTAGTTGGTCAAAATTGACAGCATTATATCAACTTTAAACAAAAGCAAAATTTATAGGAGCAATGATAGAGACTTATAAACTTTCCACCACATACCCTGCACAAGGTGCCTCTGCAACCCACTTTTCCAATAGCTTTTTATCAGCGGCAATACTCGCATCTAAAGGCAAAAACACCGCGCTACCAGAGCCAGTCATGCGTGCTATGCCAAGCGCTTGCGTCTCTAAACCTTGCAAATAATTTAAAGCCTCTGTAACCGCAGGAGCTAGACTCGTCACTACTGGGGTAAAGACATTATGATAGGGCACGGTGAGCGTTTGTACATAGTCAGCGCATTGAGTTTGAATGCTCTCAATTGAAAGGGGAGAGATATCCCGATGTAGCTTAGGATTTGCAAATAGAGTAGCAGTATTGACATGCGCATTAGGTGTGAGGAGCAAATACTGCTGATCAGGTAGATCAATGGCCGTTAATTCTTCACCAATTCCAATCGCAATAGCGTCTTGGCCAAAGATAAATATAGGTACGTCCGCACCCACAGTCGCGCCAATCTTTATAAGCTCATCACAGGTAAAATTAAGCTGCCAAATTTTATTGAGCACTAACATAGTTGTTGCTGCATTAGATGAGCCACCACCCAATCCTGCACCCATTGGCAAGTGCTTATCTAAAGCGATATGCACTTTTGCTAATTGCTCAGGCAAAATATTTGACTGTATGGCAGATGCTAGCAGTGCGCGCGCTGCTTTGAAAATTAAATTATCTTCTATATTAATAGTGATAGCCTCTGCACCATCTAATACTAGTAGCTGGTGACAGAGTTGATTAGCGCTTAATTCACGAGCTATAGTAGAAATCACGGCATTATCGCTGACCGAGAAGTGCAGATAATCGCCCCAGTCAAGCAGGCGAAAAACCGTTTGCAAATTATGATAGCCGTCAACTCGTTTACCCGTGATATGCAAAAACAGATTGAGTTTTGCAGGCGATAAACGAGTAATCATAGAAACAGATGGTTCGGCCATATTTTCAGTCATATTTTTTTATCATGAGGTGCAGTTATAA
>Ga0207897_100333_pt1 | contig 17038 bp, 13 predicted proteins | sample LinPmetageLP42_FD_184054 | JGI IMG/M metagenome (GOLD analysis project Ga0207897, IMG submission 184054) | Marine viral communities from the Pacific Ocean - LP-42 (SPAdes) | ecosystem: Environmental > Aquatic > Marine > Oceanic | place: Pacific Ocean | collected 2010-08-27
GATCGTTTGATATCGTTATATTACTTTTAAAAGACAAGCACAAAGTATTCACCTTAAATTAGTACATGAAAGAAAGTGAACTATTAACCAAAATTAAATCGTTGCCCATCGGTTACGTAGAAGTTCTATATAGTAACAAAAAGTATGGAGTTACCAGAACCGATTTTAATAAGGGCAAAAGCATAAAGGTGTATGCAGAGGCGCTTGGGGGAGCAGATGCCATCAGTTTCAACTATTATATCACGACTACAACCGAAAAGCTAAAACCCTGCGAAATGCCCGATAATAAAGTAATTCACTTTTTAAATAACTTAAAAATTGTAACATAAATGGAGGATTCTCTTATAAAAATAGGCTTTGGAGGTGGCTGTCATTGGTGTACCGAAGCTGTTTTTCAATCCCTTTTAGGAGTGGAAAGAGTGGAACAGGGATATATTGCTTCCCTAGATGAGAACACTCTTTTTTCTGAAGCAGTCATCGTGCATTTTAATGCTGAGAAAATTTTATTAAGTACGCTTACTGAAATTCATTTGCATACGCATAAAAGTACTGTGGATCATAGTATGCGAGCGAAATATCGATCTGCCGTTTATACGTTCTCTCTAGAACAGCAAATAGAAGCAACAAAAATACTTGAGAAACTACAAGATGAATTTGAAGACAAAGTATTAACAAAAGTGTACCCTTTTAACTCGTTCAAGCCGTCCAGAGAAGAAATCACAAATTATTATTATTCCAATCCTAAAAAGCCCTTTTGTGAACAATTTATAAATCCTAAACTGAACGTGCTCGTCACACGTTTTTCAAAAAACGTCGATTCAGTTAAATTGAAAAATAGCACGAACGGCCTTTCTTAAAGGGAAAATGTATTGGCTGCTGTATCGTACGTAACTGCATAAGCATCAATATACTTAAAATCATCCATCCAGTATTCCGAACTTATGATCGTAAACTGTAATTTTTTAGCTTCGGAAGCATCAAGTTTTGTTTCCCATAAAATACTTTTTGCCTCTTCGACCACCTCTTCTTTTAATTGGTCATGATACAACCTATTAATAATGGCTTTATCAGAAAGTCCCAAAGCAATTACCTTTAAAAGAGATGATGTTTCATTCTCCTTAAACTCCTTGAGCGCATCAGCTGTTGAAAACGTTAACGTAAGACCAAATTCTATGGCTTCTGGATGTGGAAAAGTTCCGCCACCAAAAGCTTTATATAAAAGATCACCTGTTTTAAAAAATTGTTTGTGGAGCTCAATGCCAGAATATTCCTCCCAGGCATTTTCAGACTGCATTTCGTTTCCCATATTTTGAATCTGTCCAGCATTTAATTCTTCCTTGTCAAAAACATAATTCATTATAATTTCTGCCGCTTCGTTGGGTTCGTTTTCAGAAAGCGCTAATAATAGCATTTCTTCGAGCTCTGTTTCTTTTAATTCTGAAATATCGCCGTATTCAACTATATCAAGCAGCTCTTTAAAATCATCATTGTTCCAGCTATTAGGTAAACGTTCTATCCTTTTAAAACTAGTTTTTTCAATCTCAATCTTTGCTTTCATGGTATTTTCTTTGCATTCAAATTTAGGCAATATGAAAAGCCTTCATCTTTAAATTTTCTTAAATCTTATACTTTTTATAACTCTTTTATTTCAGATAAATCAATACTTTGCACGCTCTTTGCTATTGGATTGATACTCATACCCACAAATTTGGAAAAAGAAGAAAAAGAAAACAAAAAAAAGAAGAAAAAATTTAGGTACCTCAGGATTTTTGCAAAAATCATGTTAGGCCTTCTCATTTTCTTATTGCTTCTCGTTTTATTTATACGAAGTGAGTGGGGGCAAGGTATCATTGTGAATAAGGTGGTTGATTATGTTTCAGATAAAACCAATACAAAAGTTGAAATTGACAAATTATATGTCACTTTTGATGGTGATGTTCTCCTTAAAGGCCTTTTTTTAGAAGACACAAAAGGAGACACGCTGGTTTATTCTAGATCGTTAGAAGCAGACATTCCATTTTGGCCTATTATAAAAGGAAAAGGTGTTGGCGTAGAATCTCTTGATTTGGATGGTCTTACCGCAAACATTATCCGTAAAGATTCTATAGACGGCTTTAATTTTCAGTTTCTAATAGATGCCTTTGCTTCTGAAGAACCTACTGCTGTCGCTACAGATACCACAGCAGCACCTTTAAATATCATTCTTGGAAACTTAGCCCTTACAAATATAAATGTCGTCTACAACGATGCAGTGCTGGGTATTGACAGTAAGTTCAAAGTAGGGCAGTTGGCGTTGGATATGGAGAAAACAGACCTTGAGAATTTCGATTTTCGTGCTTCAGAAGGCAGTATTTCAGATGCCCGCATAACATATATACAGAAACCTGTTCCCGTTAACCCGAATGTCCCACCGGCTCCTTTGCCTTATTTAGCAATTGATGAACTTACCGTAAAAAACACATTTATCACCTACGAAGCCGAAGAAATGGGTATTGAAGCTAATCTTGGTATCGTAGATCTATTTGCCGAAATACCGAAAGCAGACCTCGCAAATAGTGACATCGCAATCGGATCGTTTGTTTTGACCAATTCTGTAGTAAAAATCGATGCGACTTTAAAGAGCAATGAAAACGCTCAAAATCCGGCGCAAGAAAGTGAAGTGGCTGAAAGCTCTCCATGGCCACCCATAGCTGTTGACGCAAAGGATGTCCAAATTAACAATAGCAACATAAGCTATCGGGTGAATGACGCGAAACCAACTCCTGGAACGTTTAATCCAGATGCTGTGGTGCTAAACAATCTTGATTTGTTTGTTTCAGAAGCATTTTTGAAAGAAAAGCGAGCCTTATTGATAGTTGATAAAGCTACATTTATAGAAGAATCCGGTTTTAATTTGCGTGAATTGGCTTTTCGATTAGAAGCAACAGATACCCGTTTTTCTATTGACAAATTAATTACAAAACTCAATGACAACAGCTTGTCAGGAGCGGCGCAATTAGAGTATGCTTCTTTGGCATCATTTATAACGACTCCAGAAAAAGCGAAGGTGAGTTTAAAGCTTCCTTCTTTTCAGGTGGATCTTAAAGAGATTTTCCAATTTCAGCCAGAACTAAGAAAAAACGAATATTTCATGGCATTGAGTAAAAAATATGTTTCAGGAAATGTGACTGCTTCAGGATATCTTTCAAATATTAATATCCCAACGGCAAACGTACGCTGGGGAAATACCACTACCATAAGTGCGAATGGCTTTGTGGAGAATGCTACCGATCCTGATAATCTAAAATTTAATTTTCCGCGTTTTTCGGCTAAAACTAAAAAGCAGGATCTTCTTAACTTTGTAAATGAAGAAGAGTTGGGTGTAGATCTTCCGCAGGACATTGCCGTCGCCGGAAGTATTGGCGGAAGCCCAACGGCCATTAAAACCGATGCAAAACTAACAACTACTCAAGGTATTGCCACCGTAAAAGGAAATTTCAAAAGTGAGCCTACCATTGCGTTTGATGGGGCTATAGGAATACAAGAATATCAATTAGATAAGCTGCTGAAAAACGATCAGTTAGGTGCTTTGACCTTAACGGCTACTGCAACTGGAAGTGGAAATACAATAAACACTTTAGATGCCACGGTAAATGCAACGGTAAATAGTTTCCAATTGCAGAAATATGCAATAAAAGACCTTTCCATTGACGGGAAATTTAAGAACGGTACAGGACAGGTTGTTTCAGATTATAAAGACAAAAATTTAAACATCGACCTTAAAGCGGATGTGGTGTTAGATTCGGTAGCAACCGAAGCTTCTGTAAGTTTAAATGTGATAGGTGCTAACCTCCAAGGGCTAGGGCTTATGCAGCGTGATATACGCACGGGCTTAAAGCTAGATGCCGACTTTACGGGGAATCTAGAAAGCTACGACGTCATTTCGACGATTGGTGATGGCGTAGTCGTTTATGATAATAAAACGTATTTATTAGGTGGCGTTACCGCTACGGCGCACGTACGTAAAGACACAACATCTATTTGGTTAGATAACAAACTGCTGCATATGGAGATCGAATCCAATACAGATCCAGCAAGTGTGGGCAGTGCCTTACAACGTCATATTGCGAGCTATTTTTACAGAGATACAAAAGTACCGGACACAATTAAAAATCCTGTAAAATTAACTGTCAAGGGGAATATTAGTCAAGCGCCTATTCTTAATGAAGTGTTCTTGGTGAATGTAAAGGATCTTGATACTATTACACTTTCGGCAGACTTTGACGAGAAAGCACGTAAATTAAAAGCAAACATTACTGCACCCCATATTAATTATGGAGGGAACGAAATAGACAGCTTGGCGTTCTCAATGAATACCGATAAGGATAATTTTACGTTTGATCTTGGCTTTAACGAAATCAATGCCGGACCTATTGCAATACAGCGCACTCAAATTAAAGGGAATCAGGTTAATAATGAATTGGCATTGAGCTTTTTGGCGTATCAAAATAATGAGAAACTCATACAATTGCAATCTATGATCACGGGTGATAGAGATCGATTGGTAATCCACATTGAACCCGATTCTTTATTGCTTCAGAAAAAACAATGGCAAACGCCTTCAGATAACGAGCTTATTTTAACCAAAAATAAAATTAACTTCAACAATTTCAGATTCAGTAATGGCAAACAGTCGGTTGTCTTTCGGGATGATCTTCCTGTTGAAAAAGACCACGTAGGAATTCAGTTTACCGATTTTGAGTTGAGCGAAATACTAAGCTACCTCAATCCAGAAGAAGAATTTGCAAGTGGAACAATGAATGGTGAATTTGTGGTTGAAGATGTTTTTGGTAATGCAGGTATCGTGGCAGACTTAACCATTAACCAACTTAAAGCACTGGAGGTTGATCTGGGCACCTTGAGTTTGGACGCTAAATCATTAGGCGGAACTAGCTATGATTTTAATGCAAAAATGATGGAAGGTGAGATCGACCTAGACCTTACAGGCGATTATGTAGCAACTGGTGAGACCGCCAATTTAAATTTGGACCTGGATATCAATCGGTTTAATATGACGGCGCTTGAAGGGTTCAGCCTAGGAGAGATAAAAGAAACCGATGGAAGTTTTAGTGGTAATTTTAAAGTAACAGGTACGACTGCTGAACCTATCTATACTGGAAAACTAACGTTTAACGAGGCCGATTTTAAAATAGCGAAGCTCAACGCTGGTTTTACATTAGCTTCAGAAACATTGGATGTAGATAACCAAGGCCTTTCTATGAATGGATTTACGATTAGGGATGAAGATGGCAATACGTTTGTTGCTTCAGGAAATATAGGCACCGAAAGTTTTATCAATCCAACCTTCGACCTGAAGCTTAAAGCACAAAACTTTAAAGTGCTCAACGCTACTAAAGATGATAACGATTTTCTATACGGTACAGCTTCTTTTAATGCAGATGCAACATTAACAGGTGATCTACAAATTCCAAAATTGGATGTAAAAGCTTCGGTAAGTCCAACAACAGATATTACGTACGTGATGCCTTCCGCAGCTGTAAATATTGAAAAAAGGGATGGCGTAGTCATATTCGTGAATCGTGAAAATCCGGATGCCATTTTAACGAGTACCGAAGAGCAAACAGCTACGGTGACAGGTTTTGATATTAAAGCACTCATTGATGTGAGTAAACAGGCGAAGATAAAAATCATAATCGATCAAGAAACAGGAGATAATTTTCAGGTTTATGGGGATGGGGATTTCAATTTCACGATGAAACCCAACGGTAACATGAACCTTACCGGTGTTTACGAAGTGGCAGGCGGTCATTATGAAATGAATTTATACAACCTAGTAAACCGTAAATTCTCATTAGATCCTAGCAGCCGCGTTTCATGGTCTGGTGATCCTTTTGATGCAAAACTGGATGTAAAGGCAATCTACGACGTGGAAGCTTCGGCATCGCCTTTAATGGCTTCGGTGACTTCGGGATCAGACCCTTCGGTTAAAACAAAATTTAGACAGGTTTTACCGTTTTACGTGTATTTAAACGTGGATGGAGAATTAACGCAACCAAAGATTACGTTTAGTTTGGATATGCCAGAAGATGAGCAGGGAGCCATCGGGGGCCAAGTGTATGGGCGGGTACAACAATTAAATTCTCAGGAAGCGGAACTGAACAAACAGGTATTTTCATTATTGGTTTTAAACAGGTTTTATCCAGAGCCAGGAAGTGATGGGAGTAGAGGAGGAGCGGCTTCCATTGCCAGAGACAATATAAATGATGCCCTTTCAGATCAATTGAATGTTTTTTCAGATAAAATCTTGGGAGATACGGGGGTAGAATTGGATTTTGGCTTGGATAGCTATACAGATTACCAAGGTGATAGTCCGCAGGAACGCACACAGTTGGATATTGCAGCTCAGAAAAAACTATTTAACGATCGGCTCATTGTTCGGGTGGGAAGCGAAGTAGACCTGCAAGGGAGTTCGTCTTCTGGAGAAGGTACGCCCTTGGTAGGAAATGTGAGTTTAGAATATATTTTAACTGAAAATGGTCGCTATCGTCTTAAAGGCTTTAGAAGAAATGAGTTTGAAAACGTTATCGACGGACAAACTGTAGTAAGTGGATTAGCCCTTATTTTTACACAAGAGTTTAATAAATTCAGTGAACTTTGGGATGCCATTCTCAGCAAACAGACCGAAGCTGAAAAAGAAGCTGCTGATGCCGCTAAAAAAGCAGAAGAAAAAGCCAAAGAAGAAAATGAAGGTGACGGTACAAAAGATGAAAATGAAAAATAGTAGACACATAAAAACTTTTAAAAACATCGTTGCGGTTAGCGCAATAACGGTATTGATCGTGTTTCAATCATGCTCGGTAGAACGCTATATTCCAGAAGACGAACGCTTATATACAGGAGGAACGGTTACTATTGAAACAGATTCTACTATAACAAACGAATCTCAGCTTAAGGCTAACCTAGAAAGTACTTTGCGTCCTAATCCAAACAAGAAATTTTTAGGGATGTATCCGGGCTTGCATTACTATTATAAAGTTCAAGACAGTAATCCTGGATTTTTAAATAGATGGCTCTATAAGCAATGGGGAGAAGAAGAACCCGTGTATCAATCGGATGTTGAAACCTACCAAGTAGAAGAAGTGCTCGTTAACAGATTAGAAAATAGAGGTTTCTTTTATAGCCGGGCATCATCACAATTTGAAGAAGATGAAAACAAAAAGCGTGCTTCTGTCAGCTACACCGTAAAAGTACCTAAGCCTTATACGTTAGCTACCTACCAGCTTGATACTCTAGCACCACCTATTTATAAAGAAATGGTGAGCAGTGTGGCGACTTCAAAACTCAAGGAAGGGATGCGCTTTGATCTTTCTAATCTAAAATTAGAGCGTGAACGTATCGATAGCGACTTAAAGAAAAAGGGGTACTATAATTTTAACCCAGGGTTTTTAATTTTTGAATCGGATACCAATCAATATAACAACAAGCGATTTGATCTTTTTTTGAAATTGAAAAAAGACGTCCCAAAGGAAGCCATCATCCCGTATAAAATCAAGACCGTAAACATTTTTCCGAACTATGATTTACAATCAGATTCGTTGCAAACAGACACCATTCGCTATAACAGCAAAAACTTTATCCGTCAGGAAGAATTTTTTAAACCGAAATATCTCGACCCCTATGTCACAATAGAAGAAGGAGATTTGTACAATCCTGAAACGTCCCGAAATACCGCAAGAAGGCTCTCTACTATTGGCGCGTATAAGTTTGTAAACATTCAATACAAACAAATAGACAGCGCGTCTACAGACAGTTTGGGAATTTTGGAAGCTAATATCTACTTGTCACCCTTAAACAAAAGAGCTGTTCGAGCCGAATTGCAAGCGGTTTCAAAGTCCAATAACTTTGCCGGACCGGGCCTTGCTTTGACGTTTAGCAACCGAAATCTATTTAAGGGGGGTGAAACTCTCAATATTAGTGCGTCGGCTGGGTACGAAGTGCAATTGTCATCTGGTGGTAATCAATCAGGTTTAACAAGTATTCAATTGGGATTGAAGTCTGAATTGATTTTTCCACGCGTTATTCCGACGATACCATTAGACAATGATTTTTTTGAATATTCTATTCCCAAAACTAAAATTGGAGTAGGTGTAGAGTATCTAAGCAGAAGCAAATTGTACACGCTTTTATCAGGTACAGGACAGTTTGGATATCTCTGGGACGCTAACAAATATGTAACACACGAGATCAATCCTATTTCCATAAATTATACAAAGCTCTCGAATACTACCGACGAATTTCAAACCATTCTTGATGAAAATCCGTTCTTGGCTAGAAGTTTTGAGCAACAATTTATTTCGGGATTAACCTATTCGTTTACCTATAACGGCATGGTGGACACTCAGAAAACTCATCAAATCTATTTTAATTCAACCTTTGACATTGCAGGTAACTCTATAAGTCTTTTCGGGAAAGAAGAAACTCCGGGAGCACCTAAAACATTTTTAGGGCTGGAATATGCGCAATATGCAAAAGCAGATGCCGATATTAGGTATCATTTTAACTTCGGAAAGGAGCAAAAAATCGCCACTCGATTGTTCGCAGGATATGGATACGCTTACGGAAACTCTGATGTACTACCGTTTATAAAACAATATTTTAGTGGTGGTCCGTATAGTGTTAGGGCTTTTAGAATTAGATCGTTAGGACCAGGGACATTTCCTAATGAGAATGAGGACAATAATGGTTCTTTCTTTGATCAAACAGGAAACATCCGCTTAGAAGCAAATGTAGAATATCGCTTCCCTATTTTTGGATTTGTAAAAGGAGCATTTTTTGCAGATGCTGGAAACATTTGGCTTTCAGAAGAAAACCCAGCATTGCCCGGCGGTAAATTTACGAGCAGCTTTATTTCAGAATTAGGAATGGGTGCGGGGTTTGGGATCCGCGTAGACGTGCAAGGATTTGTAATTAGATTTGATCTAGCAGCACCGTTTCACGATCCTGGACTACCAGAAGGCCAGCGCTTTGATTTTAGGGTAAATGAGCCTGTACTCAACTTTGCTATTGGGTATCCTTTTTAATTATCAGTTAAATTCAAGGTTCAAAAAGCCCTATAAATTGCCAACAAAGATTAAAAACATCAAGCTTTACGAAGGTTACTGACTGTTTTAAAGTACAGGACGTAGTTTTAAACTGTATCGAAGTGCCAGATTAAAATATGGCTTATCTTATTACCGTGTGCCATTTTAATGGTTTGGTGGGTGCCTTTCAATTTTGTTATGAGTTTATAAAATTTATTCAGGTTTTCTTTTTTTGAAACGAGCGTAGTGAAGAATCCCACTTGTGTTTTAAAAGTAACACTCTGCTTAATCATGCGCTTAATAAATAAGGCTTCGCCACCATTGACCCATAATTCGTTCGCATGGCCTCCAAAATTTCGCGTGATGTCCTCTTTGGTTTGGAAACCGCCATCTTCTTTTTTCAGATTGTATAATTTCCGTAAGGTTCCTTTTAACGCTTCTTCTTCCGAAGCATGAAATGGAGGGTTACACATGGTAAAATCATAGTGTTCCCCATTTTTAATAATGCCTTCAAAAATATGTGCATTATTAGATTGGTACCGTATATCCACTTTTTCCTTTAAACTTGGCGTGGCTTCCACGTTCGCCTTTGCGGCAGAAACGGCAATCTTGCTTATATCTGCCCCTACCATATCCCAACCGTAGAGCTGAGCGCCTAAAATGGGATAAATACAATTGGCGCCAACACCCACATCAAGCCCACGAATTTCTTTTTGCTCTGGAGTGTTTTCAGAAAGCAAATCATGTATAAAATGAATATAATCTGCACGACCGGGAACCGGAGGGCATAAATATTTTGATGGAATGGTATATTCTTTAATGCCGTAATGTTTCAGCAGCAAGGCCTTATTAAGATGAAATACAGCTTCGGGATTTGCAAAATCGATGGTTGAAGTATCGTATTCATTCACAAAAACAAAAGGTTGTAAAGGAAGGTGTTTTTCAGTTAAGACTTTAAAATTGTACGGGTCTCTATGTAGATTGTTAGGATGCAAAGTAGAAGTATTTAGTTATGTGTGTAAAATTACAATTAAAAAGAGTGGCTTGATTGTTTAAAGCTAAATAGGTTATAGAAATATTAATTAACTAATTTTTAAGCGGTCGTATTTTATTTATGACGAAATTAGGGTAAAATACAACTACCTATGAGCAACAAAGATTTATACAGCCAAGAGGCACTAGAGAAATTAAAAGAATTAGCAGAATCCATAGATTTTGCCATGATGGCAACAGATCTTTCTCAACCACCCTTTCATATCATACCGATGAGCACGAAGAAGGTGGACAAGGAGGGTAGCATTTGGTTTTTAAGCAATAGAAACAGTACCCACAATAGGCATATTGAAGAGGAAGAACGTGTGCTGTTAACTTACTCAGACAAAGGAAACATGGAATTTTTAAGTGTCTACGGTCAAGCACTCATTAAAAATGATAAAACCATCATAAAAGAACTTTACGGTAGCGGAGATGACGCTTGGTTCGACGGAGTTGAAGATCCTAATATTACTGCAATACAGGTGAGGCCAAGTGAAGCGCATTATTGGGATACTAAAGACGGTAAATTAATCTCGCTGTTTAAAATGGCAATTGGATCCGTTACAGGAAATGAACCTGATCTTGGTGAAGAAGGGAAACTGAAATTGTAATTTACTTCAGAGCAGAAGTAAGCTATTTCTAACCAATGTTAGGTTGAAAATAGCTTTTTCTATTTTAGGTATAGTCCAGTTACTACTATTTAAAATGCTATTTTTGCAGCAAATAGAAGTTACAATGCAAGATTTTTCTGATTTTAAAATATCAAAACAGCTCCATAATGCGATTGCGGACTTAGGTTTTACAAAACCTACAGAAATCCAATCACAATCTTTTCCGGTAATCATGTCTGGAAAGGATATGGTAGGGATTGCACAGACAGGAACCGGGAAAACATTTGCATATATGTTACCCATCTTACAAGATTTGCCGTATAAAGCAGACAAACTGCATCCACGTGTTTTAGTCATGGTACCAACCCGTGAATTGGTGCTGCAAGTGGTAGAAGAGATTGAAAAATTTGGTAAATATTCTTCTATAAAAGTGGTGGGTGTCTTTGGTGGTGTAAACATCAACACCCATAAAAAAGCGGTAGAAGAAGGAGCAGATATTGTAGTAGCAACACCTGGGCGGCTATATGATTTAGTGTTGAGCAGATCACTTCAGCTAAAAGGCATTAAAAAACTTGTCATCGATGAAGTAGATGTCATGCTTGATCTGGGGTTTCGTTTTCAGCTTACTAATATTTTTGAATTACTACCTAACCGACGACAAAACATCATGTTCTCGGCTACGATGACCGAAGACGTCAATATATTGATACACGATTTTTTTATAAATCCGACTACGGTTTCAATTGCAGTAAGTGGAACCCCATTGGATAATATTACACAATATTGTTATTCGGTCCCTAATTTCTATACCAAGGCTAATTTAGTAGCAAACCTGCTCCATGAAAACGAGGTGTATAAAAAGGTGTTGGTCTTTGTATCCAATAAAAAAAGTGCCGATAGATTGTTTGCAGTGTTGGATGATATATTTGCTTCAGAAGTTGCTGTGATCCATTCCAATAAAACGCAAAATTACAGGATTCGCTCTATAGAAAATTTCAATCAGGAAAAAACACGTATTCTGGTTACAACAGATATTATGGCGCGTGGTTTGGATTTAGATAGCATTTCGCATGTCATAAATTTTGATACGCCAGCATACCCAGAAAACTACATGCACCGCATTGGTAGGACAGGAAGGGCCGAGCAGGAGGGAACCGCGCTGCTGTTGTATACGGAAGCTGAAGAAAAATACAAAGAGGCTATTGAACAGTTAATGAAGCTTAAAATTTCTGAAGTCCCAATGCCTTCGGAAGTAGACATTTCAAAAAAACTGACACCAGAAGAACAACCCAAAAATTTTGAGCCTCACAATCCTTTAAATCGGGAAGAAGGTGGATTAGAATCTGGTTTTCATGAAAAGAAAGAAAAGAATAGCAAGGTAAACCAAGGAGGTTCTTATCAAAGAACGATAAAGAGAAAATATAATAAACCGAAGACAAAAGGGGATAAGAACTTTAACAGAAGAAAAAAAAATAAGTAAAAAGAAAAGCCTGTTAAATAAATATTTTAAATATTTGTGAAGTATTTGTTTAGTTCAGCGCATTGTTATATCTTGGAACAAACACATAAAAACCACATAAAGTAAACCATGGCAAAATCCGAACAAACCTACAGTAAGAAGGAAAAAGAGAAGCAGCGTCTAAAAAAGCGTGAAGAAAAGCAGAAAAGAAAAGAACGTCGCAAAGCGGAAGCTGAAGCTAAGGATAAAGCGCCAGATATTGATTTTGTCTATGTAGATAAGGATGGGAACCTAACAAGTACGCCACCTGATCCTAATGATAGAGAAGAAATAAATGCAGAAGATATTGTACTAGGTATTCCGCCTAAGGAAGAAGGAGAGCGTGAAGCTTTTGATCCTGTTCATACTGGAGTAGTAGAATTTTTTGATACTTCTAAAGGTTTTGGTTTTATACTGGACGATTCAGATCATCAAAAATATTTTTGCCACGTAAGTGCACTTTTAGACACTATTGTAGAAAATGATAAGGTTTCTTATGAACTTGAAAGAGGAAGAAAAGGAATGAATGCTGTAAAGGTGAAAAAAGTATAAGTCGTCTTATAATATAAAGTAACAGTAAAAAAACCAGCGAAATGAATTTCGCTGGTTTTTTTATTTAAGTATTATTTAAAGCGCTGAATCATCGCGCTCTAAATTGTTTTTGCTTTCACCACCTTGACTGTGTACTTTATTCTCCTCATCGTTTAAGCCTTTAGGGCCATTTCCCTTTTTTGCGGCAGTACGACCTGGTACATCAAGATCTCCGCCTGTGAAGTCCACTTTTTTAGCTCGATCTTTAAGCTGCTGATCATCACCGCCATCTCCATGTATATTATCCTGTTTAAGGATGTCTTTGTCGTGGTCTGTAATATCAGAGTTGTAAGGCATTTTCTCGTTATTTTTTTTATCAGTTTTCATAGCTATTGTATTTTTATATAAGATACGTAGAAAATATATATCTTAGTGTGTGATTAACGTTATCTAAACAAAGCTTAACGCAGGTTTATGATGTAAAGGCTAATTCAGGATTTTACTTCTTTAGAAAATGTAAGTCTTAGACAAAAAAAATCCCGAATAAACGGGATTTCTATTTTATTATGATTGCTAAAACTAGCTAGCAATGTCTTTCGCTCTTTTGCTTGAAAGATCTTTTAGCTTTTCATACTTTTCACTTAAAGTGTCTCCGGCATCTTGCGCTCCTTCTTTAATCTTCTTACCCGTCTCATTAATCTTGGCGTGTAGTTTTTCTTTATCTTCTTGAGGCATGGTTTTATATTTCCAAAATGCAAGTGCTCCAGCTGCTACACCAAGCAATGCTATTATTCCTCCTTTTTCTTTGTTGTTCATCTTTTTGTTTTTTATTGATTTGTAATTAAATATAACAAATGATGAACCAATAATAACGGTGTCAGTCTTTTTTAATATAAGTTTATGATTGCAATGGAGCTATTCGTGGTATAGTTGAAAAGTTTTGTTAATGCTATGATCAAAACCACTAACGTTATGCCAGCGAAATTAGGCGGTAAGGTTTGTTGATTCTCTTTAAAGATGATATGGATGTTAGATACAAATTAAAAAATGTAACTTAATACCGCTCCATGCGTCCTATTACTGAAACCTTTATCAATAATTAACCATGAAAAAATCAACCATAATTACAAATCGATTTACAACCTTATTTTTCCTTTTCTTTTGCAGCCTTGTTCTGCAGGCACAATCCGTTACTCAAAAGATAGACACCATGGTGTCTTCAGCGTACGGGCCAGAAGCGCCAGGGATTAGTATCCTTGTAGCCAAAGAAGGTAAACCCATTTATCGTAAGGCGTTTGGTAAAGCGGACCTCGAACTCGATGTAAACGCCACACCAGAGAATGTTTACGAAATAGGGTCTATTACAAAACAGTTCACAGCGGTCGCGATATTAATGCTACAAGAACAGGGTAAACTTAATGTCCAGGATGAAATAACAAAATACATACCTGACTACCCTACGCAAGACAAAAAAATAACGATACATCAGCTACTCAATCATACTTCGGGAATTAAAAGCTATACAAACATGCCTACATTTATGAACTTGGCAAGAACCGATATGACCCCAACCGAGCTAATTGATAAATTTAAGAACGAGCCAATGGAGTTTGAGCCAGGTACAGAATTCAATTACAACAATTCGGGATACATTCTTCTAGGTCATATCATCGAAGTAGTAACAGGCGATACCTATGAAAACTTTATTGAAAAAAATATATTTGAAACTTTGGGTATGAAAAATTCCCGCTACGGAAAAATGAACGAAATTATACCTAACCGCGCAAACGGCTATAGTGAAGCAGAAGGGGATAGCTTTATTAACGCTAATTATTTAAGTTTGACCTTGCCTTATGCTGCGGGTTCGTTAATGTCCACCGTAGATGACCTACTACTTTGGCAGAATGCGATATCTGCAAATACGTTGATAAAAAGAAGTAGTCTAGAAACAGCTATTAATGGTTCTACTTTGGCTAACGGTAAAAAAATACCTTATGGGTATGGCTGGGGAAAAAATAAAATTCAAGGTGAAACGGCCATTGCCCATAGTGGAGGTATTTTTGGATATTCTACAAACGGAATTTATTTACCCAATCAAGATATATACGTTATTGGTTTGACTAATTGTGATTGCAACGATGTAGGGGCGATTACCACTAAGATTGCTGCTTTGGCGATGGATAAGCCATTTCCAGATCCTAAAGATGCGATAACCGTTTCTGAAACAAAAATGCAAGAATGGGTTGGGGCGTACGAATTTGAGGATGGTGCCATACGATATATAACATTAAAAGACGGTAGCTTGTACAGTGTTCGTGAAGGCAGTAACCGTGATGAACCATTTAAAATTTATCCCATGAAAAATGGTAGTTATATTTTTGAAGACGGAACTATTAGCTATGTGTTTTCAAAAAATGAAAATGGCGATCGCCAAGCTGTTTTTACGGCAAATGGAAATGAAGTTCAAGGAAAGGGTATTGATAAAACTGCTGCACCAGAACGAGAACCAGTTGTTATAGCACCAGAAATACTAAAGGCATACGAGGGAAAATACGAATTACAACCTGGTTTTGTATTGGAAATAACGACCCAAGGATCGCAACTTTTTGCACAAGCTACAGGCCAACCCAAAGCAGAGGTGTTTGCTGAAAGTGAAACAAAATTCTTTTTGAAAGTAGTCGCTGCCGAAATTACTTTCAATAAAAAGAATGGAAAGGTAACTAGCTTAACGCTCAATCAAGGAGGGCAACAAATGGAAGCGGCCAAAATAGAGTAAATAAAAAAGTGTTAGAAGTTTCAACTATTTTATCCATACTTTTGAGTTAGATCTTCCTTTTTGGTGAACAAAGAAAACATAAAACTTAAAGATGCCGTTGCGATAGGTATTGGCGGCATGGTTGGTGGCGGAATATTTGCTGTTCTTGGGTTAGCGGTTTCGTTGGCAAAAGGAGGAACGCCTGTTGCTTTTCTTATGGCAGGTGTCATAGCCATGTTTACTGCCTACGCGTATGCGAAACTTTCATTACAATATCCAGACCGAGGAGGAACCGTTAGATTTATCAATGAAGGTTTTGGGAAGGGTTTTTTTAGTGGTGGCATAAATAACGTCTTGTGGGTAAGCTATATTGTCATGCTTTCGTTGTATGCCAGTGCCTTTGGTTCTTATGGTCCAGAATTATTTTCTTTAACGGGCGATGAACAAATAGACACACACATCTATGTCACATTTGTAGTAGTATTGGCCGCCATCATTAATTATTATAGTTTAAAAGTGGTAGGTAAAATTGAAAGCGTCGCAGTGTTTTTAAAACTACTTATTCTACTTGCGTTCATAGGAATAGGTCTCTACGGTCTTTTTGGGAATGAAAATCTATCGCAACTCAATCCTTCTAATTGGGAAGCACCTATGCAATTGCTAGCGGGCGGTATGGTGATCTTTGTAGCATACGAAGGTTTTGAGCTAATCGCCAATGCCGTTCCAGATATGGATAATCCAGAAAAAACAGTAACTAAAGCGTATTTCATCTCCGTCGGGTTTGTGATTGTATTATACATCTTAATCGCAGCAATTACAGTAGGTTCTCTAAATTTTGATGCCATTAAGGAAGCAAAAGATTATGTGTTGGCAGAAGCGGCAAAACCCATGATTGGTAAACTAGGCTTTACCGTCATGACAGTAGCCGCATTGATTTCTACATTTTCTGCTATAAATGCCACATTATATGGAGGAAGCCGTGTGAGCTTTGAATTGGCGGAAGACGATGAACTTCCACACGAATTTACCTATCAGTTATGGAATAAGCCCGTCGGACTTTTTATCACAGTAATTTTTACTTTACTAATTGCAAATTTTATAGACTTGGAAAGCATTTCAACTTCTGGAAGTGCTGGGTTTTTACTGATTTTTGCCATGGTGAATTATGTGGCTTTTAAAAAGGCCAAGAAGATTAATGCCAATAAATGGATTACAGGGCTCGGCGCATTTCTTTGTGCAGTGGCATTCATAGTTTTGGTAATTCAGCAATTTGGTGAAAATAAAATGGGAGTCATCATTTCTTTATCGCTCATAGCGAGCTGTTTTATGGCAGAATACATCTTTATAAAAGTTAGAATGCCGCAAAAAGATGATTCGTAAAAATTATTTTGTACTGAAAAAAACACACATTTCTTTATTGACCACTGTAACATATTAGCACCACTTCCGTCTTTAAGTTACATCAATCAATCAATCAATCAATGAAATCATCACTTCTTACTATCATTTTGATAGCTATTTCCCTGTG
>Ga0207897_100334_pt1 | contig 16974 bp, 16 predicted proteins | sample LinPmetageLP42_FD_184054 | JGI IMG/M metagenome (GOLD analysis project Ga0207897, IMG submission 184054) | Marine viral communities from the Pacific Ocean - LP-42 (SPAdes) | ecosystem: Environmental > Aquatic > Marine > Oceanic | place: Pacific Ocean | collected 2010-08-27
GATTTATAACTATAAGGGCAAAAGTTCTGCTATATTTTATCTGAGCTATTTTTTGGTTCAGGATATTACATGGCACTAGTCTGTGTCTCTCTTTTATTAATCTACTCGGATAGTCCTTATGACAATACCTCACACGGAAGTACTGGCAACGTTATCTGCTGATATTGCTATCATCGGTGGCAGCGGTCTCTACCAAATGTCATCACTGACCAACAAACGCAGTGTAACGATACAGACGCCTTATGGTAGTCCATCTGATGATATTGTCTTAGGTGAGCTTGAGGGAGTGACCGTTGCCTTTTTGACACGGCATGGTCAGGGTCATAGACTGACCCCGTCCGAAGTGCCGTATCGAGCCAATATCTATGCGCTAAAAACGCTTGGGGTACGCTATATCGTTTCCGTATCAGCAGTTGGCTCATTGCAAGCGCATCTTAAGCCATTAGACATGGTCATACCAGATCAAATGATTGATATGACTAAGCAGCGAGCGAGTACTTTCTTTGGTGAGGGAGCCGTCGCCCATGTGTCGATGGCTGACCCACTATGCCCTGCCCTAGCAGAACTCTTGACGCGCGCTTATGACCAAGCAAATATTATAGAAGGTAGCAGTCATTCTAAGGCAACTTATGTCTGCATCGAAGGCCCTCAATTCTCAACTCGAGCAGAGTCAGAATGGTATCGTCAGATGCAGGCAGATATCATTGGCATGACCAATATGCCAGAAGCCAAATTGGCACGTGAAGCCAGTATTGCTTATGCCACGTTAGCTCTGGTGACAGACTTCGACTGTTGGCATCCGACGGAAGAAGCCGTCAGTGCCGACTATGCGATAAAGAACCTACTGAAAAATGCAGATAATGCTCAAAAAGTGATACGAGAAGCTGTTGCTTTGATTGCCGCTGAACTACCTGAGTCAATCGCTCACAGTGCTCTTGCACAAGCATTGGTCACACCTATAGATGCGATGGACGAACATACCAAGATCAGACTGGCCGCCTTGCTAACGTGATTGTAATGCGTCTTTTCCATCTTTAACTGACTACTGCTAATCGGTCTGATTTTAATCAAGCTGGCTTCTATCAAATCAAAAAAGGCCATTATCTGAAATGATGGCCTTTCTTGTAATTCAGCATGTATATCTGAAATTTATACTAAATACACCACTTTAATGTCAGCAACAACCACCTGCACCAGATGCCAGCATCATAGGTTGAGTAAACGGCATTAGCTCACCGCAACCTGCAAAAATACCGTAGTGGTGACTGTCATCACCGATAAACTCAAAATGCGGCGCAAAGCGTGACTCTTGCAGCATGCGAAACGTATTGCCACATACTGGAAATACTCGACCAGCTTCGATAGCGTGATGTTTATCTAAATCAAACCGATGCGGTGACTGCTCGATAGTTCCTTTATATATCACCGCTTGTCCGTGATCTTCGCAAGCATCCTCAAGCGAGTCGATTTTAAATAAGCGGTAAGTTGCAGAAAAAAACTGAATATTACCAATTTTAGCCGCCAATGTAGGATCTGTGATCTCAAGTGGGCGATCTTCAACCAAACGTACGTCTAAGAAACCTGCATCTCGTGATAAACGGTTAAAATCCTTCCAATACAACGCGCCGCTCAAACATTCGCCATATAAGACTGGGTCATCAATCAAGTGTTGCGGGATACGGCGATCGGCATAGACATCAGAAAAATAAAACTCCCCACCAGGTTTCAGTAAACGCTGCACACTAGCCATGACCGCGGCCTTGTCTGGTGATAGATTGATAACGCAGTTTGAGACGATAATATCGAAGCTATTAGCCTCAAGGTCTAGTTCATCTAGTTTCTCGATATAGCCGTGCAAAAATGTCACATTGTCATAGCCAAACTTATCGATATGATAGGCTTGATGCTGTCTGGCAACGGATAGCTGCTCATCGGTCATATCAACACCGACTACATGGCCACTCTCGCCAACCAATTGTGCTAGTGCATAGACATCTCGGCCTGAGCCACTGCCCAAATCTAAAATTCGGCAGCCTTCGAGCAGTGCTGGACACACCAGACCACAGCCGTAATATCGATTCAATACTTCATCGTGAATATTTGCGAGTAAGGGCTTGAGCCACTCAGGCATATTGCTAATATCACAACAAGCCGAGGTCTTTAAATCATCGGTACTCTGTAACTCCTTTCCATAGTAATTTTGCACGACGTCATGCATAACAATATCCTTATTGAATGTGCCATCCAGTTAAAATTCTTAGTGAATCATCTTAGAATATGCAACTACATTAGTGAGTTTATCAACCTAGTTGTCACTTATCGGTTATCAGTAGTTATCCACTTTGATATTAATATTGATGTAAGAATCTAGCCAGCCTGACGGCAAATGTACTAGATCTTTAGGCTCATCAATATCGTGCAAAGGGTCAAATAGTGCAAGTGTCCAGTCTAATGCCGCCATGCGCTGCTTGGTGACAGCGGCTACACTAGCCGTACTCCAAACAATGTCCGAAAACATGCTGTCATTAACTTGTTTAAATCCTAACAACACATACCCACCATCAGTTGCTGGAATCATAACCGCATCGTGTTGATTTAGCTGCTGTACCGATGTCTGAATACGTGCTGTCGTAAGACTAGGACAGTCCGTACCAATTAACACAACCTTGTCAAAATGTTGCAATGCGCGCTGACTGGCTATCAACATACGCAAACCCAAATCCCCTTCGGCCTGCGCAGACCAGCGCAACGAGTCAGGCAAATCAAATGCTTGCCAGCATGGATCTGTTGGTGCTGGACTCATACATAGCTCAACGGAAAAACCCGTATCAATAGCCTGATCAATACTATGCAGTAATAGTTGCCTTGCCATACGTGCAGCGCCATCTACCCCTAGCGCTGGCTGCAAACGGGTCTTCGCCTTATTAGGCGCTGGATATTTTGCAAACAGAATGATGCAGGTATCTTGCTGTCTTGCAGATGAATCAGCTGTCACTATGACGGTCTCTTAATTAGTCAAATGCACGAGGATGAACTCTTTCTTATCTTGTCTATCATGTTGATAAATCAAACAACTTCATGACTTATAATAACGTTGCTTTAAAACATTAGGCGATACGCCGCGCCAATAATCAAAGCGTAAATGCCACATCAAGAAAATCGTCCGCCATGTACCATGCTGCTGCCAACGCCGCGCTGAGGTCGTGACTTTACTTTTTAGACAAGCTGGTCGAGAAATTTTCTTTAGCCGTTTACACAGTTCTATATCTTCCATCAGTGGCTGATCAGGATAGCCACCAATCTGCTCGAACAAAGACTTTTTGATAAAAATTGCTTGATCGCCAGTGGCTATATCCATTAAGCGCGAGCGTTGATTTATCATTAATCCGACGATGCTTAACAATGGCTCATGACTATCTAAACGCACATTAAAACGTCCCCAATCGTACTGAGCTACTGCCTGCTGAACGTTATCTATCGCGTCAGCTGGCAGCTCGGTATCAGCATGTAAAAATAGCAGTACATCACCTGTTGCCAACATAGCGCCCGCATTCATTTGCTGAGCGCGTCCTATGGTAGAGTCGATAACATGCCAATCAATGATTGATTGAGCAGTCTCTATACTTTTGAGCATCTCTTTGGCGATAGCAACCGAACCATCTACTGAACCACCGTCGACCAATATCACTTGTTGCGGTGCTGGATCGAGACGGACAATATGAGCCATAAGCTCAGGCAAGTTGTCCGCTTCATTTAATATCGGAATGATGATGGAGAGTTTCAATGAATATACCGTCACGTTAATCAGCGAGTAACATTAAAAACTGGCTTATTTTTTATTCAAATTCCAGTTGTAATCGGTATAGCTTACTTTTATCTTGCCTTGTTTGAGATCCGCTGTCTGAGCTTTGCTCAATCCTAATGATGAGCTATAACGACCTAGAAACCCTGCCAAATCTTTTGTACCGCGCCAGTTGGTTGCAAAATCTTCTTTATACCATTTAAAGATTGGTGACACTTTGAGCGTATCGCCTTTGAGACTGTTGCGGCTACTGTCTGCTAAAAATTTAGACGTTGCCTGCTCTAATTGACTGTCTAAACGCTTGCCGGTAAAAGCATCATCTTGCAATGCAGGGCAACCGATACTGGCGCAATTGACCGCAAAGTGAATGCGCGGATCGTTGTAACGTTTAGAACCACGAATCAGGTTGTGCTCGATATCATCAAGTGATCGCGTCTTACCAAGTAGCGAAACAAACTCTTGCTTCCATGGTGACCCAAACAGTCCGCCAATATCTTTGATAGATTTGACGTTTGGATATTTCGTCAATACCAAATCAACCGTACCAGCGTTATAAACGTTGATTAAAAATGCCAACTGCTCATTTTTACTCCAAAGATTGAACTCTGATTGAGATACCTTGCTCGTCGCCTCCAGATAGCTAGTCAGCTTACTTTGATCTGCTTTCATGCCAGCATAATTGACCACTGAAGCTTTGCCACCATTGGTCATGGTCACATGCTTATTTAACAAGCTATCCCAGCTCTGATGGTTGAAGTCAGCATGAGCAGCCACGCTTGCTAATAAAATAGTCGTAGCAATCACTGGTTGGGCGAAAAACGTCTTCGCAGAAAAGTTAAATACTGACATAGGACTTACTCCGTTTACACTGATTGTTTTTTATCTAAATTTTTACGTATGCTAAAAGCACCTATGTTTAAAGTGTTTAGGCTTAAAACATCTATGTTTAAGGTGCTTATATTAAAAGCACTTACATTAGAGCGGCTAAGGCGTGTCTGCTAACGCTGGCTCTACTGGCTCTTCTTCTAACGCGCCGCCACAACTACTGCCCTGTCCTGCTGTACAGCCATAGCAGTGGTCGGCAATGGCAATGTCATCACCAGACGGGTTTTGCGTTAACAAGTCACTTAGGTGTCGCCGTGACTTGTTGGGGACAGGTATCTCTAACTGCTGATTGAAATCACAATCAAACAGCTCACCCAACCAGTTGACACTAATGGTCGAACGGCACATGACCTCGGCCAGATTAGCAGCCATATAATTAGCTTTGAGCAAATCCATATACGGGTGGAACTGGTCTTTTGCCAATAACACCGCCCCAAAACGCTGAATCGGCATATTGGTTAGGGCAAATAGATGATTAAATTCGATATCAAAGTGCGCTTTTAACTCACGCTTATAATCCGCTTCAAGCTGCTGTTGATTGGGCGGCAGCGTCGCGCCTTGTGGATTGAAGACCAAGTTTAATGTTAAATCTGAATTAGGCTTGCCATACCCCAACTGATTGAGTTTTTGCAATCCCAATATACTGTCGTCAAACGCACCTTTACCGCGCTGCTTGTCTACATTTTCTAAGGAATAACAAGGCAAAGATGCCACCACTTCCACTTGGTTATCTGCTAAAAACTGCGCCATATCCTCATAACCCTCTTCCATCAGGATAGTCAGGTTACAGCGGTCTATGACTTTGACACCTAATGCTCGAGCTGCCTTGACCAAATACTTAAAATCCTCATGCATTTCAGGCGCACCGCCTGTCAAATCAAGCGTATCGATGTTTTGTGCTTGTAATACCTCTGGTATCAGCTCAACCAACTCACGTGACATCATCTCGGTACGATAAGGGCTAGCAGCCACATGACAGTGCACGCAGGACATATTACATAAATAGCCCATATTGACTTGCAATATCGTCAATTGACGTCGTTTTATCGCTGGAAAATCAGTATGCTCAAGTAGCTCGATAGTTGATTTCATGATGGTCTAAAATCCTGTTAGCAGTACAACTAAAAAAGGATAGCAACGTGACATTAAAGATTAGAAAACATAGATAGCGCATTGCTTTTACTGTTTATTTTCAAAACTTACAACGTAAAACTTGATTGCTCACTTTACGGTTTATCTAATCAATCATACCTGATTATCAATAAGCATTGACAACTAATCACATGGATTTTATGGTTTATTCCAAATGAGCATTAACCTTGGTTAGTCCTTATCGGCTTCAATGAAACGCTTATCGATATACTTCTTGAGATGCCATACCCAGCGACCTTGTAGGTTTACATTACCCCAACTACCAATGGCGTATTTATCACCGCAAGACAGCAGATATAGCGTGCGTGATTTTGGCTGATAGCTTTTCATTACGTTGTCACCCAGATAGGCCAATAAATTATCGGCTTCGACAGCACCACCATGCACCGAGTGAACCCCTGAGTGCGCCACATATTTATCGACTCGTATCGCCACATCACCAACCGCAAACACATTAGGATGAGAGACGCTCTGTTGCTTATCGTTTACTGCAACAAACCCATCACCTTCTATCTCCAAATCCGTAGAAGCCGTCCATGCCGAGCCTATGACGCCAGTCGCAGCGATGACAGCATTTATTGGCAATGATTTATGCGTAGTTGATAATTTGCCATCACGATAATCGGTCGCTCGTTCTCGAACTATCGTAATGTCATGACGATGTAACTGCTTAATAACCCGTTGTCGAAAGCCTGAGTTAAACCCTGACAATAGATTCTCACCGCATACTAATGTCACCTGATGATTACGATTGATGTTCCGTAGCGTGACTTGGGCTGCCATCACCAACTCTATGGCCGCAGCACCTGCCCCAATAATAGCCAATTGATACTTTTCAGACTGCTGAGCGGCTTTTAGAATCCGCTGCCATTGCGTGATAAATGTTGACAACGGTCGTATGGCAATCACGTTAGTATTAGCAGCGCCAGTATTGTTATCGTCATTATCGCTTCTGTACTCGTTGTAGCTATTGTGGTCAGGTAGCCAACGCATGTCTGTATCTGCGCCCGTATTTAGAGACAAGACATCGTAGTCAAAATCCGTTTGTTCATCGCCAGTCGTAACCACCTTATTTGACGCTGCGTTTACTTGTACAAGCGATTGCTGAATAAAGCGCACACCTGCTCGCACACAAAGCGATTTGATATCAATACTGATATCATGCAACTGATAATGCCCTGCCATCCAACCCGGTAACATGCCAGAATAGATGGTTTGCGGTTGCTGACTAATTAAGTGAATGTCTGCCTCTATCGTATCGGCATCCTTTAAACGCGCGGCGCTAAGTCGGCGTAACATACCAATGTGAGCGTGACCTGCGCCTGCCAATAATAATGTCTTTTTCGATGAAAATTTCGTCATAAATGATTTTATCAAGGCGGTTGGTTGCTGTTAGTGTTTGATCGAATGTTGATTGATATAAATGACTTTAAAAACTCATTTAAAAGTATCATATAAATAAGACCAGTCTGTTGCGGGCAAACAGTAAGAGCGTAAATGAATTATGTGGCTCATGTGGCTTATACATATTCAGCAATAGTCACTGCGTCAACCGTTATTATTAGAACGATATTTTTTATAACTGAATTAAAATAATAAAATAAGGTGAAATTATTTATCATCGCCCAGTACAATAGGACAGTATAAGAGCCGCATGATAAATTGCGCTGCTTGACTCATTATTTGAGAAACATTGTCAAAATCGTTAATGAAAATTATAAGTAATCAAGGAACATTACATGAGTACCAACATCGATACCAGTAACGATCACATTTTGTCTTCTGACAATATTCACTACTTGCACCATGATTTTTTTGAACCAAGTAGCAAAGACGTCGAGATTAGCGCGACTTTATTGATTGTGCATGGCATGGCAGAGCACAGCGGTCGCTATAGCGATTTTGCACAGTTTTTGGCAGACAATGGTATCGCTGTGGCGACTTACGATCATTTGGGTCATGGACAGACTATCAAGACTGAGGCCGATCTCGGATTTTTTGGTGAGGAGCATCCAGTACAGTCGCTTTTGAAAGACGTGATTGTGATGGCCGATAGCCTAAAAGAGCGTCATCCAGACGTCCCGCATTTTGTGATGGGTCACTCGATGGGCTCATTTATCGTGCGCAATGTACTCAAGCATCATGCGCATAATTTCACAGGCGCCATCCTAATGGGTTCCGCAGACGCCAACCCACTAGCTAAGGTTTTATTACCTATCAACAAATTACTGGCCAGAGTCGCACCAAGACAACCGAATACAGTTTTTGCCAAGGTGATGAATAAAGTCCTGAACAGCCAACTATCTGATCGCAGTTCGTCCTCACAGTTTGCGTGGCTCAGTGAAAATACCGCAAACATTGAAGCCTATGAAGCCGATCCTAAGACTGGTTTTGACTTTACCAACAATGGCTTTATGACATTGTTTACGCTTATGGATACTGGGCTGAATAAAAATTGGGCTACTACTATTGCCAAAAACTTCCCAATGCTGTTTATCAGCGGTGAAGATGATCCGATTGGTGAAATGGGTCGCGGTATACGTAGGGTTGTCACGCGTTTGGACAAGCGTCATTTCAGTCATGTCGATATTCAGCTGTATCCTAATATGCGCCATGAGCCCCTTCACGGGCAGGCGAACAAGGTGGTCTATCACGATATCTTAGAATGGATAGAGCGCAATAGCCCATCTGTCTAAATGGCATTACTTATTATCAATACAGACCTTTGCGCCCAACTTATTTGCTAAAAGTCGTCAAATTAGCGACAATGTGGCAGGCAATATTTTTAGTCGATTTTTGACGCTATCTTTAACTATAAGATTCATTTATTTACTTTTCATTCATTTTAGGAACCTTTATGTCATTACAACAAACCATCGAACAAGCATTTGAAAATCGCAACGAATACAGCCCAGCCAATATGCCACAAGACGTGCGCGATGCTATCAACCAAGTACTTGAGCAACTAGATAACGGTAGCCTGCGCGTAGCAGAAAAGAAAGATGGCGAATGGGTTGTCAATCAGTGGGCCAAAAAAGCCGTACTATTGTCTTTCCGTCTAAACGACAACTACGTCCAAGCTGCTGGCGAACACGTACAGTTCTATGACAAAGTACCGACTAAGTTTGCTAACTGGACTGAAGCGCAGTTTAAAGAAGCAGGCGTACGCGTTGTACCACCAGCTGTCGCTCGTAGAGGTTCATTCATCGCAGCAGGCGCAGTATTGATGCCGTCATACGTCAACATCGGCGCCTATGTCGATCAAGGCGCGATGGTTGATACATGGGCGACTGTTGGTTCATGTGCTCAAATCGGTAAAAACGTGCATCTGTCAGGCGGCGTTGGCATCGGTGGTGTATTAGAGCCATTGCAAGCAAACCCTACTATCATTGAAGACAACTGCTTCATCGGTGCGCGCTCTGAAATCGTTGAAGGCGTTATCGTTGAAGAAGGCGCTGTCATCTCTATGGGTGTCTACATCGGTCAATCGACGCGTATCTATGATCGTGAGACTGGCGAGATTCATCGTGGCCGTGTACCAGCAGGTTCTGTTGTCGTACCAGGTAGCTTGCCGTCAGAAGATGGCACGCACAGCTTGTACGCTGCTATCATCGTGAAAAAAGTTGACGCGCAAACTCGTGCAAAAACATCAGTAAACGAGCTATTACGCTTAGCCTAAATATTTGGCAAATACCGTTGTTTATTGAATAATATTGTTTTATATGAAGATGCTAGAGGATGACTCCAGCATCTTTTTTGCAGCTTAATATAACGCGTTACGTTATAATCCTCTTTTAGTTTGTCTTTATACAAACACAAAATCATTCGTACCATCCCCTGCCTTTTTATTACGATTGATAAGCGCTTCATCGTCTTATCGACCTTTAACTGTATTTGAAATATTATGAGTGAATCATCATTACGCACCGCCGCTATCCCTGTCACTGACCCTGAAGCAGGGTTGCGTCTGACTGAGATTTTTTATTCCTTACAAGGTGAGGCAATCACCTCAGGCTTGCCGACGATATTTGTACGTCTAACAGGCTGTCCGCTGCGCTGCGTCTATTGTGATACCGAATATGCTTTTACTGGCGGCGAACGTCAATCATTAGAAACCATCATAGAAACCATCAAAGGTTATCCGTGCAAGCGCATCTGTCTGACTGGTGGTGAACCATTAGCACAGCCAAATGCCATTGAATTGATGAAACGTTTGCTGAGCGATGGGTATGAGATATCCCTTGAGACCGCAGGCGCACTCACGGTAGAAAACGTACCAACAGCAGTCAGTAAAGTAATGGATCTCAAAACGCCAAGCTCAGGCGAAGTCGATAAAAATCTATGGTCAAACCTCGACTATCTCACTCAGCACGACCAAATCAAGTTTGTCATTATGAATCGTACAGATTACGACTGGGCAAAAGCTAAATTGACCGAGTATAAGTTAAACGAATTGGTCGGTACGGTGTGGTTCTCTCCAATGTTTAACGTCGCAGATGATGTCGATGAACAGCTTAGCCCTGAAGTACCTGTATTGGCGCGCGAGCTAGCAGAGTGGATGTTGGCTGATGCCTTGCCAGTTCGCTTTCAGCTGCAATTGCATAAGATCATCTGGGCAGATGCCAAAGGCAAGTAACTATCAGCAAGTAATTATCAGCAAGTAACAAACAAAAAGTGTGAACACGTTGAGTGCCATGGATAAGGTAGCGGTATGATCAAACTCATTTTACTGGGCTTGCTAGCAGGTGCGTTTTTTAGCTCGACATTTATCTTAAATGAGCTTATGAGTAGCGCAGGTGGACATTGGTTTTGGTCAGCGAGTCTACGCTATGTCTTTATGCTGTTAATTATTACCGTCATTATTGCGATGCAACATGGCTTTGGTCGTATTAAAGCGCTAATGGGGATTTTTCTTCAGCATTGGGGCTTTTGGTGCATTACTGGCAGTATCGGGTTTGGACTGTTTTACACCGGTATTTGCTATGCCGCAGATCATGTTGCAGGATGGGTGGTAGCGGCTACCTTTATGTTTACCGTCGTCGCCAGTTTGCTTGTGCTATCGGCATTTGGTCAACGTTTTGATAAGAAATTCATCGTATATGCTGTCATTGTTTTTATCGGTGTGGCGCTCGTCAATATCAGTGAAGGTCTGCATGCTGCTTCTATAACCGACACCGTCCCCATGTCTGACATGCTGCTCTACGGTGCATTACCCGCTCTTATCGCAGCTTTTAGCTACCCAATTGGTAATCAACTGGTTTGGCAGGCTTCTCACAATGCCCGCAAGCGCAATACCGAACTACAGAAGGCCGCAGAGTTGAACGCTCAAAAAGCCAGTATTGGTATTGATATTAACGATCAAAGTGAACCGCTCATATCCGAAGCTTACGATTTGCCAGCTACGACATATGATGCTACCGACCTCGATAGCGTACTGCAAAGTAACAACACTGCGGCAACCTCCTCCCTACAAAATCTAATTGCTCGTATTCCTTCTATCGAAACCACGCTACTGCAAAATGCCTTTAACAAAGTGTGGCTAATGACTCTTGGGTGTTTGCCATTTTGGCTGTTTTTGGGCATTATAGTGCGCCCTGACCAGCCCCACCCCTCACAAATAATCAATACGTTGCTCGTTGCTCTATTGGCAGGCGTGGCAGCGACCACTATATTTTTGTATGCGCGCGAGCAAGCTGTTACTTCAAGCGAGGTTGCAGGCGTTGACTCAACCCAAGCCAGTGAAGTTATCTTTGCTTTGATTGGGGGTATAGTATTATTAGATAACGCCATACCTTCGGCGATGGGACTGGTCGGTATAGGGCTGATTATTGTAGGTCTGGTATTCTTTGCAAAAGACGGCTAAATGGCACTATAACACTACGCCTATTTCGTCAAATTTATGCATTGAATAACCGCCTAAAAAACACCTATCACTTTGATGATCTCGATTTGGCACTATAACCATGGGTAATGCTTTGATTTTTCCTGATATTCTATTATATTTATTGGACATGGTTGGCATTGTTGCCTGCGCGATTGCAGGGACTTTGCTTGCGCAGCACAAAGGCTTCGATATCGCTGGTTGTATCTTGGTAGCGATGGTCAATGCCATCGGCGGTGGTACTTTACGTGATATGGCTCTCGACCGTCACCCTCTATTTTGGATGACTGATCTTAATTACGTGATCGTTATCACGGTGACCTCTCTTATCTTACAAATCTTCTTTCACCTTTATCATAAGATTGATAATGCGTTGAAGCTCTTTGATGCTATTGGGCTGGCCGCTTTTAGTGTCATTGGTTTTAAGGTGGCCTTAACCCTAGACATGTCTCCCCTTATTGCTATTATGATGGGTGTTTGGACCGCCATCATTGGTGGTTTGCTACGTGATATCATCTGTAATGAGATTCCGCTGGTGCTACAGCGTGAGATTTATATTACTGCCAGTATCGCAGGGTCGGTGACGTATTTATGCTTACAGTATTTTGGAGTCGGTGCCAGTCTCAACGAATTTATTATGCTGTTTGTCATCTTTGCAGTACGTATGCTCGCGCTCAGATTCGACTGGCATCTGCCTTCTATTCGACTCGTGGATTGATTAATTGAGCAAGACTCTACTTAGATAGCCTTTGTTTGACTGACAATAATTGAAAATAGTGAGAACTGCCCATGTTGGCTATCGTATTGGACCCTACCGTACTGATCACTACTTTTGACCCGCGCTCTTTGATATATTTCTTTGATATGATTGGCATCATCGCCTGTAGCGTTTCAGGCACGATACTTGCCAAGCACAAAAACTTCGATGTCTTTGGCTGTCTACTCGTGTCTATCGTTACTGCTATCGGCGGCGGCACGGTACGTGATGTCATTCTGGATCGCCATCCGTTATTTTGGATGGTAGATATGAGCTATCTGACCCTCATTACAATTTCATCGCTAGCGATGCAGATATTTTTTCATCCAAACTCCAGACGAGTGGATAAGTTCCTCAAACTTTCCGACACCATTGGTCTATCAGCATTTACGCTGATCGGTATCAAAGTCGCTGATAGTATGGGTGCCAATGTACCTGTAGCGCTGTTATTAGGTGTGATTACTATCGTGGTTGGCGGCATCATTCGCGATATGATTTGCAATGAGATTCCATTGGTACTGCAGCAAGAAATTTATATTACGGCAGCGTTGACGGGTGGGGTTCTGTACTTTGCTCTAAAGAACTTAGGCGTGACAGATTGGGTAGCTGACATCTCTACGATGAGTACGATTTTTACTTTGCGTATGCTGGCTATTCGTTACGATTGGCAGTTCCCCACACTAGAATGGAAATACTGATACTAGAGCGTGTCTTCATTTCAAAAATACCAATGCGCTCAAATATGGGCGCGTTTCGTATTATCGGTTCAATATTGTCGCTTTAGCCTTGCTCTACCACAGCCAAATCTTTAACCATCAGCTGTAAGCTTTGTTTGCCATTCCATTCATTGATGTCTAGCTGAAATAACAAGTGGACTTGCTTAGCACGGTAATCCCACGCCTCATTATCGAAGTTAAAGCAAATTGCCTCTATCGGATATTGAACGTCTGGATAGCGCAGCGATAACTTAAGATGTTTGTCTTTTAAAATCTTAAAGCTCAATACCTCAAACACACCGTCAAATATCGGTGGCGCAAACCCATGACCCCAGATACTGGCATCGGCTAAATGCTCGACAAACCACAAACTGAAGTCACCTGCTTGCAAAGGTCCATCGGTGAATTTTTGCTCTGCAAATACCTCATCATCCATCTGAGCCATCACTTCATTAAAAGCTGTGACAAATGCCTCAAAGTTGCGGCGCTTGATGGTCAGACCTGCTGCCATCGCATGTCCACCGAAGTGACTGATTAAGTCTGGATAACACTCAGCAACTTGTTCAATCGCATCACGAATATGTACGCCGGCGATAGAACGTGCAGAGCCTTTAATGGCACTATCTTCATCTGTTTGTTCAGTGTCTGCTGGTGCAAATACGATACTGGGTAAATAATGGCTTTCTTTTAGTCGACCAGCGACAATGCCAATGACTCCTTGATGCCAGTCATCTTGGTACAGAATAATACTACGCGCGTTTGCATTGCTGGCCTTAACAGTAGAGACAGCTTGAGTAATTGTGTCGTCGTTACTGGCATTATCATCGCTATCACCATTAGCCCTATCGTCGTTATTATTTTCAGTGGCCAATGCTTGTACGATACTATCGGCTTGTGTACGCATCTCGCCCTCTACATGACGACGCGTACGGTTCAACTGTTCAAGCTCTTGTGCCAAACGTTGTGCGGTGCTCCAGTCTTCAGTCAATAAGCACTCGATACCGATGCGCATATTGTCCATACGCCCAGCTGCATTGATACGTGGGCCTAATACAAAACCAAAATCCTGCGCATGAAGCTGCTTGGGATCACGGCCCGCTTGCTCAAGCAATGCCAATATTCCCATACAGCAGCGGCCTTGACGAATTGCCGATAGCCCATGATGTACCAAGATACGGTTGTTTTTATCCAGTACCCCAACGTCTGCAATCGTCCCAAGTGCGACCAAATCCAAATATTGGCTCACCTGTACCGTAGACTTGCCAGCTTCGCGGCGTAGCTTTGCTAAGCGTCCGAGCACATAAAATGCTACGCCTACTCCAACCAATGCCTTACTAGCAAAGTCACAACCTAGCTGATTGGGATTGACTACCGCTTCCGCAGGTGGCGTCTCTTTGGTAGTAAGATGATGGTCGGTGATAATCACCGTGATACCATCAGCTTGGGCGCGTGCTACCCCTTCATGACTTGAGATACCATTATCAACCGTCACTATCATATCTGGCTGAAAAGTCTCAATACCTAACTCGACAATCTCTGGCGTTAGGCCATAACCGTACTTAAAACGATCTGGTACTAGGAAATCAACGACCGCACCCATCTTTGTGAGCGCGCGCATCATTAAGGCTGTACTGGTGGCACCATCACAGTCAAAGTCACCAACGATCAAGATGCGCTGACGCTCATCAATAGCCACATCTAATAAGCGCACGGCTTCAGTGACACCGTGCAGGGCCTCAGCAGGCAATAGACCTGATAGGCTAGTCTCCAGCTCATCAGGCGCAGTGATACCTCGCCCTGCATACAGACGGGCAAGCGTGAATGATTGAGCGGCAAATGGTTGCAGCGCGGCGGGCAACTCGTCGATGCGAGTGCTGGTATAACGGGGGGTTAAATTTAGCATGAGGGTATTCTACTGGCTTTAGTAGAAGCTCACAATGACAATTTATACTACCTTTGTATATCATTAGGCATTGTGCAACCTGATGAATGATGCCCATATATTACTGATAATTCAGACTGCCATTTTTATAGCTTATACAAACCACCTTCATTTAATCACTTACAAAAAAGGTGCACAGTGTGAGTAATTTCATTCATTTTGCTACAAAGCAATGATTGTAAGCCACGCATAAATCCATAAAATAGTAAGCAACTGAAGGATTTGTTATCCATTGAACTTTTTATCATTTATATTTTAATTATTTATAAGGACACTTTATGAAAACTACGCCACTTGCTGAAAAACTTCCAAATACTATCGACCCTAACCTAGATCTTGATAAAGTCAAAAAAGAATGTCAGGGAATGGTAAAAAGACGCGCTAGAGTTTCTGCTGGTGTAGCGGTTGTGCCAGTGCCATTTTTTGATGTGGCAGTTGATGCAGGGATGTTGACGCAGTTGATTCCAGAGATTAGTGAGCGTTTTGGTCTCATTGAAGACCGTCAGTCAGCTATTAATCTAGAATCTCGCGAAGTGCATTGGAGCGCAGTAAAAGACCGTACCGTAGATTTCGCTGGGCTCATGGCAACACGTGGAATCGTTAAAAAAACTATCCAAGGTTTCGGTGGTCGTATCGCTGCCAAACAAGTGACCAAGTTTATCCCACTTGGTGGCCAATTGGTTGCTGCAACGATGGGCTATACCATTTTTAAGAAAATTGCTAATGACCATATCAATGAATGCTATAAGTTAGCAAAAGATATTCAGCAAAAAGAACATGGCAAAAACGTATAAATAAGTCAAATAGCTTAGTCTATATCAAGCCAGTTAAGTGATCACTTAGCTGGCTTTTTTGTGGTTTATACATATAGTCCATAGAGCTGCAAAATAAAATGCACCTGTGGTTAATGGTGTCATTGCTAGGTTTTACTGATAATATACAGCTTTATTTATGACAGACACCTTAAAGGACTAACTTATGAAAAAAATCTTAGCTTCAACGATGATGTTAGCGACTTTTGCCTTGGCGGGATGTACCACAACAGGTGCGACAAACAATGGTACAGGTACAGCAATCGGTACTGCAAATGAGATCGGCATGAATGTTTTTAGAGCTGCGATCGACAACCAATGCCGTAGCCAAATTGAAAAACAAAACGCGTGGCGTGTTGCAAGCGTCGCCATGACAGAAGCACAGCAAGAATCTGTTAAAACCAATGTTTGTGGCTGTGTCAGTGAGCAAGCACCGCAGCAAGTGACGATTGTTGAGCTGGGCAATGCCGCGATTGACTCTCAGTACCGTACTCAGTTAGTCGCACAAGTCGTCGCCAAATCTCTACAGAGCTGCTATACAAGCTTTGTTCAATAGAACAGTCAAATAGTTCGTTAGAATAGAAGATAATAAAAAGGGTGCGTTATACATAACGCACCCTTTTTATTGCTAATATATTGGTCAATTAATTAGCCTAAAATTTATTTGTGTCAGCTGGTTGAGACGTTATAGAAGCCGTAAAAGGTAATGATTGGCTACGACGGAAATATTTCGAGGTGCTATCAATAATTTTATCTACTTCCTTAATTAAATCATTAATCACATCATCATAGATACCATGATATAGCTCTTTTTCAAATGCTGTAAATGGGTGTTTGCGCGACGCTGAACCCACCTCAGTGACACCGTCTTTACTATAAAAAATATCTACGCGACCATCACTATTCAACACACAATTTAATAGTCCGCCTTCAATTTCCATCTCTACGCGTTCTGGCATAAAAATATAGTCATCTACATTGATAAGCTTTTTCTCTACTTCTCGTTTAAAAAATGATTTGATATCAA
>Ga0207897_100337_pt1 | contig 16859 bp, 13 predicted proteins | sample LinPmetageLP42_FD_184054 | JGI IMG/M metagenome (GOLD analysis project Ga0207897, IMG submission 184054) | Marine viral communities from the Pacific Ocean - LP-42 (SPAdes) | ecosystem: Environmental > Aquatic > Marine > Oceanic | place: Pacific Ocean | collected 2010-08-27
GACATCATAGGAGGGTTTATCCTTCGTGTGGGCGATCTAGAGTATAATGCAAGTATCGCTAACAAACTTGGAAATTTAAAAAGAGAATTTAGTAAATCTATGTAAATAGATTTTTAAGAAGTACAGTGGTACTTCGATTATAAATTAAATTGAAATAAATAGCTAATATCCATAAAAATGGCAGAAGTTAAACCAGCTGAAGTTTCAGCAATCTTAAAACAACAACTTACCGGTTTTGATGCAACCGCTTCTCTTGATGAAGTAGGAACTGTACTAACGGTAGGAGATGGTATCGCACGTATATACGGTCTTGCTAATGTTCAATACGGTGAATTGGTCGCGTTTGAAAACGGTATGGAAGGTATCGTACTTAACTTAGAAGAAGATAATGTAGGGGTTGTATTGTTAGGACCGTCTAAAGAAATTAAAGAAGGAGCTACTGTAAAACGTACACAGCGTATTGCATCACTTAGAGTAGGTGAAGGTATCGTAGGTCGTGTTGTTAATACATTAGGAGAACCTATAGATGGTAAAGGACCCATCGATGGTGAAACTTTTGAAATGCCATTGGAGCGTAAAGCACCAGGTGTAATTTACCGCCAACCGGTAACCGAGCCATTACAAACAGGTATTAAGTCTATTGATGCTATGATCCCAGTAGGGAGAGGGCAACGTGAACTTGTTATTGGTGACCGTCAAACAGGTAAATCTACCGTTTGTATTGACACCATATTAAACCAAAAAGAATTTTATGATGCAGGAGAGCCTGTTTATTGTATCTATGTAGCCATAGGACAAAAGGCATCTACTGTAGCAAATATCGCACAAGTACTTGAAGATGCAGGTGCTTTAGCTTATACAACCATCGTAGCAGCAAACGCGAGTGATCCAGCTCCTATGCAGGTATATGCTCCTTTTGCAGGTGCAGCAATTGGTGAGTACTTTAGAGATACAGGACGTCCAGCTTTAATCGTTTTTGATGATTTATCAAAACAAGCAGTTGCATATCGTGAAGTATCTTTATTATTACGTCGTCCACCGGGACGTGAAGCATATCCTGGGGATGTATTTTTCTTACACTCAAGATTGTTAGAGCGTGCCGCAAAGGTGATTGCCGATGATGATATTGCAAAAGAAATGAATGACTTACCAGAATCTTTAAAAGGTATGGTAAAAGGAGGGGGCTCTTTAACGGCATTGCCTATTATTGAAACACAAGCGGGTGATGTATCTGCTTATATTCCAACAAACGTAATTTCGATTACAGATGGGCAGATCTTCTTAGATGGTGACTTGTTTAACTCTGGTGTACGTCCAGCGATTAACGTAGGTATCTCGGTATCTCGTGTTGGAGGTAACGCACAGATTAAATCAATGAAAAAGGTAGCAGGTACGTTAAAACTGGATCAAGCAGCTTTCCGTGAATTGGAAGCGTTTGCAAAGTTTGGTAGTGACTTGGATGCTGCAACCCTTAACGTAATTGAAAAAGGGAAACGTAACGTAGAGATTTTAAAGCAGAATGAAAACGATCCGTATACGGTAGAAGATCAGATTGCTATTATCTATGCAGGTTCTAAAAACTTGTTGCGTAATGTACCAGTAAATAAAGTAAAAGAATTTGAAGTTGACTATTTAGAGTTATTAAATGCGAAGCATAGAGATACACTGGATACGTTAAAGGCTGGGAAATTAACAGATGATGTAATTGATGTATTAACTACAGTTGCAGCAGATCTTTCAGCGAAATACAAGAAATAAATTGAAATATCACATTCCTAAAACGTCCTCCTTTTTGGAGGACAAAGGGATGTAAAGCCTAATTGTTATTAAAGATAACCAAGAAAAATGGCGAATTTAAAAGAAATAAGAAACAGAATATCATCGGTTAGTTCAACGATGCAGATCACCAGTGCCATGAAAATGGTTTCTGCTGCAAAATTGAAAAAGGCCCAAGATGCCATCACGGCAATGCGTCCTTATTCCGAAAAATTAACCGAATTACTACAAAACCTAAGTGCGACCTTAGATTCAGATAGTGGGAGTAAATATTCTGAGCAACGTGAAGTAAATAAAGTATTAGTAGTTGCTGTGACCTCTAACCGTGGTTTGGCAGGAGCATTTAACACAAATATCGTTAAAGCTTCTCAAGCGCTAGCAAACGATACGTATGCGGGAAAGCAGGTAGATTTTGTGACTATCGGTAAAAAAGGAAATGATATTTTAAAGAAAAGCGGCAATGTAGTGCACCATGATGTAGCCATTTTTGACGAACTCACCTTTGACAATGTTGCTAAGATTGCTGAAAAATTAATGGACCTTTTCTCTGAAGGAACCTACGATAAGATTGTAATTGTGTACAACAACTTTAAAAACGCAGCCACACAAATAGTGATGAGAGAGCAGTTTTTGCCTATCCTGCCTCCAAAAATTGATGAAACAGTCGAAACTACAGGTACAACTATCAATTATATTTTTGAACCCTCTAAAGAAGAAATCGTAGAGGGATTGATTCCTAAAAGTTTAAAAACACAATTGTTTAAGGCTATAAGAGACAGTGTTGCTAGCGAGCACGGCGCGCGTATGACAGCGATGCACAAAGCGACAGATAACGCAACCGAATTGCGTGACGACCTAAAATTAAAATATAACAAAGCGCGTCAAGCTTCTATTACAAACGAAATCCTAGAGATTGTAGGGGGTGCAGAAGCGTTGGCTGGGTAGTCATAAAATCATAAAGATTATAGAATAAAGCTCTTCTTAAACGGAAGAGCTTTTTTTGTGCAGCTTTTTTGTCGATATTCGAGCTGATCAACTTATATAATCAATCATGAAATTTAAAAAACTACCTCTCCTTCTATTTTTAGCTTATTCAATTATTGTGTTTTCTCAAAACAAAAAGGGGGATTGGGCGCTATCTGCATCGGTTTCTCCATACCCTACAGAGACTGCAGGGCAGAACGACTTCGGCTTGCTGGGTTTGGCGGGGATGGAGTTCTTTGTTTCGGACAAAGTCTCATTTTCCGGTTCTTTTTTTACTTCAGATAATGGCACCCTTAAAAATGATAGTGATGTAGATATTAAATCGTATGGCTTCATCCCAAGCACACAGTATTATTTTGTAAACAAGGAGAGCTATAATCTATTTGGGCAAATAGCCTACGGTTTTGGGTTTAAAAGTGATGAACGAACACCTTTTGATAACGAAGCGCTGCGCATTTACAGTCTAGGCGCAGGGGGACAATATCACATTAATGATGTCCTTTCCTTACAATTGCTGCTCCCTTATTTTAATGCAAAGGATATTACTTTAAACCGCGACGATGCAGATGGTGTTGCAATATTTTTAGGTCTCAGATTTAAATTATAGTTATTAGAAAATTTACCTTTATGGCAAGGATTTTGAATTCTTTAGAACAAATCAAAGCTTTTAACTAATGAAAAATTTACAACGACTATTCGCATTGGGTGCCTTAACGCTAGTTCTTTTTAGTTTTTCTAATTGTGGTGGCACACAAAACACTTCAGAAATAAAACAAGAGCAAAACGCGCCATTTACTGTGGAATCAGCAACGTATCAAAAATGGGTGGCGGGTATTAATGGTGGTGGTTCAGGTATATACGTGGACTTGACTCTCACAAGTAAACAAGGAGATGTAAAAATGAAAGAAATCTATTTTAATGGTACATCAGCTCCCTTAACAGCTATTGGAAATGGCGATTTACAATATACCGCCTCTTTTAAAACAGATTTAAATAGTGGAGATTCTACGATCATGGATAGTGATCCCATTAAAGAAGCACAGAATACACCCCCCGAAAAATTTCCGTTTGAGCTTGCGGACAATGAAGCGATCCTCAACTATGACTATAAGGGCAAGACAGGTTTTTTAAAGATTGAGATGACCCGTAAAGAAAGCATATCGTATCCTGGTACTAATCCTAACAACATCGAGAATTAATTTTAATACATTTACGCGCTAAAGCAACCGTGCATTGAGCGTCTTTAAAAAACTCTTTCAACAAACCTTTATTTATGGCCTGGCTACCGTGCTACCGCGTGCTTTGGCTATCGTGCTGGTGCCGCTCTATACTTCGGTGCTCGCGCCGTCCTCCTTTGGTATTTACGCCACTTTAATGTCTTATCTTATCCTAGGGAATGTTTTACTTTCCTACGGAATGGAGACCGCTTTTTTTCGGTTTATCAATAAGGATGTTTCACAAAAGAGCGCAGTACAATCCACAGCGCTCACATCGTTGACAGTAACTACGCTACTGTTTTTTGCTTTTTGTTATTTTTTTAAAGAAGTGCTGGCGTTTCGGTTAGAATTTAAAGTGGAATATATTACCTATGCCCTTTTAATTTTAGCTCTGGACGCTTTGGTAGTGCTGCCTTTTGTTTGGTTCAGAGCCAACGAACGACCGCTTCGCTATGCGATTATCAAAATAGTGAACGTTTGCATCAACCTTGGGTTTAACCTTTTCTTTTTGTTATGGCTCCCAGTACTTTCAGAAAATAGCCCTAACAGCTTCTGGAGCTCGATTTATTCTGAAGAAAATAAGATCGCTTATATATTTATCGCAAACATCATTGCTAGTGGTATTACGCTTCTCTTGCTCTTGCCGATATATACGAAGATAGGCTTTGGATTTCATAAAAAAATATGGAAGCAGATGGTCAAGTATGCTTTTCCGGTGCTTATTGCGGGTATTGCATTTTCCATAAATGAAGCGTTTGATAAAATTTTATTGAAATATCTGTTACCAGAAAATATTGCTGAAAGCGAGGTCGGTGTTTATGCAGCCTGTTATAAACTGGGGGTATTTATGACGCTGTTTGCGACTGCCTTTAGACTTGGGATCGAACCTTTTTTCTTTAACCACGCCAAGCATGAGAACGCAAAAACAACTTATGCCACCATTACAAAATATTTTACCATTTTTGGGAGCTTTATCCTGCTGTTCGTGGTTGTTTATATCGACCTTTTTAAGCAATTGCTTATAAGTGATCCTGAGTACTGGGTAGCCTTATCCATCGTTCCACTTATATTATTGGCCAATTTGTGTTTAGGTATTTATCATAACCTCTCCGTTTGGTATAAAGTGACAGATCGCACAAAATTTGGTGCTTATATTTCAATTGTGGGTGCCTTGATCACACTGCTGCTCAATTATCTGTTAATTCCCATGATAAGTTATATGGGGTCTGCCATTGCGACCTTAGCAGCCTATGGGGCCATGATGGTGCTTTCATATTTCTTCGGAAGAAAATATTATGCAGTGCCCTATGACCTTAAAAAAATAGGTGCCTATTTACTCATGGCAGTGCTGTTTTCATTCTTGGTGTTTTATGTATTTGACCGAAATCTCTATCTAGGAACTGCATTATTATTGGTATTTTTGTTACTCGTATTTCTTACCGAAAAGAAAGAATTACAACGAATAATGAAACGTTGACTTAGAAACCACTAAAGTCACCTTAGAAGTTTAAATAGAACAGCAACCGTTAGAGATCGTATCGCATATGCAGAAGATAAAAATCATCAATAAATCACAACACCCGCTCCCGAGCTATGAGACCATTGCCAGTGCAGGAATGGACATACGAGCAAATGTACCTGAACCTTCTACCCTAAAACCACTGCAAAGAGCCATTGTAAAAACAGGGCTGTTTATCGAGCTACCTATAGGCTACGAAGCGCAAGTGCGACCCCGTAGCGGACTGGCAGCAAAAAAAGGGATTACCGTTTTAAATAGCCCGGGAACGATTGATGCAGATTACCGTGGCGAGATAGGCGTGATTTTAGTGAACTTAAGCAATGAAGATTTTACGATTGAAAATGGTGAGCGCATTGCCCAATTAGTGATCGCAAAGCACGAACGTGCCGTTTTTGAAGAAGTAGAAACACTTTCTGAAACCGATAGAGGCGCTGGTGGATTTGGTTCTACCGGGGTTAAATAATGAGATAAATCAAAAATTGTCAAGCTAAAATATGAAGATTATTGTCCCAATGGCCGGAAGAGGCTCAAGATTAAGACCACATACTTTAACGGTTCCTAAACCTTTGATTCCCGTTGCTGGAGAGCCTATCGTACATAGATTGGTAAAAGATATAGCCGGCGTTTTAGACCAAAAAATAGAAGAGATTGCGTTTATCTTAGGGGATCCCGCTTTTTTTGGAGAAGATGTGGTAGAAAGCCTAAAAGGGCTGGCTAAAAAACTAGGTGCAAAACCAAGTATTTACCGTCAATTAGACCCAAAAGGGACAGGTCATGCCATCATGTGTGCAGAACCTTCTCTTAGCGGCCCTGCCGTTATTGCCTATGCAGACACCTTAATCCGTGCCGATTTTGAGTTGGATAAAGACGCAGATGCGGTGATCTGGACAAAAAAAGTGGATAATCCGTCGGCATATGGCGTTGTAAACCTCAATGAAAAAGATGAAATCGTAGAACTGGTCGAAAAACCGGAAACCTTTGTAAGCGATCAAGCTGTTATTGGGATCTATTATTTTAAGGATGTTTCCGTATTGAAAAAAGAACTTCAGTTTGTATTGGATAACAATATCATTAATGGTGGCGAATACCAAATCAACGATGGTATTAAACGTATGATGGCAAATGGAAAAATCTTTAAGACAGGTGCTGTTAGCGAGTGGATGGATTGCGGAAACAAAGAAGTCACTGTAGAAACCAATAAACGAATGCTGGGCTTTTTACAAACGAGCGGGGAGCAACTGATTTCAGAAAAAATCACCAATGAAAATTCTGAAATCATTCAACCCTGCTTCATCGGAGAAGGCGTTGTTTTAAAAAATAGCGTGGTAGGACCGTTTGCTTCCATCGGGAAAGGCACAATAATTGAAGCTAGCACCGTTAAAAATAGTATAATCCAAACACATGCAACTATTAAAAATGCTATCTTGGATAACGCTATGATAGGCAACCACGCGCATTTTGATGGTAAATTTACAAACGTGAGCATTGGGGATTATTCTCAGTTGAAATAAGAACGGGGTATAAATCACAATAATAAATGAAAAGAACAAATTTTATCTTTCTTTTTCTCTTCGGAATATGGAGCATTCCACAAGGTGCCCATTCCCAAGAAATTGATCCCGAACAACCTACCGACGATTTAGGAAATGTAAGCGATGCTTTTCAGGAAAACTTTTTTGATGCGCTAAAACAAAAAGGGATTGAAAACTATGAACTTGCGTTAGATGCCTTACAAAAAGCAGAAAAAGCGGCTAAAAGCGATCCAGAACTGGAAGCAGTTGTCTTTTTTGAAAGAGGTAAAAACCTGGCATCACTGCAACAATATGACGCTGCCGAAGAGAATTTTACAAAAGTATTGGTCTTTCAGAAGGATCAAATGGATGTCATGGAAGCACTGTATGATGTGTACTATAGACAGAATGACTATGAGAAAGCTATTCCTTTAGTGCAAAAATTGAGTGCGATAGACATTGATTATAAAGAAGACCTCGCCAACCTTTACAACCGCACCAAAGAATATGATAAAGCTCTCAAAGTACTAGATGAGATTGACGAAGCGCTAGGCGAAAGCGAATACCGGAATGCATTACGCACGCGTATTTATAGACTAACAGGGAACAAAGAAGCAGAAATCGGCAAACTGGAAGAGCGCGTTGATGATAATACAAAAAACGAACGCGACTACCTTAACCTCATTTATCTATACAGTCAAGAAGGAGATACCGCAAAGGCATTTGCCACGGCAAAAGAGCTGCTAAAAAATAATCCAAAAAGTGAATTGGTGCATTTTGCACTTTATAAGTTCTATTTGGAGGAAGGTAACACTGAGGAAGCCTTGGCGTCCATGAAGAAGGTCTTTAGATCAACTTCAATTGAGAATGAAGACAAATACAAGGTATTGAGTGATTTTATAGAGTTTGTGAGTAAAAACCCTTCCTATGAGCCGCAATTGGAAGAAGCTATCATAAGCTTTTCTGAAGATGGTACCAGCGGCGGATTGTATGAAAAAATAGGCGCTTATTTTTTGGCCAAAGACAATAAAGAAAAAGCTTTAGGGTTCTTTGAAAAGGGATCTAAAAAAGATCCAGATAATTTCAGTTTATTAAAAAACACTATGTTGCTCATGATTGAGCTTGATAAAAATCAAGAAGTGGTGGTTATGAGCGAAAATGCATTAGAAATTTTTCCGGCACAGCCTATTTTGTATTTGCTCAATGGTGTTGCAAACAATAACGTTAACAATAGTGACGCCGCTATTGAAGCGTTGGAAACAGGCGTAGATTACCTTTTTGAAAATCCAACCATGGAAAAAGACTTTTACGAGCAATTAAGCATCGCCTATTCAAAAAAAGGAGATACTAAAAATGCCAAAAAATATGCAGACAAAGCGGCTGCTGTAACCATATCCAACTAACCCCGATGAACTTAAAACAAGTCTTTTATTTAATACTAACAGTAGTTATATGCGCATCGTGTACTAGTGGAAAGGCGGTCACTGGCTCGTCAACCGCGAAAAACACATTAGCGGTTAAGGATATTATCGTTTCTCATAAAAAAAGTGAACCAACGTTTAATACACTGGCAGCAAGGGTTCAATTGGTCTATACAGACGAAAACAGAGAACAAAGTATTACGGCAAGTTTGCGGATGGAAAAAGATAAAACCATCTGGATAAAAGCTTCTTTTTTGGGGGTAACCCTAGCAAAAGTATTAATTACTCCTACGCGGGTTAGCTACTATGAGTCGATTAGTAAATCCTATTTTGAAGGTGACTTTGCCTTATTGAGCGATTTTTTAGGTACTGAAATAGATTTTGAAAAAGCCCAGGCCATCTTGTTAGGACAGTCTATTTTTAACTTGAACGCGAATACATACAATGGAGACGTAAGTAACAATAAATATAGATTATTGCCTAATAGGCAAAACACTAATTTTATTACAGGGCTGTTTTTATACCCTGAAAACTTTAAAGTAGCTTCAGAAACAATTGCGCAACCAGATAAGGATCGCTTGCTTTCGGTTAGATATTCGGGCTATGAGCTGCTTGAAGGTAGCTTCTACCCTTCAGAAATTAAAATTGAAGCGACCGAAGCGGAAGATAAAACCAATGTGGAAATAAATTATAAAAAGATAGACCTCAATGTTTCTATAAATTTTCCGTTTACAATACCAGACGGGTATACCGAAATTAGTTTATAACACATGAAACACCTTAAATATTATCTTTTTACAGCAGTTATTATGCTCACCTTTCTGGGTGCTACCGCTCAAGTTGACAAACAAAAGGAGCTGGAAGAAAAGCGGCAATCTCTCCTTGAAGAAATAAAAAATATCAAATCTTTTCTTTTTAAGACCCAAGGCCAAAAGAAATCTGTGTTAACTGAAGTTCAAGACTTGGGACAACAAATTACAGCCCGTGAAAACCTCATCCGAGTTACAAACCAACAAGCCAATTTTCTAACTAGGGAAATTAATAATAACCTTACTAAGATTGATGATCTAAGGGAAGAGTTAAAAAAACTGAAAGAAGATTATGGCGCTATGATTAGAAAATCATATAAGAGCAAATCGCAACAGAGTCGGGTTATGTTCTTACTGTCTTCTGAAGATTTTCTGCAAGCGTACAAGCGATTGCAATACATGAAACAATATGCAAAGCACCGTAAAATGCAAGGCGAGAAAATAAAAGACAAAACAAATTTGCTTCAAGTCTTAAACCAAGATTTAGTAGATCAAAAAAAGCAAAAGGAAAAATTGATCGATGAGAATAGAATTGCCAAAAGAGCTTTAGATAAAGAGAAAAAAGACCAAGAATCCCTGATGGCAACCCTAAGAAAAGATGAGGGGAAATTTTCATCTCAAATAAAGGAAAAGCAACGGGAAACAGCTGCGATTGATAGGCAAATAGATGCTCTTATTAAAGCGGCTATTGCAAAAGCAAATAAAGAATCGGGAGTGAAGCCTGAAAAAAGTACATCAAAAACAAATTCCGCAACATTTGCCCTAACACCAGAAGCGAAGGCATTAGCCGCCAATTTCACTAGTAATAAAGGAAAACTCCCATGGCCAGTAGATAAGGGGATTGTGATAGGAAAATATGGGACGCATCAGGACCCATTATTACCTAATGTGACGCGTTCGTTAAGTGGCGTAGAAATCGCCACTGGCGCCGATGGATATGCACAAGCTGTTTTTAACGGTGAAGTGATGGAGATACAAGAAATTAAGGGAACCAAAGCCATTTACATCCGTCATGGAAATTACATAACGGTGTATAGTAATTTGATTTCAATATTGGTAAAAAAGGGGGATAAAGTGACTACTAAACAAAAACTAGGTGCTATTTATCAAAATCCATTAACAGGTAAAAATGTTTTAAAGTTTTACTTATACCAAGATTCATCCAAAAAGAATCCCGCCGATTGGATCTATAGAATGTAAAAAGTAAAAGGCGCCTATGGGCGCCTTTTACTTTTTGATTCGTGGGACATTTATTTGATTATCAACTTCTTTGTCTCTTTACTGTTTGCGCCTTCTATCGTCACAAAATAAATCCCAGAAGCGAGAGAACTAACATCTAATGTGGCTTTGTTGTCCACAAATATAGTCTCGTCAAACTTTTGCAAGGTTTGGCCTAAACTATTATTCAATCGAAGCGAACGAGTATTCGTTAAAACATTGCTCATTTGGATCGTTATTTTGGTTTCGGCAGGATTAGGATACATAGTGATTGTTTCTAACTCCGAGTCTCGCACACCCAACACTCCAGCATTCAATGCGATGTTATCTATAAAAGTGCTGTTACCATATCCATTTACATTGATAAACCTAAACTGGGCAATTTCGCCCTCGTAGGCTGTCAAATCAATTTCTTCGGTACGCCAATCATCGGCAGAGGTAGGTGACCAAATGCTAGTCGTATAACCCGATAATGTAGAAAGATCGAGGTTCGTCTTGTTGTAGATTTCAGTATAGGTTTCCCCGCAATCTATAGAAACTTCTACCCGTAATCCATCAAAAAGGGTGGTAGAATACTGTGCTTTTGCAAGATCAAAATTAAGAACAACATTTTCTGCATTGGTCAGGTCAAAAATTTCAGTACGGATACCATCCTCTTCTCCTGCTGCGTTGTAGTTAAAATTATTTAGGTAGGCTACCGTAGTAGAAGTACCATCAGAACCAATAACTCCAGCTCTTTCTTCCCAAGTATCATCGGTATCCGCATTTTCTATTGCCCATCCAGCAGGAGGAAGACCATTCGTGTCAAAAGGTTCAATAAAATTCAACGCTGTGGCTTCCGTAACCGCATAAAAACTTTGGTCAATAGAGTCATTATTCGGGTTTTCATCTCCGCTTAGCGCGATCGCAACCGTTAGGTCTATGGTACCTGTGGTTGTAATATTAGCAGGAGTGGTAAATTCAAACACTACTTGTTGCCCAGAATTTAAGGTACCAGTAAAGGTTTCTTCAACTGCTGGTTCGTCATCTATTTGGTACGATACCGTTAAATTACTCTGTGGATCTATACCTGTATTTTGAAGTGTGGCAGCGATAATAACTTGTGTATTTCCAGAACAAACGCTGGCAAAATCGCCTTCGGTATTATTAATACTCGCTACAGAAACATCGTTTGCCAAGGCACAATTTAAAAGACCTCCATTGTGACGTACTGCAATGGTTCTCCTACTGCTCCATCCCAACGTATTATTTTTGGCCACCACGGCTACCCATTGCACGTCTTGTTCGCTCTCAATAGGCACGGTTATATTATTTGTTGTTGCGGTGCCAACGACCTCCATGTATTTCTCACCTAATAAATAAACGTCATATGCTTCGGCATCTGTGATTTCAGTCCAAGTAATTGTCGCATCTTCTGGACATACTTGAGAAAAGGTAACTCCTGTCACTCTTTCTGCAATAGAAAAGTTTCCGTCACTTTCATCAGAAAAAGTGTCATTGGTCACCCTTATTTTAGCTTCTCCTGTGATTTCTGAAGGAACATCCCACCCGTAATTAGTGGTCGCGGCTCCTACCGTAGCTATTTCTTGCCAAGTTGTGCCGTTATCTGTAGAATATTCTATGGTGGTACTTCCCGAGAGGTTGATGCCATCCCAATGGATGCTTTGCTCTTGACCGGGTGTAAAGCTTTCTCCATCATTAGGATACGTTACGCTCAGATTTTCTTCGATAATTTCATAAACCACATAATATTCTTGTGGTCCCATTGGCACATTAAAGCCAGAGATGTCGATGTCATAGCTACCAGCATCTGGGTTATTAATAAGCACTTGCTCTACATTGTTTAAGTGATCCTCGCCATTTGTCGCTGGAGCATTTAAGGTGGTTGGATTAGGTGTAGGGTCTAAAATCCAAGGTAGTAGTTCGTTATTAGAAGGATCTGTTACTACCATATCCAAATCGTTAACCAGTGATGGGTTGGCGCCAGACGCTGCTTCTACGTCACTCCAGTATACCATAAAGCGTACTTGTGCAGTTCCAGCAGGAACTGAGATTGTATGTGTATTTTCTCCACCTTGAGAAACGGCATCAGATAAATATCTTTCGTCTTCCAAAAGGATGCCGGCACGTAAGCCATTTACAATTCCCCAACCAAACCTATAGTCTGGGCCGATGTTGCCTGCATCGTTTGCTGTGTTGAGTAGCGTTGCTTTAATAAGTGCAGAGGGAGGAAAATCGCCACCGTTTGCTTCTCCATACAGTTCATATAATTGAGCAGAAATACCTGCAATACCAGGCGCTGCACCAGACGTACCTCCAAATGATTGATAGGTGTTATTTTCATCAGTAGAACCTTGATTGGCCCCATTGGCCGCAATATCCGGTTTAATCCTACCATCGTGTGCAGGACCACGGCTACTTGTGTTTACTAAATCTCCATCAAAAAATACATTGGCGGTTGCAATCACATTTTTTCCTTGCTTGTGCCCACCAGTGATATTACCCCATTGATTTCCTGCTCCATATCCGCAATTATTATTATTTGAATTTCCGGCAGAAAAAACATGTAATAGTGAGGGGATGTTATTAGTTTGTTGATCTACCGTTCTTGTGATAGAAGTGTACCCATCGTTACATCCGTTACTGTAAGAGGAGTTGGTGATCTGTACATCGCCATTGTTGATATAATTTTGTGTGGCACTGTCTAAAAAATTGGGAACATAGTTTACCACAAAAACATCTGAACCTGATGCCATTCCTTTTTGGTCTGGATCCAAGTTTCCTGCACCAGCCATAATTCCTCCTACACCATCACCATGCGTTTGCCCTGTTCCACTCGCAGAAGAATTATCAATCCTTCCTTGGTAGTCTATATGCGGTCCTACAATCCCGTCATCACGAACCATCACGCCAATGCCTTCACCTGTATAGTTTCGTCCCACAGAAGTTTCGGTGTCAAGACCGTTAGATCTGTGTAAGCTTCTACCACGGGTATCGTCTGGAATAGATGGCGCAACAATGAGCTCCACCCATTTAACATACGCCAAGTTAGATAGCTCCTCTAAGCAGTTATTTGGTATAATTAGGTCTATTAAATTGGCCCCTTTGTATTGTTGCTTTACTGAAATTTGCTTACTTCTTAAATCATTGATAACAAATTCAGTTGACACGGTTTTGTGAAACTCAAGCGTTACCAGCAGATTGTCTCCTTGTATGGCGTGTGGCTCGATATTTCCATTTTTTAGGTTTTCGGAAAGCTTAAAACGTCCCTCCACCGGAACGATGCCTCGTGCATTATTATCTTTGAATAGACTTGCAGAAACACCAGAAGGTGTAAATACTAAGTATGTTCTCTGCGGAATATAATCAATGAGTTCTACGTTATTGGCCTTTAATTGATCTTGAGCAGCTTGCGAAGGGGTTTCATAGAACTGTACCCAAGTATAACTTCCGCCAGGAACTTCTGAAGACTCTGGCAATTGGGCAAATTCAAATGAATTAATGTTTTCTGGGAAATCTAGAGTTTCATCCTGAAACTGTATGGTATAGTCAGTCTGCGAAAATGACACCGAGAAAATGAGTACGAATGTAAAAAAGCTGATCGCTTTTTTTACAAAGGAAGGCGAGAAAGTAGCTTTGTTCATCACTTATTTTGTATTTGAAAAGTTAAAAGAATGTCAAATATATTGAAACACTTCTAAAATATCGAAGAATTCATTTAATAATGACCAAAATTTAACTTCTTAAAAACCCAGTGATTAGGTAGGCTTTAGCGATTATTTAGCTGAAAAGTGCCTTTAATTCAGTGGCCTCTTGTGGCTTCATTTTACCTGCTAAAACCAGACTCAATTGTTTTCTGCGCAAGGCGGCATCAAAGCGTTCTTTTTCAATTTTAGTTTCAGGGACTAATTCAGGCACTGGGACTGGACTTCCCATTTCGTCTACTGCTACAAACGTATAAATAGCTTCATTAGCTTTGCTTCTCAGCCCGCTTTCACGATCTTCTATCCAAACATCCATGAAAACTTCCATAGAGCTTTTAAAAGCCCTTGAAACATGTGCCTCTACCGTTACAACACTACCTAGTGGGATCATTTTATTAAAAGCAACGTGATTTACAGAAGCGGTTACCACAATACGTCTACTATGTCGTCTGGCCGAAATACTTGCGGCACGGTCCATACGTGCTAAAAGTTCGCCACCAAACATATTGCCAATTGGGTTGGTTTCGCTTGGGAGCACGAGATCTGTAATTACAGTTCGGGTTTCTTTGGGTGTTCTGGTGATCATGAATTTTTTTTTTGCAAAGGTACACACATACGTATTTACCATCACATTTGCAGGATGAATTTTATGAAAATAAACTGAAGTAAAATGGAATGTTTAGTCAAGCTCCTGAACCAAAAGCCAAGCATCCTTATTCTCACTATTTTTAATGGATCGAAGCGAAGCAAGTGCCTCTAGACGGTCTTGATAGCTACTGTAAACTACCTGATGTAGGCCATAGCGGTTTTCGCCAATGTAACGAGCAGAAAAACCTTTTTCTTTGAGCTGCTTAATTTTTTTCTGAGCATTTTCTTCGATCCTAAAAGCACCTGCAACAACATGATATTTTCCCGCCTGTTTAGGCAGTGTTAAGCTTACGGCAGGGAGTGGGTTTTCAATCACAAAAGTAGCTTCCTGAATTTGCTTTTCAACCAAGGTGTTCGCTTTTTGGCGTTCTACAAAATTGTGTTGTTCCACATTATTTTCGTAGAGTTTCAAACCACCAAATCCAGCCACTGAAATAGCAACGAGAGCAATGGCAGCATATTTAAGGTAAGGGCGCTGTTCCCTGGGTTGAGGAGTGAATAGAATAGGTTCTTTTTCGGTTACTTCCTGTTTTGAAACCTCACGCGCTATTTCTTTTGAAACAAAAGAATGCAAACCAAATGAAGCCGTACTAAAATTCCCTTTTTCTGAAGGAATAAACTGTACAGACTGCTCTTTGTTGAGATAAAACTTACCAATTTTATCTAAAACAACTGTTTCTCCTTCACTAAGTTGTAAAGAAAGCGTTCCTGTAAAATGACGAAGTTTAGACAAAGCGTTTTCATACGTAGCACCATCTACCGAAGCGATGTAATTTGCCAGCAAACCATCGTTGGTTTGTAACTGTCTATTAAAAGAAATGGTTTTTCCGGGAGGATATAACGTGTGTGATCCTTCTTCAATTCTAGCCGATTGATATTGTGTTAAAAAGGCACCAAAGCCTGGTACGATTACACACTCATAACGGTATAAGAGATCTTGTATGTAGGTTGCCAACTGCATGTAACAAACTTACTATTTTTTAAGCTGTTTTTAATTTTAATCGTATGAATTTATTAACAACATAAATTATGCGTACTTTTAAGAACTCCCCGTAATCTTTTTAATATGCTATCTCAAAACCAATTGCGATATATGTTGGCGTTGCAGCGCGTACCTAATCTTGGGGATACTTCAGCTAAAAAATTACTGCAACATGTAGGTTCTGCTGAAGAAATTTTTAAGGAAAAGAAGAGCAACCTCCTAAAAATAGACGGGATAGGTGCTTTTAAACTGAAAGACCTTTCGCTCGCTCAAAATATGGATGCCGTAGAAGCAGAACTTCGGTTTATTGAAGAAAATAATATTCAGTATAGCTACTTTAAGGATAAAAACTATCCCGACGGATTAAAACATTGTCTGGACGGTCCCATATTGTTTTTTCATCACGGCAATGTTGATCTTCAGAATAAAAAAATTTTGAGTATCGTAGGCACACGAAAAGTAACAAGCTATGGTGCTGCGTTTTGTGAAAAATTGATCGAGAAGCTTGCACCCTTAAATCCAGTAATCGTTTCTGGTTTTGCCTATGGTGTGGATATCACGGCGCACAAAGCGGCCATGCAGCACAACTTACAAACAATTGGTTGTCTTGCCCATGGTTTTGATCAGGTTTATCCTAAAGTACATAAAAAGTATATGGCGAGCGTGGCCGAAAATGGAGGGTTTATATCCGAATTTTGGAGCAGCGACACGTTTGATCGCAATAACTTTTTAAAACGTAATAGAATTATTGCCGGAATAAGCCAGGCAACGGTCGTTATTGAATCTGCCGAAAAGGGAGGGAGTTTGGTCACCGCAGATATTGCCAATTCGTACAATCGCGAAGTTTTTGCAGTGCCGGGTCGCGCTACCGATTCACAAAGCCAAGGCTGCAACAATTTAATAAAAACACAGCAGGCACATCTGTTGAGCGATGCAACCGACCTAATTTATATGTTGGGCTGGGAACTTGAGGAACAAAAGAAACCACAACAAACACAGCTCTTTGTGGAATTGACCGAAGAAGAAAAAAAAATCTGGCGATTTCTCAAAGAAAAAGATAAGGAGTTGCT
>Ga0207897_100338_pt1 | contig 16821 bp, 18 predicted proteins | sample LinPmetageLP42_FD_184054 | JGI IMG/M metagenome (GOLD analysis project Ga0207897, IMG submission 184054) | Marine viral communities from the Pacific Ocean - LP-42 (SPAdes) | ecosystem: Environmental > Aquatic > Marine > Oceanic | place: Pacific Ocean | collected 2010-08-27
CTTAGGTACTGCAGCTTTCGCCTCTGCTGCCACTTCTTCGCTCATGTCATAGCTTTCCATTAGTACGCCCTCCGCGCTTCTCTCGAGCCATACAACGTGATTAAGTTTGCCAACGTAGTTATCCTTAACAATCCGAAAAGACAGGTAACGCGATGCTTCTGCGAGGTTCAAACCGGCTTTTTTTAACTTGTCCTCGCCCATTGGTACTAGGTAAGCATCAAGGGTTGCACTCCATCGGCTAGAATCAACGAATCGCGCCCCACCTGCCAGGTCGTCAGCATCGCCCCTGCTCCCTTTTCTCATGTGAGCCATAATAAGCACCGTTGCACCGGTTTTTACGCTCAACTGTTCGCAAGCCTTAACAAAGTGTGCCGCGTCCTCGTTGCTGTTCTCTTTGCCGCCATTAAACCGGCTGTATGTATCAACGATGATCAGCTTGGGCTTACTTAACCGGGATATATGACCGGCTATCGCTGAAACTTCTGGCGTTGCCAGGGCTGCCCCTCCATCAATCGACTGTGTGAATAATAGAGGGTCACCAACAAACGATTTAATGAGTAAATTATTTTTAAGCGCATCAGCATTAAACGCTTCGGGCATAACTGACCGGATATTATAAAGGCGGCGCTGTATTTCTTCGCGGTCGTCCTCTGCACTAAGGATAACCACCTGGCCGGGATCTGGTACTTCATGCCCAAAAAATGCCGAGCCGGTGGCAACGCTTAACGCCAGTTCGAGCGCGAGCATACTCTTACCAACGCCACCGCGTCCGCCTATCGTTCCGGTTATACCTAGAGGAATGAAACCATCAATAAGCATCTTCCGTGGCTCTGGTCGCACCGTAAAAAAGTCAACATCCAACCGCGCATCTGATAGCCACTTCTCCGCTTCTTCTTCACCATATAACGCCGTTTGCTGAACAACTTTGTTTAGGTCGTCCAACGTGTAACCTGCCGTTAAAAAATCGCTTACATCTGCCTTTTCAGGCATTCCAGGCCAGCCATTTGACAGGTCAACAACCTTTATGGACTTCGCCACCTCCTGCAGTGACGTAGCCACCATTTTGGCGTGTTCCTTTCCTGCCTGGTCGTTGTCCTGAATGATCACGACTTCACGGCCTTTAAAGTATGGTTTTAACTCTGCCTTAAATTTTTTACTGCCGCCTGTGTTTGTGGTCGCTACTAGCCCCTCTTTTGTGAGCCTGTCCGCGTCCTTTTCACCTTCGACAATATAAATCGGCGATGACGACTTAAGAATCCCCGGCAAACGATAAGGCAACGGCTTAACACCTTTCATCGCACCTCTACCAGTAATCTCTCTGCCGTCCTGGTCAAAACGCGACTGTGAAAACGTCTTGTTCCCTCCCTCCATTTTGCGTGTAACCTTGTATGCTGGTTTGCCGTTCTCATCGTGATAAATGTACTCGGTTTTACTTTTACTTGAGTTACCTGGCGCATCATTGGCAATTAAACCGTTCTGTTTTAACCAAGTTAATGGCTCATCACCTGTTTGCTCTTTTATAAGTTCCAGCATACCGCCACCGCTCCCGGTTTCGTGATCCGTAAAAACGGCCTTTTCTAAATCAACGGATAGACTGCCTTTGTGTCCGAATCTCAACTCATTAAGATTGCTTAAGCTTTTGTTTAGCTCCCTGTCGAGCAAGCTTTCATTTATGGCTAACCGCTTAATGATTTCAGGGGCTAACTCCTGATAGTTAATGTCCGGCATAATAAGCCCCCTTACTATTGACTCGAGTTAAGCTTGGGAGTAATCTTTTTAATGCAATCTGTTCTTGTGCGCTTGCTTCGGCTGGCGCTTTTTTTTGTTTGTAAATCATGCCCAGTCCTCCGCGTAAACTTCGCGCCGACCGATTGCCTCGATCAGCACGCAAGCCTTATCTTTTACCGTTTGCCATGCTTCAAAACCATATAGAATTTGGCCGCCATGCGTGATGCTCTGCCATGTTCGATAACAACGCATAAATTCACTAAACGCCTGTTTGGCTTCTGCATTTTTGAATACAATCCGATCTTCGCTGATTTCTTTTAACCGGGTGTGCATCAACTGAATATCTAAATCATTCATAGCTGCGCCCCCTCTACCAGGTGGATCTCACGCACTCGTTTTAGGTCGTTCAATTTTTGAGCATTAACTTTTATGCGATGCCATAATTCTCGTGCTTCGTTGTGCTTATTCAGGTTGATTAAACGCTGGCGTTCGCTATTGGCCATAAAAGCGTTAAGCACCTGGATAGCGTTTTCAGTCTGCGGTAACACTTGTTCGAGCAAGCATTGGCGATAGAGGTCTTTAACTGATTGATCGTTCATTGTTAAACCTCCTGCTCTGCCAGCCAGGCATCAAGGTCGCTTTTGCGGTAATAGCAAAGGCGTTCACTGACTTTTATTTTCCGAGGGAATGAGGGATCGCGTTCTCCGAGTCTGTGGAGTGTTACGCGGTGCATATTAAGGTAGGCTGCAGCCTGGTTTGGTCGGAGTAAATCGGTTGCCTGTTGGCTCATGTTGAAACCTCGTGTAACTGTTTGTTGCTAGAGGCTTCATCATTTATTTTTTATTACTTTTGCTATAGGGAGTTAAAATTCCGTTTTTATCCCTCCCCAGTTATTTCAATGGGTTAGCTTTCCATATCTCTGTTATCGTTCCAGTATCAAGGTAAATCTTAACGCGCTGCAATTCTTCGCTTACTAATTTTACTGCAGTTAACTTTGTTTCATTTCCGTTGCTGTAGCTTGGTAAGCCCTGCGACTTTGCTTTCCATACTAGCCGGCTAATGATCCAGTTTCTCATGGCCGCATTGTATGGGTTTCTTCCTCTTTTGGTTGGCTTCTTTAGCCCTTTACGCCCGGCATCGGCGAAAAAACGGTTCACCTGCTCATTATCGGTTTGATCATCTGCAATCCAATCAAGCGCCGCCCAGGCCATAGGATCGCTTTTTGCTTGCTCGATTAAATCATCAGTAGCACTTGTTCGAGCAAGTCCGGTTATATGCAATTGTCGATAAGTTTGCTGATCAAAAAGCCACTCTTTATGCTCCTGAATATAGGCTTTTACGACCTCTCTTGCTTTTTCCTCACTCATAGCGCGTTACCTGCCTTTGGCTTTTCTTTTGTCTGTTCCGTCCATGTTTCAGCGGCCAGGGCTGCTTTAGCCTTGTTTGGTTTAACCTCCTGCCAACTTTCCGCCGACAGCGTAGCTAGTTCTTCCATGTCCTTATCAGCGGCGCGCATATAGTTACGGCTTATCATGGTTGTGTCTGCATGCCCTACTAGCTTGCGTATTTGCTCTGGTGCTATGCCTTGTCTTACAAGGTCGCTGATAAAGTTATGGCGGAATGAATAAAACTGCAGGTTTTCAGGTACACCGCCTAACGCTTTAACGTGTGTCCAGTGTTTTAGGTGGGCTTTGCGCTCCAACTCCCTGCCGGTTCTCTCCGACTTGAACAGTAAGCCGGTTTTTGGGCTGCCGCTCTGCTCTCGCCACTGTTCGATCACGTCAATAAACGGGTGATTCGTACCGAAAGGGAATTTTACCGTTATTGGCTCGTCCCCTTTGTGCATCGTCTTTCTAGGCGTATAAATAAGCGTGTACTTGCCGTTAAATGGGTTAAAGTCTATATCCTCCCATGTCAGCGCGTATATATCGCCTGGACGCATACCGGTTAAGCGGGCTATGTGGGTAAACGGTATAAACCAATGCGGGAACGCTACCGCGTCCAAATCCGGTAAATGCTTTTTGCCATGTTTACGGCTGCGGCGGCGTTGTTCCCGCAACTCTTCGGCGTACCTATCTAGCCCCACTTGGATTGCGGTTTTAACCTCTGATGTGAAAATGTCGCGGCTCGCTAACATGGCTTTTTGTTCTTTGTTGGCTGCTTTACGTTCTTCTCTGGTAAGCCGTGGCAACGTGTAGCCTGTTAGCGGGTTTGCATCAATAACAGGGTTAGGGTTGCGAATGTCGCGGCGCTGGCCTGCCGCATAATTCAGCATAGCTTTTAATGCGCCAAAATAGCCTACTAATGTGGTACGTTTAAGCGGTGGTAGCTTCTCCCCGTCCTTGCTAGTGCGCTCTGCTCTGTTCTTATAATACCAGTCGTCTATATCTTGCGCAGTCAGCTTGTCCATATCGCGATCGAACAGGTGGCCGAATGCTAGCCGTATCTTATCCAAAACAGCGGGGCTATCTGTCATAGCCTCGCAATAAATATCCTTGTAAAATTTCCCTAGCTGCAGATATTGGCGCTGCGCCTGATCCTGCTCTTTAGCGGCTGCCTGTTCAGCTTTCTCGCGCTTCTTGGTCAACGGGTCAGCTTCGCCTTTAACAAGCCCTGTACGCCACTGTATAGCAATTTCTGCAGCTTGCTGGGGGTGTAGCTCACTTGTGCTTCCGATTTTTACAACGCGCCGTTTACCTCCTGAATCGCTGTACCTCATTCGATAAACAACATGGGCACGAATCGGTTTTACTTCACCACTTTTAAGCGTCTTGGTTGAAGCCTCGCGCTTTTTAAACAAACTAAAGCCGGTAATCGACTCACAACCAAGCTGTTCGCCCTCTTTGGCATTCTTCTCGAATCGACTAACTACGGTGGTAGTAAAGCTGGTTTTAATTTTCTTACTGGTCGCCATTTTGTCGCCCCTGCTGTTTTACTCAACCGGTTACCAAAAAAAACGGTAACCATTTGGTAACCATTATAGGGCAATAAATAGCAATTTCCAGCACATAACTGCTACAAACTAATTTCATCAAATCAGCCTGCAAGCCTTTAATTTAAAGGGGAAACCCTTTGCTTACGCGGTCTTCAGCGTAATTGCATGGCGCTCATGGGGTGTCAGGGGTCGGAGGTTCAAATCCTCTCACGCCGACCAATTCTTCTAGTGACACTCAATAAGGCATTCATTGGTTCCATTCAGGTAAGCTAAGTTGCTCTCCCATTTCAGTTGCCACTCGCCAGTAACCTCCTCTGGCAGAACCTTTTCGAATTAATACCCCTTGTTCTTTCAATTTAGAAATGTGTTTTTCTACCGCACGCGACGAAATATTCAACACTTCAGCGACTCTGGCGGCACTCCATTCAGGCTGCTCATTTAATAGCCTAAGTACCATGTTTCGTGTACTCGTTCCTGAATATCGACCTTTACCCGAACCGTTATCCGAACCTAACAGCGAACTTTTTACCGAACTCGATGCCATTTCACTGGAAAAATCATGCGAAATATTCGCTTCTTCCAGCACCTCTGCTTTGTCTTTTTCTTCTTTTACTGTGGTTGAAATACTCTGTTGCAAACAATCCAGAATAAACTCAACCATAAGACCTCTGTCATTTTCACTAATTGAGCGTCGCAAGCAATCAAGATATTCGTCTTTATTGAATTTAAAGATTTTCTCAAAGCTTAACCAGGCAACTGCCGGATGCCATTTAGCTAAAATAAGGCTAAACCAGAGTCTTCCAACACAACCGTTGGCAACAGAAAACGGCTGAATAAATTCGAACTGCTGTAAGAAAATAGCCGCTTTAATTAAAGGGTGTTCGTTGCTTTCGTCTAACCAGGACAATAAACTTCTTACCGACTTCCCGGCCTGCCCCGCCGGCGCGGTCATATGAACCAGCTTGTTGTTGCGGTAAACGCCCATTCCCGTTGCCCGGTAGCTTCCGGCACTGGGCGTTACTGCGGCGCAAATCATCTGATGAGCGTTTTTAAGATCCGACTCCGAATGTAAATTCCACTCAGACAGCTTTTTATAGGCTTCGTCTAAACGAATACCCGCCAGCGGCTGTGACTGCTCATCCAGGCCAACCGACGCATGAGATTTAACTGGCAGTTGTTGAGACTTAAAATCTTCCAAATTGCTTTTACCGGATTCAAGTAATGCTAACCAACGGCCGAAGTCGGTGCTTATTTGCGCCACTAAATTCACGCATTTACTGGTAATCAAATAATCTGCTGCCATTTATTATTAGTAACCTCTAAGGTTACTCTCCGTTATTTTATTAACGCATACACTCAGTCTAAAACACTTACACTGTAATATCAGCGAATACCGATTGCAGCCTTGCCACTTCACTTTCTTCCAGCGGAAGCATAGGTTGTTTCCCCCAGACAGGAGCGGGCCAGGCAACGTCAGTTTGAAACCGCGCTATATGATGCACATGCAACTGCGGAACCTGATTTCCTAAAGCAGCGACATTGAGTTTATCGGGTTGATATTCAGCTTTTAACCAGTGGCATAGAAACCGGCTTTCTTGTAGCAACTGCAGTTGGTTATCTTCAGAAAGATCTATGGCTTCGCGCACGTCAGCCACTTTAGGAACCAACAAAAACCACGGAAATTGCCTGTCATTCATGACTCTGACTTCGCAGAGCGGCCAATCGGTTAAATGATAACTGTCTCTGGCTAATTCCGAAGCTAATGTATATTCCATAACCTACCCTTCTAATAATGTTTCAAGAAACCGTTTAAACAGTGCATTAGTTTGCGGCAGGCTGTCAATTAAACGGTGGTCATCATTCACCAGGTGTAACTCTGCCCTGGTTCTTTCCGCATAACGCCAACTGTTCTCAACAGGAACAATATCGTCGTTCCAGCCATGAACAATTTGAGTCTTACAAGCCGGTGTTAGTTCGTCAAAATTTGCCTGACCACCTAAGTAAAAGGCCGGAGCCATTAAGAACAGCCCCCGGCTCTTTGTTTTAGCTGCAGCTACCGTTGCCACGTAACCGCCCATGCTGGAACCGACCAGTAAGAAATTTTCCGTTAGTGCTTCAATATATGTTGTGAGTTTTTCCACGCGCTGATCAGGATCATCAATACCCTGATAATCGACACTGGTTACGCTAACCCCCAAAGCTTCAGCGGTTTTGGCTAAAACTTTAATTTTGGTGCCCCAGGGGCCACTCTCTTTTCCGTGATTAAAAATAACCAGCATTTAGCAATTACCTATATTTTGTGCTTAGATAAAACTATCAGATATAACAATTAAGTAACAATGTAAGCTTTTATCATGATAGTCAAAACGTTCATTATAAAGAAAGGCGGTTACTATGACCTTTAGCAAGCAACTTGTTGCGCTGTACACCGCATTATCTATAGTGGCTCTGTTTAGCTCAAGCAGCCTTGCCGAGCATGAAGACATTATCTGGGGAGTAAACTCCTCCCCGCCGTTTCATATATTTGATGGTAAATACGAAGAACAAGGCTTTTGCGATGCTTTAGTCAGCAGCTTTCAGCGCCAGCTACCGGAACTGTCGCACAAGGTCAGAAGGCTGCCCTCCCGCCGTATTACCATGCTTATGAAAAAGAACAAAAACCTCTGCTTTCCCTGCCTGATTAAAGGAGCAAGCTACAATTCCGAATTTAATTACACCGACACAACTCACCGGTACCAACCACACGGCATAATTACCCGTGCTGACACCGCGGCCAGAATCATTGGAAAATACGGCCAGTCAGTAGATTTTTCCAGCCTGGTTCAGGACTCAAACTTACGCTTTGCGCAACCAGCTGAACGCCGTTACGGACGACTGCAACCCCTGCTGGAAGAGCACCTTATCGATTCAGATAATTTCAGTTTTATCAGCGGCGACAATGCCCACATCAACTTGCTGACCATGATAGTCAACGAGCGTATTGATTACACTATCGATTATGAAATGATCATGACTTACTACAACGAAACTGAATTTAAAAACAGCGGACTGGTGTTTTTACCTATTAAAGAGTACGAGGGTGTGGTTATTGAGGGCGCGGTTGGTTGCAGTAATAATGAATGGGGACGTAAAGCTGTGCGACACCTTAATGAGGTCATCAACGAACTTAAAGCTGATCCGGACTTTCAAAAAAGCCTGGATCAGTGGTTAGGAACTAGTCGCCCAATGGTTGATTAAGCAAAGCGCTGTTGTAAATACTGGTTAATGTCATCGGACTCATACATCCACTGTACTTTATCGTCCTGCTCAATGCGCAAACACGGCACTTTAACTCTGCCGCCGCCATCTAACAGCTCTTGTCTGTGCTGCTCATTATTTTTCGCATCTCTTAACTCTATATTCAAATTAAGGCGGGCAATTTCCTTACGTACCTTGACGCAAAAAGGGCAAGCGGCAAATTGATAAAGAGCCAGCGACTTGCAGGCTTCATCTACCTGTTGTTGAGCCTCATCACTGCGGCTCTGGCCTTTTGGCGTGGTCAATTTTTCGACCAGTAAAACAATAGGAGTTAAAATAAGCCGTAGAGTACGAAAAAAGTAACGAATGATAATTCTCATAGAAATACAACCAGACTGCCTGTTAAAGATGCCGCTATTCTAACGTGTTTAAGGCAAAGCGTCAGTCTTTTAACTAAACGCTTTTCACTTTCCGTTTAAAGCTTCTGCAGCAATTTCGAGCGACCTTAAACGAGCCTGATGATCAAAGGCATGACAGGTAAGAATAACTTCATCTATACCGGTATCATCAATAAACTGATTAATATGCCGTTGAACTGAATCCTTAGTGCCAACCTCCGTATAGGTTAATGCATGATTCGCCCCGGCCAGTTCATGAGGCGCAGCAACCGTTCTTATGTCATCCACCGGTGCTTTTAAAGGCCCGGGTGTACCGCGCCGCAACGCAATAAACTGTTGTTGCATTGAACTCATCATTTTTCGCGCATCGGTTTCGCTGTCTGCCGCAAAAACGTTCATTGCCGCAGCAACATAAGGCTTGCTGAGGTAACGCGACGGACGAAAGTTCTCGCGATACGCTTTTAACGCATGCTGCAAATAGTCTGGTGCAAAATGCGATGCAAAGGCATAAGGCAGACCTAAATGCGCAGCAAGCTGAGCGCCAAAAGTGCTTGAGCCTAGCAACCACACCGGAATTTTCTGTCCAAACCCGGGCACCGCTTTAATTGGGTCGCTTTCCTGCGCTTCTTCCAGATAACCTAAAAGCTCCTGAACATCGTTAGGAAACTGTTCCGCATCATCTGGTTTACGTCTTAACGCGCGTAAAGTTCGGCCGTCTGTTCCCGGCGCTCTGCCCAGACCAATATCAATACGTCCGGGGTACAGGGCATCCAGCGTACCAAACTGCTCAGCGACCACAAAAGGCGCGTGGTTTGGTAACATAACACCGCCTGAGCCCACTCGAATTTTGTCAGTTTTACCGGCGACATAACCTAAAGCAACCGCGGTTGCGGCCGAGGCAATTCCGGTCATATTGTGATGTTCAGCCATCCAGAAGCGGTGGTAACCCCACCGCTCTGCATGCTGGGCCAAATCAGCCGAGTTATGCAATGATTCAGCCACAGACCCACCTTCGGTAATGGGCGCTAAATCAAGAACTGAGTATTTCATACTGAATTACAGCTCTTGCTTGGTTGGGCGAATGATCATTTCATTCACGTCAACTTGCTGAGGTTGCTCAATTGCAAAGGTAATGGCACGAGCAATAGCCGCAGAATCAATCGCGTCTGAATACAAACTGTCAGCCATTTCTTTCGCGTCTTTGTCACTAATGTGATCCGTCAGTTCTGTTGCTACAGCGCCCGGTGAAATATTGGTCGCGCGAATTTCACCATTAGATTCCTGACGAATGCCTTCGGAAATGGCTTTTACCGCAAACTTGGTTGCGCAATACACCGTTCCGCCAGCAAAAACTTTCTGACCTGCAACCGATGACAGGTTGATGATATGACCCACATGCTGTTCACGCATAACCGGTAATACAGCAGCTACGCCATATAGAACACCTTTAATGTTCACATCAATCATGGTGTCCCATTCGTCCACTTTCAGCGCGTCGAGCGGGGCCAGTGGCATGAGTCCGGCGTTATTAATTAAGACATCAATACGACCAAATTCAGCTTTGGTGTCGTCAGCCAGTTTTTGAACTGCGGCTTTGTCGGTTACATCAACCACACGGTAAGCTGCCTGGCCACCGTCTTTCTTAATTGACTCAGTCAATTCTTTTAGGCGATCTTCGCGACGCGCCGCTAACATCAGTTTTGCGCCTTTTGCTGCAAGCATACGAGCGGTCTCTTCTCCTAAACCACTGCTTGCACCTGTAATAATCACAACTTTATCTTGTACTTCTGACATAGCTTTACCTCCGGTTAGTGCTATTAGTCAACTGCCCCTAACTGCTTTAATATCATCTCTTCAAAACGCAGTAGCGGCAGCATAGAACGCTGAACTTTGGCTCGCAGTAATGCTCCCTGCCAACCCGAAAGAATGAAGGCTCCCATCTGTTCGGTGTCAATGCACTGCTGAATTTGCTGTGCGTCCTGTGCTGCTTTTAAACACCGAGCAATACGCTGCTCCCAGTCAGAAAAAATGTCATCTAACCGTTCGCGAAATAAGTCACTCTGAGATGCCATTTCCTGACCCAGGTTGCCTATCAGACAGCCTTTGGAGAAATCACACGACTTTAAGTCCTCTACCGAGCGACGCAAATAGCTGCGCAAACGATCAACCGGCTCCAACGTCTCGTTAGCCAGAGTTTCGTCCATGCGTGCTTCATAATCCTCGGCGTAGGTTTCGATAACAGCCAGGCCAAAATCATTCTTACTTTTGAAGTAATGATAAAAGGAGCCCTTGGGCACCTGCGCCTCGCTCAGAATTTTATTCAAACCGGTGCTGCCGAACCCATGTATGGATATCAGGTCAGCACCGATTGTTATGATGTTTTGTCGTGTGTCATTCTTAGTCATGCGATCTATATTAGACCAGTCGTCTAGAAACTTCAAGATCAGTCTGTTAATTGCAACTATAGGGCTTCAGCAATGGGTTCCGGCCAGACACCGCACTGAACTTTAGCAATGTGGTCACTTTGTAAAATTTGCATAACCACCCGTGACTGACCTATTCCCCCTCCAATAGTTAAAGGCAATTCACCCGCTAACAAGGACTGATGCCAGGGTAGCTTGAGCTTTTCCTCCTGTTGGCTAATAGCCAACTGACGTTTTAATGCCTGCTGGTCAACACGTATCCCCATAGAAGAAAGTTCCAGCGCGTCATCTAATACCGGATGCCAGACAAGAATATCGCCGTTTAAGCCCGTACTGCCCTGCTCGTTAACCGAACTCCAGTCATCGTAGTCCGGCGCTCTTACGTCATGTGCATGACCATGACTCAGCTCCCCGCCAATACCGACCAAAAATACTGCGCCATGTTGTTTAACCACTTTGCGCTCACGTTGTTTTGCAGTAAGGTCTGGATAGGCAGTAATTAAATCCTCTGCATGCACAACCTGTATTTTCTCCGGTAAGGTTCCGGTTCCACCGTGTTGTTCAATATATTGCTGCTCCGTTTGACGCAAAGCAGCGTAAATACGCTCGACGGTCTGGATCAGAAACGCCAGCGAACGCTGCTCTTCAGTAATGACTTTTTCCCAGTCCCACTGGTCAACGTAAACAGAATGTACGGAACTCAAAGCTTCTTCGTCAGGCCGCAAGGCTTTCATCTGGGTAACTATGCCCTCACCTGCACCAAAGCCGTAACGGCCAAGGGTAAAGCGTTTCCACTTAGCCAATGAATGAACTACTTCATAATCTTTGTCGGGCACGGCTTTTACTTTAACTGCAACCGCCTTTTCCCAGCCCGACAAATCGTCCTGAACACCACTGCCCAACTCACTTAGTAGTGGCGACTGCACTTCAATAAGCCCAAGCTGAAGCTGTAACTGCTGAGTAAAGCCGGATTTTACGAATTGAATTTTCTGTTGCTGTAACATGTATTGTGACTTCATAAATACTCCGAATCGTTAATAAAAGAATAGAAACACAATTCAATTAATACCTTTTAGAACTATTTATTCAATAACGTTTAACAAAAATAGCTTTACTTATTATTTTCCGTTAATTTATACCTAACTTAATTAACGAAGCTTTAATAAAACATGAAAAAATCACCTGAAAATTATCAAATCGATGATCTGGACCGTTCCATACTAAGAACTCTGATGGAAGACGCACGTATTCCTTACGCTGAGCTGGCCAAACGCTATAAGGTGAGTCCGGCCACTATTCACGTACGGGTTGAAAAAATGAAGCGTGCCGGGATTATTGAGGGTACGCGTTTACAGGTTAACGCCAAACGCTTAGGCTACGATGTCTGTTGTTTCATTGGCATTACGCTGAAAAGCGCGGGTGACTACCCGGCCGCAATTGAAAAACTGGAAAAGCTCGAAGAAGTTATTGAGGCTTACTACACTACCGGTCAGTACAACGTCTTTATTAAAATTATGACACCGTCAATAAACGAGCTACAACACACGCTAATCAATCGAATTCAGGCTATTGATGAAATACAATCGACGGAAACGCTCATTTCATTACAGCAGCCAATTAACCGGGACATACAGCCATGACAGCGCAGAACTGCATAAACAGTGGATAGAAGGCTTACTGGTTGACTACTACGACCCCATGTACGACTACCAAATGAAAAAGCGATAAGCATCGCTAAAAATCTGCGACCCGCCGAAAACAACAGTCAATGCGTTACGCTTTTGTTATGGTATTGTCATAATAACACCAAGGGGATTTATCTATGCTGAAGCGAATGTTAAGCCGTGTCACCGCGGCCGCATTGGTCATCGTTGCCCTGCCTTCTATGGCAGCAACAACAGACCTTTCTTACTATCTGCCACAGGATGTCAGTTACAACCCGGAAATTACCAAACCCAAAGATGTGCTGGGTTATCAGGTTGGTGAATGGCATGCCCGCCCCGAGCAAATTGTAAAGTATATGGAAGTTCTTGCCGAAGAGTCGGATCGTATTACGCTGGAAGTGACCGGTCGCACACATGAGCAGCGTCCTTTGTTACTTCTTACCGTCACCTCAGAAGACAACCACCGCAATATTGATGACGTTCGTGAGCGTCATTTGGCCGCAGCTGATCCAAACCGTGATGCCGACCCGGACAATACGCCGGTGGTCATGTATATGGGCTACAGTATTCACGGAGACGAATCGAGCGGTAGTAATGCAGCAATACTTTTTGCTTATTACCTTGCAGCCGCTGAAGGCGAAGCCGTAGATGAGCTTTTGAATGATTCAGTTATTCTGCTTGATCCGGCGTTTAACCCGGACGGTCTTGCTCGCTTCGCACAATGGGCAAACCAGCACCGCGGACAAAATTTAGTTGCGGATCCTCAGCATCGCGAACACGTGCAGCCGTTCACCCGAGGTCGGGTTAACCACTATTGGTTCGATATGAACCGCGACTGGCTGTTACTGCAACACCCTGAATCGCGCGCGCGTATCGCTAACTTTCAGAAATGGAAGCCAAACGTACTGACCGATTACCACGAAATGGGAACCAACAGCACGTATTTCTTCCAGCCGGGTATTCCGTCTCGTAAAAACCCATTAACGCCAGATGAAAACGTGCGCTTAACCGAAATTCTTGCGGCAGAACACGCCGACTCGCTGGATGATATTGGCAGCCTGTATTACACCGAAGAGTCATTTGATGACTTTTATTATGGCAAAGGCTCAACGTATCCGGATATTCAGGGAGCTGTCGGCATACTGTTCGAACAAGCTTCCAGCCGCGGGCACCTGCAGGACTCGGTTAATGGTGAAGTCAGCTTTCCGTTCACTATTCGTAACCAGTTTGTCGCCTCACTCAGTACCATTTACGGCACACACAAAAGCAAAAGTCGTTTTATTGAGTTTCAGGAGCGCGCTTACGATGAAGGTATGGAAGCAGCCAAAAAAGCCAAGTTTGAAGGTTATATAATTGGTGATTCAAGCGACCCGTCGCGTGTAGAAGGCTTACTGGAAATATTTAAACAGCACGGTATTAAAGCTTACCGTGTAGAAAAAGATATAGAGCAGAACGGTACTCAGTTTAAAGCCGGAAGCAGTTATTACATCCCTCTGGCTCAGGCTCAGTACGGTTTGATTCAGGGAATATTCAGTACGCGCAAGAACTTCCCGAACAATACCTTCTACGATGTTTCAGGCTGGACTCTGCCATTAGCCTTTAACGTGCCATTTGAGACTCATCGTGGTCGTATTCAAATTGCGGATAATGCCTGGGATGCGCCAAAACGCAAGACGTCGGCTCTCACTGATGCCTACGCTTACGCATTTAACTGGAACGATTACTTCGCTCCGGGTTTATTACAAGAGTTGCTGGAGCAGAACATTCACGTTCGTCAGACAACAAAACCCTTCACTGTAGAAGGTGAAAAAGGCCGTCAGGAGTTTGCAGCCGGTTCTATTGTTGTACCTAAAGCCTATCAGGAACGGGAATGGCGCGATGTACAACGTCGTCTGGCTACCGCAGCAAAAGAAAAAGGTATTCAGGTAACCTCTATCGAGACCGGATTAACACCTGAAGGTGTTGACCTGGGTAGCCGCAATATTCAACCGGTAGAAAAGCCCAGCGTAATGATGCTGACCGGCGAAGGGGTTAACCTTTACGAAGCTGGGGAAACCTGGTACTACCTTGACCGCCACGTTGGTATTCCATTGTCGATGGTTGATACTGAACGTTTATCCAGAGCTGACTTAACCCGTTATAGCCATATTATTATGGTGGACGGACATTACAGCAATTTAGATAAACAACTGCGTAAAAAAATCCAAAACTGGGTAAGCCAGGGTGGAACAATAATTGGTCAGCGTGGTGGTGCTGAATGGTTAGCAGAAAATGGTCTTCTGCAAACTCGCTTTATTGATGATGCCGTCTTCCAGAGCGCTTTTACTAAAAAGCAGCTAAGTTACGAAGAGCGCGACGACTTCTACGCTGAACAGCGAATTGCCGGAGCGATATTCTCAATGGATGTCGATACTTCTCACCCATTATTCTTTGGCTTCCCGCGTGACCAAATGCCAGTATTCAAGAATTCGGCTGCCGCCATGGAAGAACCCGAGTCGCCTTTCGTTTCAGTCGCTCGCTATTCGGAGCAGCCTTTAATGAGTGGTTACACTGATGAGCGCAATCGCGAAATACTAAAAGGTAAAACCAATATTGCCGCCCATCGTTTAGGCAACGGTCAGGTAATTGGTTTTGCCGACAACATTAATTTCCGCGCCTATTTTTGGGGAACCGCTAAATTACTCAGTAATGCTATTTATTTAGCTCCCCGTATTCAGGTTTATGCGAAAAAACTGGACGATAAAGCGGCAGCTGATGCCGCCGCAGAAGCCCATTAATTAATTAGCTTTTGAGAAATAAAAACCGTTAGGACTTCCCGTCTTAGCGGTTTTTTTACACTTGGATATATTGGTTATTTTTCAAATCATGGTCTACCTTACTAATTGAATCTTCTAAATTAATCAGTGAGGTGAATATGTTACGTTGGGTTCTTATCTTTCTAGCCGTGGCTGTAGTTGCTGCTATTTTAGGCTTTGGTGGAATTGCCGGAACAGCAGCCGGAATAGCCAAAATTATCTTCTATATCTTTATTATCCTCTTTGCGATTTCTTTAGTTGTCCGCCTGCTTCAGGGTAATAAAAGGCTTTAAATGTTTTAGCCTTTGTTAGATATTAGACATTGGTCGTATGCCAACAGTTATTGAATCTACGATACAATAACTGTTGGCATTTTTCGTTATCTGTCTAACACTACAACAATGAGGCTCTTGCCATGAACGCAATCGTAATGATGGTTCTGGGTTTAGGCGCAATGTTTCTCGGTTACGTTTTTTACTCTAAATTCATTGCTGAGAAAATTTTTAAGCTTGATCCAGACTTCAGAACACCCGCTCACGAATTAGAAGACGGCGTCGACTTCGTCCCTACCAATAAATACGTTCTGTGGGGCCACCACTTTACTTCTGTAGCCGGTGCGGCACCTATTATTGGTCCTGCCATCGCGGTTATCTGGGGTTGGGTACCTGCTTTCTTATGGGTTATTTTCGGTACCATATTTTTTGCTGGCGTACACGATGCTGGCGCTATCTGGGCAAGTAACCGTAATAAAGCCAAATCTATCGGTAACCTGACCGGCGATGTTGTAGGCAAGCGCTCTCAAACGCTGTTTATGATCGTTATCTTCCTTGTGTTACTAATGGTTAACGCAGTGTTCGCCACCGCTATTTCGGGTCTGCTGATTAAATTCTCCAGCTCAGTAGTACCGGTTTGGGGTGCCATATTTGTCGCGCTTATTATCGGACAAATTATTTTCCGTAAATGGATGGGCTTAGGTGCAATATCCATTATCGGTGTACTAGCGCTGTACGCACTTATCTGGGCAGGTCCATCATTCCCAATAGAGTTGCCGGAAACGGTAATGGGTATTAGCGACAACGCGCAATGGGTTCTTATCCTGTTTGGCTACGCAGCCATCGCTTCGTTACTACCTGTTTGGATGTTGCTTCAGCCACGTGATTACATCAACGGTCTGCAGCTTTTCATCGGTCTTATTTTGCTTTACGGCGCCACCTTATTACTGGCTCCGGAAATTTCAGCACCGGCCTTCAATAGCAACACTCCGGAAGGCACCCCATCAATGTTGCCGCTGTTGTTCGTGACCATAGCCTGTGGGGCAATTTCGGGCTTCCACGGTCTGGTTGCATCTGGCACAACCTCTAAGCAACTTGATAAAGAAACCGATGCCCGCTTTGTGGGATACTTTGGTGCGGTTGGTGAAGGCTCATTGTCGCTGGCGACTATCATCGCTGCCACAGCCGGTTTTGCAACATTAGCCGACTGGGAAGCGGTCTACTCTTCTTTCGGACAAGGCGGCGTATCAGCCTTTGTTGAAGGTGGCGCCAACATTATTAGTCAGGGGCTTGGCCTGGACATTGGCGTATCAGAAACCCTGCTGACGGTAATGGCTGTGCTTTTTGCCGGTACCACAATGGATACTGG
>Ga0207897_100339_pt1 | contig 16798 bp, 7 predicted proteins | sample LinPmetageLP42_FD_184054 | JGI IMG/M metagenome (GOLD analysis project Ga0207897, IMG submission 184054) | Marine viral communities from the Pacific Ocean - LP-42 (SPAdes) | ecosystem: Environmental > Aquatic > Marine > Oceanic | place: Pacific Ocean | collected 2010-08-27
GAGAGGTACCTTGCATATTACCCCGAGCATCTAATTCAAAAATTTGGGTTTTCACCTTTACCCTAGCCTTTTCTTTTAAATCGTTTTGAAGTGTTAACTCAAAACTAATTTTAGCGTTTTTAGTTGATACTTCAGGGGTGTTTATGAATGTTCCCCAATGGGCAACGTGCACAGAATTTGTTTTAGTCAACTTAATACTACGATATATACCACCGCCAGGATACCATCTCGAGGAATTAGGCGGGTTATCAACTCGTATCGCTAATTGCACATACTCGCCTGGAGAAATATAAGGTGTTATATCTAATCTCCAAGAAGTATAGCCATAAGGCCAACCACCAGCAAGATTACCATTTACCCAAACCATTGCATAAGACATAATTCCATCAATATCTAAGAAAATCGATTTGTCTTGATCTGATTTAGGTATAAAGATTTTCTTTCTATACCAAGCTATACCTGGACTGGGAAGTCGTCCCATTCCCCCGCCCACATTGGCATCCCAACCTTCCAAAAAAGGCTCACTTATAGCCCAATCGTGAGGCAAGCTAACAGTAGTCCAAGCACTATCCTTAAAATCCTTCTGAACGAATGCAAAATCATTTCCCGGTTTACCTTTTGGTCTCTTAAATCTTTTTTTAGGATTGGAAATAAAATCATTTCCTGTAGGCATTATCCAAGGTTTTAAGGCGTTGCTATTATTTTTTTTTAAAACAGCTTCAGTAGGTTTAGCATCTGCTGGGACAACTTCCTTGGTGTCTACATAATCAGGCCTAGTGTCATATATTAAATAATCGGCATCTTGGAGCTTCTCATATTTGTAAAATTTCCACCCTGAATCTATGGAAGTAGATTGTCTAGCGCTAATATCATCATCAATATTTACTGATGGCATTTTGCAGCTGTACATCAGGAGTAGTAGTGCCGAAATAAAGATATAGTTATTTAGAAATACGTTTTTCATATTTTCAATTTGATAACGATAAAAACTAATTTTTGGAAGTGCGAGTTTTAATAACCATTTAATTACCGAAAAAGTAAAGGCGCAAAAGTATACAGGTTATTGCGCCATACGGGCCAAGTATGCCCGCCGGGATATTCTGAATAGGTGTACTCTATTCCCATCTCGTCAAACTTTTGCAGCATCACTTTGCAATTGGTGTAAGCGATATCCTCCTGTCCTCCCATAGCAACCCAGAATTCTTTGAGATTCTCATTGATCTGGTCTACGTTTTCTTGCATAAACTCATATTGCTTCCCAGAAATGGAATCGTCATTAGCAAACCAACCCGAGCTGAAAACGCCTAGGTAATCAAACAGATCGGTATTTTGCACACCTGTAAATAGCGTTTGGATCCCGCCCATACTCAGACCTGCCAATGCACGATTTTCAGAACCTTCTTTAATCCTATAGTTTTTTTCTACGAATGGGATTAAACCGTCTTTAAGTTCGTTTGTAAACATTTGCAGGCCCATTTCCGTAAAGGCTGAAGCAGGCATATTACCATCGGGCATTATTACGATCATTGGTTTTGCTTTGCCTTCAGCAATTAAATTATCAAAGATCAAATTGGTTTTACCCTGCATCGCCCAGCCGCTTTCGTCCTCACCTCCACCGTGCATAATGTATAAAACGGGGTATTCTTCATCACTGCTTTCGTACCCCGGAGGCGTATACATATAGAACTGGCGCCAGCTGTTCAGCACCGGCGAATAGTATTGTTTTATTCGGATGTCTCCGTGTGGAACTTCTTTTAAAGCGTAATAATCATCGCCATTAAACGGCACTTCAATCCCGCTGGCCATTCGACCCATGCCGTAAAACGTCTTGCTGGCAGGATCTGCAACGGCAACCCCATCAATCAACAGGGAATAGTAGTGTAATCCTTCCGTTAGCGAATCGGTGCGCACTTCCCACACGCCTTCGGTATTCTTATCCATATCGTATTTTTTGGCTAGATCAAGCTGCACGCGTTTGGCGTCGGGAGCTTTCAGCTTAAAAATCGCGCTACCATCCGGCATCAATTGGGGATATTTTGCATTGCGCATATTGGTTGAAGCGGGCGTACCCAGCAGACTATACTTCGTAAAAAGCGATTCATCTACCGGTTTGAAAATGAGTTTGGCAAACATGTAAAGTCCGTTTTTCCAAACCTTAAAATTGTGATCACCCGGCTCGATGTAGTACACGTGAGGCACATCATTTTCAACCAGATACTCGTGGGTGCGTTCGCTAAAGCGCAACAGACGGTCTGCATCTCCACAGGAAATCCAGAGCAGGTTCAGTTTTTCACGAGCTGCTTTTGGGTCAGGAACCAAAACTTCTGGAGCTTTAGTATTAGGCGCCGAAGAAAATCCGCCTACATACGAGAAGGTGTCGAGATTACCTAGACCGAAATTAAGCGACTGGCCGCCACCCATTGATAAACCGGCGATGGCACGATGCTCCCGGTCTATTTTCACCGGATAATTCTTTTCGATATACGGAATCAAATCATTTAGTAATTCCTGCTCAAATGTGGCAAAAGCTTCCACCTTATCAGGTGCCATAATGTTACCAACGGCACGGTCGTCTTTCATCGCGCGTCCGTTTGGCATCACGACAATCATCGGTTCGGCCTCGCCATTTGCGTATAAATTATCTAAAATAACTTCAGGATGTCCGCCTTTCAGCCATTCCAAATGATCTCCACCAATTCCGTGCAGCAGATAAAGCACCGGATATTTTTCACCTTTTGTATAACCGGGAGGCGTATACACCAAAGCCTTTCGGTTTGTTCCCACCGTTTTAGAAGGATACTGAATGGTATCTATAGTTCCGTGTTTGATCTCGCTTTGACGCACATCAAAACCTTTGGGTGCTTCCTTGACCAGTTTGGGATAGCCCAAAAGCTCGAGCATCTGTTCGCCGTAACGTCTGCCAAGTTTTCTGTAGCCTGCGGCTGAAAAATGCAAATGATCTGCAATCGCCTCACAGTCTTCTGAAGAAACTACATAGGAATTCGGTATCACATCCGGCAGCGTCCGGATGATGGGATTCATACTGGCGCAAGCCCCACCCTGCTCTTCACTCACGAGTTCACCGGCAATAAGCGGAACCTTTTTAGGATCGAGTTGCAGGTCTTTGATCAGGTTATCGTAAACGCCTTTTACCTTTTGAGGCCAAAGACTGTCTCCGGTGTTTGACTCTCCCTGATGCAACAAAATACCTTTGATTACGCCATCCTTTTGAGCCAGTTTAGCCATTTCCACAAGGCGCGCATAGGGATTCCCATCGTATTCTTTCACCATATTCTTCAGCCAGTCTGGCGAAGTCTCTACGTAAGACTCAAAGTTGTCTTTGTCAAACAATTCAATCTTACAACCGCCTACTGAAACATTGATCACCCCTACATTTACCTTTTGGGGTAGGTTTTCAAGGAGTTCACGACCAAAGTAATCTGTAGGTGTTAAGCCGGTTTTACACCGGCATAGAGGCGGTTTGGCGGTGTACCAGTTGCCTTTTTCACGACCCAGATCGGGGCAATCTACCGCCTGCATCACTTTAAAGCGCTCGTCCACTATGGTATCTCTGGGTTCAAAACGAGCATGACCTTCCATATTAGACTGACCAAAAGCCAGATAGATGTGAAAGTTTTCATCCTGCGACCAACCGGTGCTGCAAGACAAAATAATTAAACCGAATAGTAAAAGGTGTTTTTTCATAATGGAATTGATTTTCGGTTAGTCTCTAAATAATTGTTGAGCAAATTGATGTAAACAGCGTCTCCATGTGTGCCACTCGTGGGCGGTTTCCGGTGATTCGTAAAGCGTATACGTTATTTCTTGAGCCTTGAGCATATCAACAAAGGCATTGATCGTCTTCGGAAAACGTTCCGGTTCTTTGGTGCCCAGTCCCAGCCATAATAGGTTAAGCTGCTCATCAACCTGTGTACCATCACTAAAGGCAGCATTTAAGAAAGTATCTACATCAATGGCGCCTTCCATACCGAAGTTTGCCGTACCACTAAACCCACCGTAATACGAAAAAGTATCCAAGTTGTTCATAATGATGCGCATCGTTTGATTAGCTCCCATGGAAAGTCCGGCAATGGCGCGATGCTCACGGTCTGCAAGTGTTCTAAACTCCGCATCAGTCATCGGGATGATTTCTTTAAGCATTACCTCCTCAAAAAACGATTCGGGTCTGCCTTCTTTGGATGCATCAGGCTTATACGCGTAGCCGTTATCCATCACGATAATCATCGGCTCGGCCTCACCATCAGCGATCAGGTTGTCTAAAATAAGATTGGCGTGACCCTGTGAAGACCAGCCGGTTTCATCTTCATAGCTTCCGTGCTGCAAATAGAGCACAGGATAACTTTTATCTGAAGTGGTATAACCCGGCGGGAGGTAAATAAAATTGCGTCTCCACTGCTGGGTGATTTCAGAGAAATACAGGTTTTCCACAACTTTTCCGTGAGGGACTTTTCGCATGGCGAAAATAGCATCGTCCGGAGCCGGAATTTCAATACCACTCCCCCAGCGGCCTGCTCCGTAATAGTATTTGGTTCCGGGATCAGGTACCGAAGCCCCGTCTATATTAAGCTGGTAATAATGGAAGCCCACATCCTGAGGAGCCGACTCGCCCGTCCAGACGCCTTCAGCATCTTTGGTCATCTCGTATTTGACACCGCCAATATCAAGTTTAACCGAAGTAGCTTCAGGAGCTGAAATTTGTGCACGAACCCGGCCTTCGTTATTCACCAGCGGAAAGGCTTTCCCAGCCTGATTGGCTGTAGATGGTTTGTATTCCTGAGCCTGAACTAAACTGAGAACGGCAAGCCCTAAAAGACAGGTTATATAGTGTGTTGTTTTCATACGTTATTCGTTGAATAGAAGCGGAGCCATTTCATACAGGCTTCGTCTCCAAGTTAAAAACTCGTGAGCGGTACCTTCAGAAACATAAGAAACCGCGTTGATTCCGGCGTCGTTCAGGGCTTTTGCTGCCTGCCTTACCCGATCCGGATTTTCCTTGCTTCCGGCACTCAGAAAAACAAGCTTCAAATCTTCGTGTTCTTTTAAATCTTCAGGGCTGTAGGTTCCGCCGCTTAAAAGACCGTAATACTGAAACAGGCCGGGCTTGTTCATCGTGATCATTCGGGTTTCCATTCCACCCATAGAGAGGCCGGCCATCGCTCGGTTTTTAGGATTGTCGAGCGTACGGAAGTGTGAGTCTACGTAGGGAATCAGTTCTTCGGTAAGAACGGTTTGAAAGTATTTAATGTCAAAATCGCGAATGCCTCCCCATTTGATTTCGTTGGTCATTCCATAGGTATTCACAATGATAAAGGGTTCGATTTTTCCTTCTGCAATCAGATTGTCCATAATTAAATTGGCACGCCCCTGATTCATCCAGGCGGTTTCATTCTCACCCCAACCGTGTTGCAGGTACAGTACCGGATATTCCGTAGCGGTATTCAAGTGATAGTCCGGCGGAGTGTATACAAAAGCACGACGCGAGGTCTTTGTGCTGGGAGAAGGAAACAAGATCTGCTGAACCGCACCGTGAGGTACATCTTTTAACGCGTAAAATTCTTCATCGTGTGCGGGAATTTCGATCCCACTTTCCCAGCGTACCGAACCGTAGTAGTTTTTTGCTCCTGGATCGTTAAACGTACCGCCATCGACAGTGAGATGGTAATAATGAAAGCCTTCATCCATAGGACCTTCGGTGGTGCCGGTCCAGAAACCTTCTTTATTTTTAGTGAGTTTGGTACCGCCCCGGCCTCCCAAACCTAAACTTACCGAAACGCTATCGGCAGCCGGAGCTTTAATCTTAAAGCGCACATAGCCCTTTGAGTTGACCATCGGGTATTCCTGCCCTGGGTGGTTTAAGGTGGAAGGTTTAAAATCTTCCTTGACATCTTCTTGTCCAAAAGACCATAAGAAATTCAGGCACAAAAAAAGTACTGCGAGTTTTTTCATAATTGCGGTTTTAAGTTAATGATGAATGTTTTTAAGTCGGCTTCGTCTGAACTGTTGCCGTAAAAGATCTGGTATTCTCCCGGTTCTGCAGCCATTTCGAGCTTTTCTTCACTGTAAAACTGAAACGATTCCGGTACGATTTCGAGGGCGACCTGTTGCTGCTCGCCAGGTTTAAGTTCTACACGTTTAAACTGCTTCAGAGTTTTAATAGGTCCATCTGCATCATCTACTTTTCTCAGGTATACCTGAAGGATTTCGGTCCCACTTCGATCCCCGGTATTTTTAACCGGAACCGTAAATTTCAAAGACTGACTTTTTGTGATTTCCGTTTTTGGAATAGCTGCTTCGCCAATTTGAAACGTGGTGTAACTTAAGCCGAAACCAAACTTGAACAGCGGGTCTTCCTTCATATACCTATAGGTACGGCCATCCATAGCATAATCTTCAAAATCTGTAAGCTGGGTGGTATCGCGGTAAAAGGTAACCGGTAATTTTCCGGAAGGAGTGTAATCGCCAAAAAGTACATCGGCTACGGCCTGCCCACCCGATTCACCGCCATACCAGGATTGAAGAATAGCGTCACAGGTTTGGGTCTCGGGGACCAAACCAATAGCAGAACCCGAATTGTTTACGAAAACCACGGTTTTACCGGCCTCTTTTAAAGCCTTCAGACAGTTACGTTGCACTGCAGGAAGCTCGATATCGGTACGGTCACCACCTTTAAAACCGGGATAATTTACCGGCATCTCCTCACCTTCCAGTAAGGTGGAGAGTCCGCCTACGAAAATTACTGTTTTAATACCCTCTAATTTGGCAATCAGACCGGTAAAGTCTACCGGGATTTCTTTCCCAAAATTAAATTCCAGATTGGCCTCCCAGTTATTCAATTGGGCGTACTTGATTTCAATGTTATAGGTTTTTCCTTTTTCTACCGGAAATGGCAGCGTCGAAGGAAGCGTTCGCCAGTTGTTGGTTTGTCTTAATGATTTTCCGTTGACAAACAGTTCAAAACGCCCGGTAGCACCAAATTTAAACGCGAGTTCCTCATCTTTATCTGCTGTATATTCGGTTACGTAACTGGCTGAAAAATCTTCAAGATTTACACCTGAAGCAAATTCGTGCTGACCTGCCGTGGTGAGTTTAAGCGGATTGGTAATGTAAGTTTCGGCGATTACCGGTCCGCTGTAATCGGGCGTATTCCAATAGGTGGCTTTAAAGCCCTTTTTACCATCAATACCAATTTTCGAAAAATAGCTTTCGGTTACCTTATCTTCCACCAAGTCACAAGCCTGATCGTACACGATACGCTCCTCGCCTACTTTAGATTTTATTCCGTCCAGGATAGTAATGGTGCGCACGGGAGTACCGTTGTAATTTCCCCAAAGCATGGGCTCATCATCAGCATTAGGACCCAACACCGCGATTCTATCTATGGTTTTATTAAGCGGAAGTACCTTTTTCTTATTCTGAAGTAAGGTCATCGATTTCCGGGCCATCTCCAGTGCGAGCTGGCGGTGCTTTTCGCTATTGATCACCGAAGCAGGAATCTGCGCCCAGGGCACTATGGAATCGGGATCCATTTCGCCCAACTCAAAACGGCCTTTCAGGACCCGCTTAACGCGGATGTCTATTTCTTCTTCCTGCACCAGACCCCGTTTTACGGCTTCGGGCAAGAGTTTATAGTTGTGGTTGTTCCACTGGCATTCTACATCGGTCCCGGCAAGTACCCCTTTCGCGGCAGCGTGAACGGCATCAGAAGACACCCCGTGCGAGGTAAAAAAATCCTGAATAGCCCCACAATCCGATACCACCAAATGCTCAAAACCCCACTGATCGCGCAGGATTTGTTGCAAAAGACGGTCACTGCCACAACAGGGTTCGTCATCCAGTCGCTGATAAGCGCACATAACCTGACGCACATCAGCATCCTGTACCAGAGACTTAAACGCAGGCAAATAGGTTTCCCATAAATCCCGCTGTGAAATGGTGTTTAGGTTGAGTTCGTGACGGCTCCATTCCGGCCCCGAGTGTACTGCATAGTGCTTGGCGCAGGCCAGTAATTTTCGGTATTTGACATCTTCAGGGCCCTGAAGTCCTTTGACGACCTGTACACCCATTCGTGAAGTGAGGTATGGGTCTTCGCCATAAGTTTCTTGGCCACGACCCCAACGCGGGTCCCGGAAAATATTCACATTAGGCGTCCATACCGAAAGGCTCATAAAGCGACTGTTTTCTTCGCCATTGCGCATCGCCTGATGGTATTTGGCACGAACCTCATCAGAGGTGGCGTCAAAAATCTTAAATATCAGTTCGTCATCAAAAGAAGCGGCCATTCCCACCGGTTCGGGGAATACCGTAACATCATTGGTATTTGCAAAACCATGCAGTGCCTCGCTCCACCAGTTAAATTTTTTGATACCCAGACGTGGAATCGCGTCAGAAACGTCGCACATCAAGGTCGCTTTTTCTTCAATCGTGAGCCTGCTTACCAAATCTTCAGCACGTTCTTCAGGCGAAAGTGCAGGGTTTTGATAAGGATAATCCTGGGCATATAATCCCGCGGTTAGCAGTAAATTGATAAAAAGAATTCTATATATTTTCATTTTAAAACTTTTCCATTTCATTATAAATAAGCCAAAGCCTGAATTAATTTTCAGATTCTAAAAGCCGTATGCTATAAACCGCCCCGGCGGTATTGTAGGGCAATGCCTGAAACTTTACTCGAATCTGCTCTTTGCCTTCAATCAAAGCATTGGGAATATCGTATTCCACATCTTTAAACAGGGACTGCTCCCAGCGTTTGGTATTGTCTTCGGTCACCAGTTTTTGATCATCAATATAAATGTCAAACTTGCGACCACCCCACTCGGCTCCCCAGTAACGCACCATCAAAGTCAACTCTTTTTTAGACTTAGTGGCCAGCTCATAACTGAAATACCCTTCGGCAGGAGCTTCTCTGAAAAATTCCTCATTGGCATTACCGCTTCTGGATTTTTCTTTCATCATATTGTGATCGGTTTCGGGCTGTTGCTCACCGGTTGCTACATAATCCAAAGTGCGATTTTCAATTTCCAGTTTTCGCTTCTCGATTGCGGCTAGCGAATCGGTATAACTGGTGTAGCCTTCAGGCGTAAGCGAAAGCCAGTACGTCATATACCGAGCATCGTGAATGTTTGCAAAAGGCTCTAGCTCAAGAGTCTTGATGCTATTTAAAACTCTGGTATCTAAAGTAAAATGCAAAGGTTTGTTTGCAACCGGCTCTAATTGATTCGCCAGGACCGAAAGATCTTCAGTTATAAGGATAGGCGCCTGATCAACAGGAAGAAATTTCCCTGAAGGGTATTGTCCCCAGCGGCCGTCTCCTGCAATCAAACCGCCTAAATCCTGAGTACCTGTTTTAGCTCCTAACAAAATGGGACCGTGCATAAAAGCCTGATATTCGGGCACATTTGGCATCGCTACAGTAGTATTTTTCATAGGAAATTGTACTAAAACAACATCGCCTTCCTTCCAATTACGGCTAATGGAAACATAAGAGCCTTTTTCTGCATTAACCTCAACCGGTTTTCCGTTTACAGTAATGCTAAAGCCCTTCTCTTTTGCCCAGGATGGATAGCGTAATTTCAAGTCTAACGAAGCCTGTCCTTTTGTAATTTCAAGTTTTGTTTGCTCCTCTTCCGGAAAATCTGTGGTTTGTTTTACTGTTACTCCTTTTTCGTTCCAATTTAATTCCGACGCGATAAAAAGATTCACATACAGGTCGTTATCACTGTGGGTATAAATAAACTGATTGTATTTGCCGTGGTTTTCCATCCCGGTACCCACGCAACACCACATAGCCTCATTGGGCGCCGAATATACACGGTAATGTCTGGGACGGGTAGACGTAAAATACACGTAGCCACCATGTTCCGGATGTTGTGATGAGCGGATGTGGTTAAAGAGCGTGCGCTCGTAATACTCGGCATATTTGGCCTGTGGATCTAAACGGAATAAATCTTCGGTCAACTTAAGCATATTATACGAGTTGCAGGTTTCCGGCCCGTCAATCACGTTAACATAATCTATGCTCGAAGCTTTACTGGGAAAATGTTCCCTGCGGCTGTTACCGCCAAAAGCCAACGTTCTGTTTTCTACTACCGTTTCCCAGAAAAATTCGCTCGCATCCTCGTATGTTTGACTTCTTGACAATTCCGCTATGCGTGCAAAACCCACAAACTTTGGGACTTGCGTATTGGCGTGCATATTATCTAAAATGTCTTCCCCTTTCGCAAGCGGATTGAGCAATCTCTTATGTGAAAAGTGTTTTGCGGCCTCCAGATATTTAATATCATTTCTTATCACAAAAGCATCTGCATAAACCTCATTCATTCCGCCGTACTCTTCATCAAGCATTTTTTCCATTTGGATTGCATCAAGGTCAGCGGTGATCATTATTCCCCAATCAGAATAGTTGAGAAAAAGTTTTTTGGCAAGGTTATCATCGGCGTACAACCAGGCATCGCGTAAACCCGCATACATTTTATGCAGATTGTACCAGGGTGCCCACGTCTGCTTATAAGCTGAAAGATCTCCTTTTTTGAGGTTTGTCCATACTTTTTCACTACCGGGCATTCCTCCTAAATACCCCACACCCCAGGAAGGATTATTAATTGCATTCGCCTGCCGAATGGTATCCAGCTCAGCAATCATATAATCCATTCTTGTTTTACATTCTGTGTTACCAGTCGCAGCATAATTCATCGCCATAGCCGAAAGGTAATGTCCGCCCACATGACCATCAAGTCCGGCCCAGTTTGCATACGAATCAGATTTAGGCTCCAATCCTGCCTGAATTCGAAACGGTGCCAACAGCCTATCCACATCATACAGCAACAAGACCTCAATATTGAGATCACGCCCATCCTTCATAGGGCCTTCTAGTAGTGCTACCTCATCCAAATCAAATTGATTGGAGTACAATTTACTTTGTGCCAAAGCCTCTAAACCTGAGCCTAGCAACATCAGGCAGCATACCATACTGAAAAAAAGTAGTCCTCTGATTAACTTTAAAGTACTCATTTCTTTACTGTTCTAGCGTTAGCGTATACGTTTTACCGGGTTGTGTATTCAATTCGTATTCAAAAACAGGTTTAAGTTCCGGCTTTGTCAATTCCTGCGGATTTGCTATCAGGGGTTCAGGGGTTTCCGGTGTTTGGAAAAATCCATTCTCAACTTCTCCATTAATTTTTGCTAAACCTTTGCCTTTTAAAGGTTCGTACGAACGGATGCGGCACACACCTCCCAATTCGGAAGTAATGTTGATTGTTTTGGCTTGGCTATTTTCCCATTCCAGAGCTACCAGAAAACCACCACGGGTTTTAAGACCGTTTATAGCGCCTTTGCTCCAGGCATCGGGTAAGGCAGGTAAAATATGAATGGCACCATCGTGACTCTGCACTAACATTTCAGCAATCCCGGCCGTGCAGCCAAAATTCCCATCAATCTGAAAGGGCGGGTGCGCGTCGAAAAAATTGGGATAGGTGCCTCCGCGTTGCTTGCCATCAGGCTGAATGGATGGTGTCAATTGGTCCTGAATGAGCTTGTACGCATGATTGCCGTCAAGGAGACGTGCCCATAGGTTAACCTTCCAGCCCATAGACCAGCCGGTAGACTCATCACCACGTGCTACTAAAGACATTTTAGCCGCCTCAAAGAGCTTAGGAGTGCGATAGGGCGAAATCTGATTGGAAGGATACAATCCGTATAAATGCGATACATGGCGGTGGTTATCTTCAGGGTTATCCCAGTCGTACATCCACTCCTGTAATTGTCCCCATTTCCCTATTTGCATAGGTGGCAAGCGCTTAAGACTTTCTTCAATCTGAGTTAAAAATTCACTTTGTTTATTTAATATTTTTGCTGCTTTAAGTGTTTTGGTAAACACATCGTAAACCAACTGATTGTCCATTGTAGCTCCAGCAGTAACCGACTCGGGATGATCGCTATAGGGTGCATTTTCAGGAGATATGGAAGGCGCGATCACCAACCAATTATGCTTAGGCTCTTCTACCAGAAAATCATTTAAAAAGCGCGCTGAACCTTCCAGAATTGGGTAAACTGAATCTAAAAATTGCGTATCGCCGGTGTATTCATACTTATCAAACAAATGCTGCGAAAGCCAGGTACCGCCCATAGGCCACATTCCCCAAAAGCTCCATCTACAGGACCAGTAATACGCCAAATGTCTGTATTGTGATGCGCCATCCAGCCAGAAGCACCATACATCTTTTGGGCCGTTTGCTTACCGGTTATAGACAATTCGCGTATCATTTGAATTAAAGGCTCGTGGAGTTCTGAAAGATTTGTGCTTTCTGATGGCCAGTAATTCATTTCGGTATTGATGTTAATGGTGTATTTACTGTCCCAGACCGGTTTAAAGTCATTCGCCCAAATACCCTGCAAATTGGACGGTTGGCCGCCGGGGCGCGAAGACGAAATGAGCAGATATCGCCCAAACTGAAAATATAAAGGAACCAGAGCCAGATCGGCTCCATTTTTAAAATTAGCAATGCGTGCATCGGTAGTTTCCGAGTTGGAAGTGGTTTCTCCCAAACTGAATTGAACCCGATTGAAATAGGATTGATAATCTGCTATATGTGCGCGCTTCAAACCATCAAATTCCATTTGAGAAGCGGCGTCTAAAAAAGTCCTCGCTTTAGCTTCCGCATCCCCGCCGATATCGTTATAGCTTTTGAAGTTGGTAGCCATCGAGATATATAAAGTGGCAGCATCTGCGTTGGTAATTTCCAGTTTGTTTTCGCTTTGCGAAAGAATTCCGCCACTGGTTTTTGCTTTTACCTGAGCTTCAAACTTTACGGCACCTTTAACACCCTCGTGATCGCTTGAAGTTCCCTGTAAACGAAGTATATGTTCATCACCAACAAAAGAAGTGGCTCGCTCCTCTCTGGCTAAAGAAACTGAAAAATTGAGCTTTCCCGTTTCACTTGAGGTAACTTGAACCACAATAACCTGATCAGGGAAAGACGAAAAAACTTCCATCTCATAAGCAACACTATCACGCGACCATTGCGTGGTCGCCACAGCTGTTTTTAGGTTCAAGGTGCGCTCATAACCGGTAACTGCTCCAGTATCTTTAAAGTCCAAATGAAGTTTCCCGAGAGTTTGATAGGGCATTCCGCTTTTGCCGCTAAAGAATTTTTGGTTGACCAAATCCTGAGCCTCCGCATAGTTTCCGTCAAAAATAAGTTTGCGTACCTGCGGAAGAGCTTCATTAGCATTTGGATTGTCATTTCGATACGGCTGCCCCGCCCAAAGCGTATTTTCATTCAACTTAAGAATCTCATGATTTGGATCGCCATAAATCATAGCGCCTAGACGGCCGTTCCCAACCGGAAGCGCTTCCACCCAAAGTTTTGCAGGTTCATCATAACGCAGCGTCATATCGGACTTTTGGGCAAGAGCCGAAAAGCTCAGAAAAATCAGTAAAATGCTGCTCTTAATATTCATAGTCGTAATTGGATTTAGTTCTCTGAAAACATCCAGTAATCGAAGAACATAATTTTAGTTGCTGCTTTTCCTTTAAAAACGAAATAGAGATCGTGCACGCCGCTTACTTTCTCGATCTCCTGAGATACCAAAGCCCAGCGGTCGTCGCCTCCCGTCATCGGCACCTTAAAAGAGGTTACCAACGGTCCTTCTTTGCTGTCGAGGCGAACTTCCATACTTACACCGCTGTTATGGGTGGTTCCCACACGAGCCGTAAAACGGGTTGCACCTTTTGCTCTGAAATCAACATCTTTTACTTTGATGTAAGCATCATTTTTCATCGCGGTCACAAAAACACCAACACTCTCATTTTCGTTAGCTTTGACGCCCTCAGACCAGGCTATGGTTTCTGCTTCCGTTTTTATAAAGGGATTTAAAACCTGCAGACTTTTGTCAATCCCATCGGTCATTTGAAGCTGCGGGATAGTACCATCTTTATCAAATTTCAACTCTTCAACAGCCACCGAACGTGTAAAGCCGCTACCCCCGGGAAGTGCCGCATTGTGATAAAACAGATAGGTTTTCCCTTTATAATCTATCACCCCAGGATGGTTTGTAAATGCCCCGCCCAGTCTGGGCATCACTTTGCCCTGGTAAGTATACGGCCCCGTGATGTTTTTGCTGGTAGAATAGCCCAAGTGTTCGGGTAATGGACCTGCGGCAAAAATGAGATAGTAAAGTCCGTCGCGTTTATACACCCAGGGCCCCTCTTCATAGGTCGTAGGACGTCTTTCATTAGGTTCCCCTTCCCGCTTTCCAAAAGCTTCTATCGTATTGGGAATTTGCTGAATTTCGCTTCCCAGCGTGATCATATCTTCATTAAGCTTTGCGTAATAACAAACCGGATTTCCCCAAAATAAATAAGCCTGTCCGTCATCATCAATAAAAACGGCAGGGTCAATATCTGCCTGACTTTCCTGAATAAGCGGTATGCCCAAAGGATCTATAAACGGACCGTATGGACTATCACTCACGGCAACCCCGATTCCATTTTTGCCATTTCGGTCTGTGATAGGTACATATATATAAAACTTACCGTCCCGCTCTGTAGGGACCGGAGCCCAGGCATTTTGCTTGGCCCAGTCAAAAGCTTTATAACTCAACACCGTACCATGATCGGTCCAGTTTACCATATCTTCTGTGGTATATAAGCGCCAGTCATCCATGGTAAACCACGTAGAATCGTCTTCGTCGTGCGAAGTGTATAAATATACCTTTCCGTTATAAACCATAGGTGCAGGATCTGCCGTGTAATTGGTTTGTATAATGGGATTCTGGGCAAAAACCGTAGAAAAAACCAGTAAGCCAAACAGTTGAAAAAGATTTTTTTGGTTCATCGTTTTATTCATTTACAATTACAAAACCGCCACCTGACTGAATGGTCAGGTTTAGTTTTCCGTTTTGAGGAATCTTTATTTCTTTGGTAAAAGTTTCTGCGTTTTTATCATCAATAATAAGGGTCGCGATCCTACCACCCAAAAAAGAAAGATCCAACTCCAGTTTCTTAGGTTCTGATTCGGCACTAACTCCCGCAACATACCATGTGTCTCCATTTCGCCTTGCCAGTACGGAAAACTTCCCCGGATAACCATCAATAAAACGGGTTTCGTCCCAGGTTGTGGGTAATTCTTTCAGAAAACCGAGTTCAAACTGCGGAGCGTCTTCCAGATTATTTGGCGTAAGAGCAAACATTTGTACGGGATTTTGAAACAACACTCCTGTTGCCAATTGGAAAGCATCGGTAGTCAGCCGTCTTTGTCCGGATTTGTTTCCTCTATTTAAGTAGTCGTTGAGCACCACGCCGCCAAATTCCATACTGGCGACAGCGTTGCGAATGAAGGGATGCAAAGTAGCGTTATAAGCCTCTTTTTTTCGCACATCTTCTACAAAAACCAGCATTTCTGAAGCTACAACCGCTTCACTCCCCACAAAATTGGGATACATGCGCTCCCATCCACGAGGCAGAGTGGTGCCGTGAAAAATGATCATCAATCCATAATCGTTAGCGTCTGAAAGAATATCTTCATACAGGCGCATGGTTTCCTGCTTATCCCCTCCAAAAAAGTCTACTTTGAGGCCTTTAACGCCGGCTTCCTGAAGCCATTTCATCTCTTTTTTACGCTCAATAGACGTATTCATTTTATTAAGCGGAGTCTGGAAAGCGTCGTTTACAATCCCATTGGAGTTGTACCAGAGAAAGACACCTACATCTTTAGAAGCAGCATAGTCAATAAGTTCTTTCATTCGATCGTAACCGATGCGCTCATCCCACCAGGCATCGATGAGGATGTATTTAAAATCCATCGCTGCAGCCAGATCGATATAAGCTTTTTGATCCTTATAATTCATACTGGCATCCTGCCAGATGATCCAGCTCCAACTGCCTTTACCGTATTCATAATCTTGTGAAGGCTCATAAAGTGGCTCAACCACATCCCAGGGGATAGTGGTTTCTACCACAGGTTTTAAGCTCTTACCGATGGTAATTGTACGCCAGGGCGTTACACCCGGGAGGCCTAATTGTGCGCCGCTACTGCCAAAACCGTTGTTTTCCTTTTCATTGGGGTATTCAATATAAAAAGTACCATCCTGATACGCGCTTAAGTGCGAAGCCGGGTATAAACTGCGTACACCGGTTTCGGAAAGCAAAACCCAATATTCATCTTTTACTTTATAGAGTGCGGGAAAAACATAACCACCCCCTGCGGTTTGTTCGGCTATGGGCTTGTCTGCCGTGTAGGCAGACTCATAACTGGGAGCGGTACGCGCAAAACCGGTCATAGGCCGCATCGCATTTGATAAAAAAGAAGAAGTTTCCTGCGGAAAGCTAAAACCGGTAAGTTCCTTTTCTACAACTATAGCGCGGGTCTCGCCCCATTTATCAATCTCATACCGGAAAGCGATATCGTTATCGCTCACCTGAACTAAAACAAAAAACTGGCGCTCTTTAGAATCCTTTACCGTATAACGAAGGGTGTTTGCATTATAAGTAATCTGAGATTGTTTGATTTTATCCTGCTCATAGGTTTTAGAAACCTTTCTCCTTTCGGCATTTACGAAAGTGAGATTTTTTGTGAAGTCTGCTTTCTTTGTTCTGAATCCTAAAGGAGCTTTTTCTATTATAATAGTATTATCGAATCTTACTGTATAAATTACCCCCCCATCAATAACATCTATTATCACTTTTAAATTACCGTTAGGGCTTGCAATTGTCTTATTCTGAGCCTTTGCTATAAACACTAATAGAAATACGGAAACATATATTAAAGATTTCATTAAAAGG
>Ga0207897_100340_pt1 | contig 16792 bp, 13 predicted proteins | sample LinPmetageLP42_FD_184054 | JGI IMG/M metagenome (GOLD analysis project Ga0207897, IMG submission 184054) | Marine viral communities from the Pacific Ocean - LP-42 (SPAdes) | ecosystem: Environmental > Aquatic > Marine > Oceanic | place: Pacific Ocean | collected 2010-08-27
TTTCCATCGATGAAAAAACGAACCAAAAAAATCTAGGCTTATTTTTAGACCCTTGAAAACTACGCAAACGCCTTTGCCTGCGGATGGCAAACCGCTGCGCTAGGCCATCCTCCACTGCCCACCGCTGCGTCGCCCGCTTGTTTTACTACAGCTCTAAAAAGTAGGCCGGTGCTGACGTTGAAATAGAAATGAGATTTCAGAAGAGAGACAAAAGATGAATTACTCATACACATAGGGTTAAACGAATTCAAAATTCCCTCGGTTCAGAATAGGCGCAGGACGTTCCGAAGGACAGGAGCGATAGTGACGCGGAACGTACAAGACGGTTTTTGCGATAGCGAAAAAATTCCTAAGCGAGGGGGTCTTTTCTTTTGTTACTTTTCTTTGGACAAGCAAAGAAAAGTAAGGAGTCTAATGATGTGGAGGATTATACAAACCGACTTTAGGAGGTTCCTAACGTACTTAGCATAATAAAGAAATATACTTTAATGGCAACTATGCGTTGCTGAGACTTCTGCTACAGCGACTTGATTGGAGGGTGAGATGTAGGGAATGCCCAGCCCGAGCCCGCGCAGGATAAACAGGAAGCCCATAAGCACTACGGCTACGGGAATGGCTTTAACGAGCAGCTGTTTGGTTTTACCCTTTAAGAAATTACCAAGGTAAATGGCGGTGGTCATAAGCGGTAGGGTGCCTAACCCAAAAAACAGCATATAGACGCCGCCTTGTACACCCCCACCGGAAGCGATAGCTCCAAAGATCGCCATATAAACCAATCCGCAGGGAAGTAGCCCGTTTAATAGGCCCAGCGAGAAAAAGGTAGCAGCCTTCTTCTTTTTTAACTGAACGCCCAGCGCGGTTTTGAGTCGGCTTACCAGGCGGTAAGCAGGTTTAGAAAAGCTATAGGTTCCCATACGCTTGTGGGGTATGAGGATCACCAGGATCATCAAAACCCCAACAGCGATAGAGACTTGTTGCTGCAGGCCAAAAAGTTGGAGTCCGCGCCCCAGATAGCCCAATACCAATCCCAGCATCGCGTAGGTAAAGAGTCGGCCGCTGTGGTAACTCAGCACCTGAAAAAAGCGCTTAACGGGATTGCTGCGATCTACCGGCATAAGAAAGGCGATGGGGCCACACATACCTACGCAGTGAAAGCTACCCAAAAGTCCAAAAAGTAATGCCGTCCAGATCATGGTTTAATAGGTTATGGCTTTCTCAAAGCGGTATTTTTTGCCTTGATACTCCCAGTTTACGGTAATGTTCCAGCGACCGTCAAGCAAGCGGCTGTCAGGTATGAGCAAAGTAGAAGTTGACAACGCTATCGGAATGTCAAAATCAAGGTGCTTGCCAGACGGTCTGTATAGGAACACTTTTCCGGTTATTTCTTTAGGATCAAATGTTTCAGGAAACTGAAGCGCATAACCGGCTTCGGTTTTTCTACCGGTCACCGGAGTTTCCAGTTGTGCCTCATTGGTAGCGGCATCAATAGTTTCCTGCAATTGCATTTCTTGTTTATAATAATCTTCGGCCACCAGATCGTGGCTGTATTTATCGTTAGTGGTCATGGTGATCACAAAAAACATGATAAAGCCAATAAATAAGGCCATACCAATGACCAGACCGGTTCCCCAATTGATTTTCATACTGCTAATTTTATAGTTGACGTATAAGCGACCCGTGTGGGTTAGGCATATTTTTCTGCCAGTTCTTCCTGACTCAAGGCTTTGCGTTCTTCGGCTTCCTTAAGCAGGCGTACTTTACAATTGTGATTTTCTCCCGGGTAGCCGTTTTTGCATCCTAAGCAGCAGTTTTGGTTTGATTTTGTACTCATAGTTCTAATTATTTATAACTGCGGGGTCCTAAAAACACCGTAGTTGTGGTTTCAATAAGTTGGTCTTCACTATAGACCCCTATTTTCAGTTTTTCCTTTTCGTCTTCGAGTTCGTGACTGTCTACTTCTATAAACAGCGTTCCTTCGGCAAGGCCTTGCTCCGGCACTTGAATGCGATCGTGTGATACTACGCGTATGATTCCCTTATGAGAGATCAATTCAAAGCGCACTTCAGGAATCTCTTTGGTGGTTTTATTGATGAGCTTGTAGGTATACACATTGCTGATGATGTCTTCGCCTTTATGCTCATACAATTGCCCCGGAAGTCGCAATACGGTTGCTTCAACATCATTGCGCAAAAACAGCATTCCTGTAAGTACGCCCAATAGGATCACCAGCACAGCGGTATAGCCTTTTAAGCGGGCATTGAAAGTGAACTTTGACTTCTTCTCAATATTTTCTTCACTCGCATAACGAATGAGGTCTTTAGGCAGATTTACAGCTTCCATCATCTGGTTACACGCATCGATACAAGCGGTACAATTCACACACTCCAGCTGGGTGCCGTTGCGAATATCGATACCCGTAGGACATACCTGCACGCACTGTGCGCAGTCGATACAATCCCCTTTTCCGGCTGCGGCGCGATCTTCAGACTTTTTAAATTTGGCTCTGCCAGCTTCTTTTTCTCCGCGCTTATGGTCATAAGCCACAACGATCGATTTGTTGTCTAGCAGTACGCCTTGCAGCCTTCCGTAGGGACAAACGATGATGCACACCTGTTCTCTAAACCAGGCAAACACAAAGTAGAATACACTGGTAAAGATGAGCAGCGAGATCAAGGTGCCCACATGATTGGCCGGCCCGTCTGTGATGTACTGAATAAGACGCTCACTACCTATAAGATACGCAAGAAACACATTGGCAATAAGAAAGGAGATTATAAAAAAGATGCTCCATTTAGTGATGCGTTTTCTTAGTTTCTCTGCATTCCAAGGCATTTTATCCAGACGCATTTGTTTCCCGCGGTCGCCTTCGATCCAGTATTCAATTCTGCGGAAGACCATCTCCATAAAAATGGTCTGTGGACAGATCCACCCACAAAAAATCCTTCCGAAAGCGACCGTAAAGAGTACCACAAAGACCACGCCCGTGATCATAATGATCACAAACAGGTGAAAGTCTTGCGGCCAAAAGGGAAACCCAAAAATATTAAAGCGGCGTTCCAGCACATTGAACATCAAAAACTGATTGCCGTTGATGTGAATAAAGGGTGCGCCAAATAGAAAGATCAAGAGCACATAGCTCACCAGTTTGCGGTACTCATAGCGTTTACCCACCGGTTTTTTAGGATACACCCACGAGCGTTTTCCCTCATCGTTGATGGTTCCTATACTGTCTCTAAAATGTTCTTGATCCTGAGAAGCCATAGCTTATTCTTTAGTCTGAATGATATCTCCGGTTACGGTTTCTGTTTCTAACAGCACTTCGATCTGTGTAGCGTCTTGGGTTACCTGAGCTTCTTCAATTGGAGTGTTCTCATCAACCCAAAGGTCTCCCTGAGGCTCTTTAGCATCTGCTGGGTTGGTACCGTGCAGACTCAATACATAACTGGCTACCTGAGCGATCTCACTCGGTTTCAAGTCGGTTTTCCAGGCGATCATCCCTTTACCAGCACGACCTCCTTCAGAAACGGTATGGAATACATTTTTGATGCCTCCACCTAAGATCCAGTAATCGTCGGTAAGGTTAGGACCTATACCACCGCCACCGCCGGCTTTATGACATGCTACACAGTTACCGCTGAAGATATTCTCCCCGGCTTTGATGTCTGAAGCATCGGTAAGCAATTCTACTGTGTTTTCATCTACAAGATCTTTTGCGGTTTTCTTGTATTCCTCAATCTCTATTTTTGCCTGAGCCACTGCTTGCTCATACTCGTCGATCTGGTTGTCGCCGCCCAGCACTTCAAAGCGAATGAGGTAAATGGCCGCGAACAGCATGGTAGCGTAGAACCCGTATACCCACCACGGCGGAAGGTTATTGTCAAGTTCCTTGATGCCATCGTAGTTGTGGTCTAGGATGATCTCGTCTTCCTCTTCAATAGCTTTTACTCGGGTGAGTTTTGCATAAAGACCTTTTAACCAGGCAGTGCGTTGTTCTTTTTTTGCAGCAACTTCAGCCTGATAGTGTGCTTGAGCTTCCGGCTTTAGGGTTTTAAAGAGTACAGCGCGTAGGCTTTCTATACAGATCTCAAAAGCGATGTACATAAAAACCAGCACGGCATAAATGGCCCACAACCAGTTTTGTGTGGTGAATACCGAAGCTTCGTCTTCGGGCGTTCCTACATAATTTAAAAAGAGGTAGGCAAAGCCGGCAAAAACCAGAATGCGTATAAGTGATGGGATACTTCTCATGAGTGTTCAGATTTTAGTTGGTCGTCTAACGGAATGTTACTCACTTCGTTGATGTGTTCTTTTTTGGCCGTAAATACCCATAGGAAGAGCGCTACAAAAAAGAGGAAAAAGATGAGTAGGGAGATGATGGGGTAGATGCTTACCCCATCAATATTTTCTAGATTCTGTTTTACAAATTTCAACATGGCTATTCGGTTTTAGCAGCGCTTACTTCAGGGCTGTTTTTGATTTTAATATCGGTTCCTAAGCGTTGTAGATACGCGATAAGGGCAACGATCTCCCGGTTGCGCATTTCTATGAAATCTTCACCATTTTCTTGCGCATAGGTTTTATCAGACGCATAGGTGTCTGCAAAATCAGGATCGGTATAGAGGTTTTGCTCTATTTGAGTTCCCTGCTCCAACATCCACTGCTGTGCGCGTTCGATATCTTCAACCGTGTACGGCACGCCCAGTTGTTGCATTGCTCTCATCTTATCTTCGGTCTTCGACTTGTCTAGTTCGCCGCGTATCAACCAACTGTAAGATGGCATTATCGAACCGGATGAGGTACTCTGCGGATCGTACATATGGTTAAGGTGCCAGTTGTCTGAGTACTTTCCACCTACACGTAACAGGTCGGGCCCGGTACGTTTACTACCCCATAAGAAGGGATGGTCATAAACATATTCACCTGATTTGGAATACTCGCCATAACGCTCTACTTCACTGCGAAACGGTCTGATCATTTGTGAGTGACACGACACACAACCTTCTCTGATGTAAAGGTCACGACCTTCTAATTCAAGCGGGGTATACGGTTTTACGGTGGAAATTACCGGTACATAATCGTCAACGATCAAAGATGGAATGATCTGTACCATACCTCCGATCAAAATAGCGATGGTAGCAAAAATGGTAAGTTTTACCGGGCGACGCTCTAACCAGGTATGATAGCCTTCTTTTGCAGTACGCTTGCTCGTCACGCGTTGTAGCGGTGCAGCTTCAGCAAGTTCGTCGGTTACTTTGCTTCCGCTTTTTACGGTTTTAAATACGTTGTACAGCATTACAAAAGCACCTAGGATATACAAGCTACCTCCTATGGCACGCATCCAGTACATTGGGATGATCTCGGTTAAAGTTTCCAAGAAGTTTCCGTAAGTAAGCGTTCCGTCAGGATTGAATTGTTTCCACATAGATGCTTGTACAAATCCTGCAACATACATCGGTAGCGCGTACATAATGATCCCTAAAGTTCCTACCCAGAAATGCACGTTAGCCAGTTTGGTAGACCAGAGTTTGGTTTTGAACAGGCGAGGTACTAACCAGTATACCATACCAAAGGTTAGGAAACCATTCCACGCCAAAGCACCTACGTGTACGTGGGCGATCACCCAGTCGCTAAAGTGTGCGATCGCGTTTACGTTTTTAAGCGAAAGCATTGGGCCTTCAAAGGTGGCCATCCCATAACCGGTAATGGCAACTACCATAAACTTCAAAACAGGATCGGTACGTACTTTATCCCAAGCACCACGCAGGGTTAATAATCCGTTGATCATACCACCCCAAGACGGTGCGATCAACATTACTGAGAAAGCAACCCCAAGGTTTTGTGCCCAGTCTGGTAATGCAGAATATAATAAGTGGTGTGGTCCTGCCCAGATATAGATAAAGATGAGCGACCAGAAATGCACGATAGAAAGACGGTATGAATATACCGGGCGGTTTGCCGCTTTAGGCACGAAGTAATACATCAAGCCTAAAAACGGAGTCGTTAAAAAGAAGGCTACCGCGTTGTGGCCATACCACCATTGCACCAGTGCATCTTGTACACCTGCATATACTGAGTAACTTTTAAGAGCGCTTACCGGGATCTCGATGCTGTTTACAATGTGTAACACCGCCACGGTAACAAAGGTTCCTAAGTAAAACCAGATCGCAACATACAGGTGACGCTGTCTACGTTTTAAGATCGTACCGATAAGGTTGGCACCAAAAGCCACCCATACCAGGGCGATAGCGATATCAAAGGGCCACTCGAGTTCTGCATATTCTTTTGAAGTCGTATAGCCTAACGGAAGCGTAAGCGCAGCACCTACAATGATGAGCTGCCAACCCCAGAAGTTAAAGTTACTCAGCCAGTCTTGCCACATACGCGCTTTAAGCAGGCGTTGGGTCGAGTAGTAGACTCCGGCGAAAATGGCATTCCCCACAAAGGCAAAGATCACAGCATTGGTATGCAAGGGACGTAGGCGGCCGAAGCTGAGCCACGAGATGCCATCTGTAAGGTTGGGAAATAAAAACATAAAGGCGAGCAGTAGTCCTACGCTCATACCAATGATCCCCCAGAAGATGGTGGCATTGATAAACTTTCTTACGATCTTGTTATCGTAATAAAACTGTTCTGTTTGCATAATTACTTCAGTTTGCGATTAGCGTTGTTTTGGGTTTTAGGTTGTGGTGTAGCTTTTGAAGTTTTAGAAGCACCTTTTACGAGTTCGTCTTCAAAAAGCATACGTACAGATGGGGTATAGGTGTCATCGTACTGTCCCTGTCTTACCGAGAGAATAAAGGCCACAAAAAAGACCACAGCTACAACCACGCTTATCGCGAGAAGCATATAAATGATACTCATACCTACCTGATTTTATACGGTAAAATTACCGGTGTATGTTTGCTTAAAAGATGACATAAATCAGCTTTTAGAATTTTGTTCTTTATTTTTAAGAGCGCTTATTTTTTTGCCGTAATAGTAGGAGCAAAGCGTTGTAAAGACTACAATGCTTATCGAACTCAAAGGCATTAAAATAGCTGCATATACCGGTTTGAGATTACCCGTGACGGCGAGCGCTAAGCCTATCAGATTGTAGAGTAAGGAGAAGGCAAAACTCCATTTAATAATGCGTTTGCCTTGTTTTGCCAGTTGTAAAAATGCCGGTAAGGTTTGAAAGCGAGAAGCGTCAAGAATCCCGTCGCAGGCCGGCGAAAATACATTGATATTTTCTGAGATGGCGATCCCCACATTGCTTTGTGCCAAAGCGCCACTGTCGTTAAGTCCGTCGCCTACCATCAGCACCTTTTTACCCTGCAACTGCAGTTTGTTTATAAAGTTTAATTTATCCTCTGGTTTTTGATTAAAATGCATTGCAGTTTGTTTAGGAAGCATAGCCGTCAGGGTTGCACGTTCCCCATCATTATCGCCAGAAAGGATGATAAGCTCTGCATGTTTGTGCAGGGCATTAAAGATCTGCGGAAGGTTTTCGCGAAAGCGGTTGTAAAACACATAACAGCCTTTGTAGGTGTTGTTTGTACTGATGTGGACCGCGGTGCGTTTACCATTTTTAAAAGACCAGTTCACTTGTGATCCTCCCACATACTCATAAGAACCTATTCTCACGGTATTGTTATTATAAGCCCCAGAAATGCCTTTACCTATTTGCTCTTCAAAATCATCAAGCGTTTGTATGTCATAATCCTGAAGCAAGTTGTACAGGTTTCTGCTCAAAGGATGATTAGAAGCCCTAAGCGTACTGGTAAGTAAAGACTCTTCTGCTTCACTTAGATCAATACCCTCATACCTGATGGCGTTCTCTGATGCTGTGGTCAGGGTGCCGGTTTTATCAAAAACAATCGTATCTATATCTGCAAGTGTTTCAATAACGCCCGCATCTTTTAGGTAGAGTTTGTTTTTTCCGGTGATGCGTAGCAAATTGCCAAGGGTAAACGGTGCCGAAAGTGCTAATGCACAGGGACACGCAACAATGAGTATAGCCGTAAAAACGTCTAATATTTTTGAGGGATCTAATAACCACCAAATTCCCGATGCACAAAGGGCAATGCTAAGCACCCCAATGGTAAAATGCTTGCTGATCTTTGTGGTGAGAGAATGCAACTCGTTCTCTTTTTTCTTCTGAAAAATAGCATTGCTCCACAGTTGGGTAAGGTAACTTTGCTCCACGCCTTTGGTTACGCAGAGTTCAATAACCCCACCTTGTTGTCTTCCGCCGGCGTAAACCGCTTCACCTTTATTTTTTGCAATAGGTTCTGCTTCTCCTGTTACAAAGCTGTAATCGATAAGGCCTTCCCCTTTAAGCAGCATTCCGTCTACAGGGATAAGTTCGCCATTACGTATTAAAATGCGGTCTTGAGGTTTGATCTGGTACACGGGAATTTGATTTTCCAGATAGCGGTTTTTAAAGTATTTGGAAGCATCGAGACGTGTCACCGCAATGGGGAAATAAGATTTATAATCCCGTTCAAACGATAAGAAAGCATAGGTCTTTTGCTGAAAGAATTTCCCCAGCAATAAAAAGAAGATTAATCCCGTAAGACTGTCAAAAAAGCCGGTGCCGGTTTGCGTGAGCACTTCGGTACAGGAACGTATAAAAAGTACGAGAATACCCAACGCGATAGGTACGTCTATATTGAGCAGTTTTGAGCGTAAGGATTTAAATGCCGAAACAAAATAATCCTGAGCAGAATACACCACCACAGGGATAGAGAACACCAGCATTAGAGCTCTAAAAACACCTTTGTACTGATCGAGCCAAAACTCATTGACCTCAAAATATTCAGGAAAAGACAGAAACATGACATTGCCAAAAGCAAAGCCTGCAACGCCCAGTTTGTAAATTAATGTTCGATCTGTTTTCTTTTTCTTTTTATTGAAATCCTCTAGCGAGATGCAGGGTTCATAGCCTAACATGCAGAGAAGTTTTACGACTTTTTTAAGCGAGATCGCTGAAGAATTATAGGTGATGCGTATGCTTTTTTCCGGGAAATTTACCTGAGTATTCTTGATCGCAGCATTGAGTTTGTTGAGGTTTTCTAAAACCCAAATGCACGAGCTGCAATGAATAGCAGGGATGGTAAACGAAACGATCTGTGTGTCCTGCTCATTAAACTCAAGCAATTTTTCACAAATCTCCGGGTTGTCTAAGAAGTCATACTTTCCTTTAAAATCCTTTGGAGAAATACCGGGGCTGGCATCCAGATCGTAATAATACGAGAGGTCGTTGTCTTGTAAAATATCATAAACTGTTTTACAGCCGTTGCAACAAAATACCTTGCCTTTGTGCGCGATCGCTGTACCAGTACAGAGATCACCACAGTGATAACACGTTTCCATTCAATTCTAATTTGCTTAAATACCTGATTCAAAGGACTTAAAAACAATTAGGGAAAAAGATGACATTTGTCAGTTCTCAAAAAAAATATGTTAATTTTAAAGTATGGCAGAACATGAAGAATCCCGTTGTGAGAACTGTATCATCAGAGAGCTCAATTCGCTAAAAGCCTTAAAAAAAGAAGAGCTTAAAGCGATCTCAGATAGTAAAGTTACCCGCAGGCTAAAAAAAGGAGAAGCGCTTTTTAAAGAAGGTGAAAAATTAGGTGGCGTGTATTGTGTGCGTAACGGAGCTTCTAAGCTGTCAAAAATAAGTGATAACGGTAAAGATCAAATTGTCAAAATCGCTGCGAAAGGAGAAGTAATGGGGCAACGCTCTGTGATTTCTGAAGAAGCTACTAATCTGAGTGCGGTAGCACTTAACGATATGGAAGTGTGTTTTATACCTAAAAACAATATTACCAATCGTATTCAGGATAATCCTGCCTTTACTCAGGCTATTTTAAAGCATATGGCACAAGAACTTAAAATTGCCGATGACTTTATCGTAAATATGGCGCAAAAAACAGTAAATCAGCGTCTTGCTGAAGTTTTACTGTATCTCGATACAACCTTTGGGACTGATAATGAAGGCTATCTGGTCTTAATACTGTCAAGAGCAGATATCGCCGATGTCGTAGGTACTGCCACAGAATTATGTATACGTACCCTTGCTAAATTTAAAAAGCAAGACTTGATAGAAACTAAGGGTAAACGCATTAAAATTCTAGATCATTGCGGTTTAGAACAACTCAAAGATGGGTTTTAAAAGCTCAAAGGCATACCATACTCATCTGCTAGTTGCTGTGCTTCTTTTTGTGTGAGCTGAATCACTGCTCCGTGTTTTGGTGATGTAAAGTTTGTAGTTTTCATAACCCCTTCATTAAAGTGTCTCAGATCTTTAAAAGTCTTAAAATCTGTTGTTTCCAGAAATCCAAAGTTATGCGGATTGATGCTGTAAATGTCATACATTAAAATCCATTTCTCTTCTCCTATGCGTTTCCAAACGTTGGGGGCTTCACACGAACCGGGTTCCATATCTATCCATTCTTCCTGATATTCATACCCTGAATTGATCTTATCAGAAACCGCCATTTTAACTCCGATAGGAGATTCCTGAGCCACGTAGTTCATCACATACTTGCCTCCTTTTAACGGAGTAATATCTGCGTCGAGAACCTGAATCTTAGGATCTGGGTATTCAAAAATCAATTCTGGTTTTGTGATGATCTTGGTAAAGGCATTGTCTGTGTAAGCGTAGTACATTTTAGTGAGTCCGTGACCCAGCCGCATGGTGAAGTAAATCATCATTTTGTCTTCTTTAGGGTCGTAAATAGTCTGTGGAGCCCAGGCGCAACCTATATTTTGAAGTTCGGGGAAATGCTCGTCAAAGAGAAAGTTACTGTGCGTCCAATGGATTAAATCATAAGATTTCATCAAAACAAAACCGCGGTTATTTCCCCAGTCATAATCTTCCTGTGGTCGCTCCCAAGTCGTCTCACGATAGCCCTTGTCTTTAGCAAAAAGATGCAAATCTGTCATCGCAACATAAAAAGCACCATCAGGACCGCGTGTAATATGCGGGTCACGTATCCCTTTTTGACTGGCGATGGTGTCCCCGGCAACTACGGGTTTACCTTGATTAACATCGGTAAACGTATAGCCGTCTGTACTGAGCGCCATATGTAAGCTGTGATCATCATCTTTAAAATAGGTCATTAAGTATGCCCGCATCTCATCTTCTGAAGAAGCTACTGCTTGTGTGTTTTTAGCACTGTTACAGCTACTTAAAAGTGTAACACAACATAATAAAAGAGAACAACTAATTTTTAAAACAGAGGTCATATGTCGTAATGGGTTTAAATATTAAGAGAACTGATCTTGCGATCTCTAGTTTATAAATGTAAATAAAACATTTATAAAAATATACTGCTTTTTGATATTAAAGTTGTGTATGCATGAGGTTAAGAATAGATGAAGCAGGTAGTAAAGGCATGGCCGGACTTTGTTTAAGGGAAATGTTTCTAACGCACTTAGTTTGTTGACCTTATCGTGCAATTACAAGTTCCGAAAGATAAAGCGAGATGTAAATTCAAGTTTAATAGAAGGGCTACTTGTGTTAAGTGAGGTGTTGTGCTTTTTATTTTTAAAAACCGCTTCAAATACCGGAAGCTTGCCTATTTACCAATAGCGCCATCAGAATTATAAGATATTGATAATCAATAGAGAAATTGTATGCTGCCGCTTAAGAAATTTCCATAAGGTATTTGCACTAAGCAGCCGGTAATACTCAGAAAAGCATTTAACCTACACATAATATTTGCGTAAAACCTTTTACTTAAAATTTCAATTATTTAGCGCTCAGAAAGAATTACCAATAATCCCTATAGTTATGTAAAAAATCTCACAAAAAAACGCAGCTGCTACCAACAACTGCGCTATCCACTATTAAGCATTGTGTCCAATCAATTACTTAAACATGAATTTTAAAAATAATACTATTACGTATAAGAATATAATTGCGTTCGCTTCAATTGTATTTTTTTCTACCCAAACACAGGCGAAAAGTCCATTTTTAGCACTTAAAACTACCCCAACAGCTATTGAAGCTGGTGCCATACAAACAACCATTACCGGTACGGTAACCGATAGCGATGGCGTTTTATTACCCGGCGCATCGGTAATGGTACAGGGAACTTCAAACGGTACTACCACAGATTTTGATGGTAACTTCAGTATACAAGCCAATCCCGGTGATGTGCTTGAAGTTTCTTATGTAGGTTTTGAAACACAAACCATTACGGTTTCACAACAAACTAAGTATAGCATTCAGCTTGCCGCAAATACTTCTGAACTTGATGAGGTTCTGGTGGTAGGTTATGGTACCCAGAAAAAATCAGATTTAACCGGAGCGGTAAGCTCTGTGGTTGCCGATGAGTTTAACAAAGGGGTGGTAAACAACCCTGGGAACTTACTACAAGGTAAAGTTTCTGGTCTAAATGTAACCAACAGCAGTGGTGAGCCGGGAGCTGGCCAGGACATCATCATAAGAGGTGTGGGAACGTTGCGCTCCGGAACCTCGCCACTATATGTAGTTGACGGTTTTGTTCTGGATAACTCCGGAAACGGTCTGGCAACAAACCCGTTAAACTTTATAAATACGCAGGATATCGAATCGATCAACGTGTTGAAAGATGCTTCGGCAGCGGCGATCTACGGTTCGCGTGCGGCAAACGGGGTGGTGGTAATTACTACCAAAAAAGGAAAAGCAGGAAGAACGCAAATGAATTTTTCGGCTTCAACAGCAATCTCATCTATTGCTAATAAGATCGATGTGTTTTCTGCAGAAGAGTTTAGAACCATCGTACCACAAATAGGCGGAAGCTTAAGCGATAACGGTGCAAATACCGATTGGCAGGATGAGTTGACCCGTACAGCGATTACTAATAACATCAACTTCTCGATGAGCGGTGGTACGGCAAATACGTCTTATTTCGCTTCGATAGGTGTTGATGATCAGGAAGGGATTATCAATAACAGTGATTTAAAACGCTATTCGGCTCGTGCCAATGTAACCCAAAAAGGTTGGGACGATCGTTTAAAGATCGATCTGAATCTTACTGCGACCCGTACCGAAAATACGCGTCCAAACACAAGCTCTATCGTGAGCAATATGCTCAGCCTTAATCCAACCACACCGGCATATACAGATGGCGAACCGACAGTTTTTGGTACGGGATTGAACCCTTTGATCCTTGAGGATATTTACGGCGATTTTTCTAATAACAATCGAATGATCGCTAACATTTCACCTTCATTAGAGTTTATAGAAGGTCTTACCTATAAATTGAATCTTGGTGTAGATTATTCATCGACAGATCGCGATATTCAGTATATCCCATATTCTGCAGATCCTGATTATGCCGAAGGATCTATCAGTTCGTCATACACAACAAATAGAAACACGCTGGTTGAAAATACACTTACCTATATTACAGATTTTGGTGATCATGGGTTGACGCTTTTAGCCGGACATTCCTATCAGAAATTCTTTATACACGCTAAGAATTTTTACTTTGAAAACTTCCCCGATAACGGCATTGAACCGCGTTACCAACTGGGGCAGGCGCGTGGCGATAATTACAGTCAGTCTTCAAATGCAACCAGCAATGAGCTACAGTCGTTCTTTGGCCGTGTAAACTATACGTATCAAGACAAATATCTGGTGACGGCAACCTTGCGTTCAGACGGTTCGACCAAGTTTGGTGAAAACAACCGCTATGCGACCTTTCCCTCTTTAGCATTAGGATGGAATATCTTCAAAGAAGATTTTATGGCAGACTCCGGGATCAACAACTTAAAGTTGAGAGCAAGTTGGGGAAAATCGGGTAATCAGGAAATTCCTGCAAAACAAACCCGTTTAAGTTATGGCGAAAGCTTTGCAGATGACGATATTTATCCGTTAAACGATGCGATTACAACCCGCGAAGGATACGACTATGGTTTAGTATTTGCACGTACTGCAAATCCTGATCTTCAGTGGGAAGAAACTACGCAGACGAATATTGGTTTAGACTTCGGATTTCTGGATTATAAATTGAGTGGTTCGGTAGATTATTTCTTAAAGGAAACCAATGATGTATTGCTGTATTTCTCTACTCAGGATCCTATTGACGAAGTAGGCTACAAATGGCAGAACATTCCTGATATGAAGATCAAGAACAGCGGTGTCGAACTGGCTTTAGATTACCAGAGTGATCGCAGTATGGATTTCTCGTACAACATAGGTGGTAATATTTCCTACATCAAAAATGAGATCACAGATTCTCCTTTTACCATTGTGACCACAGGAACAGCCAGTGGTGCAGGACAAACCGGAGCGACCATCAATGGCTATATGAACAACCAGCCTATAGGTAATTTCTTCTTACGTGAATTTACCGGCATCGGCGAAGATGGTTTGAGTACCTATACCGATCTTAATGGTGACGGTCAGATCGACGACAGTGATCGTATCTCTGCAGGCAGCGCAGTGCCCGATATTCTTTATGCATTCTACTTAAAATTCAAGTATAAGAATTTTGATCTGGGCTTAAACTTCAACGGGGTGAGCGGCAACAAGATCTACAATCACACCCGTATGAGCTTGTTCAATAAAACGCAGATTTCAAACTCGTTGAATACCACAGATCAGGCTATTGAATATGCGAATGAAGACCCAAGTAATTCTAACACAGTTTCAACACGTTACCTTGAGAACGGTGCGTTCTTACGCCTTAATAACGCAACACTTGCTTATAGCTTAAACCCTCAATTGATCGGGATGGACAAGTGGTTAGAAAACGTTCGCCTTTCAGTAACCGGGCAAAACCTGTTTGTGATTACAGATTACACCGGTTTTGATCCGGAATTAAACACCGGCAGCTCGAGCGATTCAAAATCCTATGGTATTGATTACTACACCTATCCAAAAGCACGTACGGTGGTATTTGGTTTAAATGTATCCTTCTAAAAAATTAAAAATTGTTTACAATGAATTATAGAATTCTCACACTGGTTGTAGGGCTTAGTGCTTTACTCTTTAGTAGTTGTACAGACCTCGAAGAAGAAATATTAGATGAATCACTAACGGGAACAGACGGACTCGCAGAGCCTATTACAGGATCGATCTCTGCGGCATACGGTATTTTACCACAAACCTTTAGACATACGCGTTATTTCGGTTTACAGGAAATCCCTTCAGACGAAGCGATCTTGCCACCACGTACCGGTTTGGGCGGGACGCAGTGGGCAGATAACGACACCTACACCACAGCGCACAGACACTTGATGTCTTCGAGCAACAGTCTGGTAACCGAATCGTGGAGTTATTTGACGACGGCTTTATTTAGAACAGTAGCTGCGATAGATGTTTTACAACCACTTGCTGAAGCAGGTGATACCGAAGCGATTCAGGGATTGGCAGAAATGCGTGCGTTGCGTGCGTATGAGAACTTGTTGTTTTTAGACAGCTGGGGACTTACTTTTAGAAAGGAAGCCACTTCAGAAACTTCAGAAGTATTACGAGGTGCTGAAGCAGTGACGTATATCGAAGAAGAGTTTCTTGCTTCGCTTGAAAATCTGAGTAACACCAACGGTCCCGGTCGTATGACGCAAGATGCGGTTTATGGGTTTTTAGCGAAATTATATCTGAATGCAGGCGTGTATAGAGATCCATACGGAACTCCCGTATTTACCGATGAAGATATGGCCAATGTGGTAAACTATACAGATCGCATCATCAATAACGGAAGCTATGCGCTTTCACCGGAATATTTTGATCTTTTTAATGATGAGAATCACGACAACGCCGAGCTTATTTTTGCGCTTGATCTGCGTGGTGTATTGAACAACGATCATAACCGTTGGGCATATTGGTCTATGTCTGGTTCGTTGTTCCCAAGACCCGGTGATTTTTACCTGAGTATGGATGGTACTGACGGTCCTGCTGCAACACCTGATTTTTATCAGTATTGGGTTGATGCGTATGGTACTATAGACCCTGCAGACGCAGATGCACGTTTCTATCAGAAAAATGCACAAGTGCCTGCCGAGCTGGAAGACATTTCAGGTTTGACTCCGTATTCTAAAGATACCTTAGGCTTAAGCACAGATAAAGACCATTACTTTATCGCCGGTGAAGATTTTGAGATCGACCGTGGGATCATTCGCGGTACGATGTGGGCACCTCGTAAAGAAAACTTCAGATCAGGAAGCTTTATGACCGGAACCGATGCCAGCGGGAATAGCGGTTATAGAATCTATCCACTTGCCGAGGCACGCGAGAACGGTTCAGATCTTGAAGATATCGTGTATTATGTAGATCATACGTTAGACATCAGCCTTGACGGAAGCGCAGGTTATGCAAGCGGCTATCGTTTTGCCAAGTGGCAATTCAGTAAAACTTCAGATGATGGTAACAATTACAGCAGCGTAGATCTGGTGTTGTTACGTCTTGCAGATGTGTATTTAATGCGTGCTGAAGCTAAATTGAGAATGGGCGATGCTGCAGGCGCTTTAACCGATGTAAATATGGTACGTACCTCAAGAAATGCGCGTCCAGATCAAACCCCGGCAGCACTAACAGAGATCACCTTGCCTACTTTATTGCGCGAGCGTGGCTTTGAGTTCTACTGGGAGATGTCTCGCCGTAGCGACCAGATTCGTTTTGGTACCTACGAAGATTCCTGGACCTCAAAAACAGACAGTGATGTTAATCACAGGTTGTTCCCAATTCCTCAGGAAGCGATAGATGGAGCGTCAAATACGCCGGGATATCTAGAGCAAAACGAAGGATACTAATTTTTAAGTGTGTGTAGAAAACAACGGCAAGAGTAAACTCTTGCCGTTGTACTTTTTTTAA
>Ga0207897_100341_pt1 | contig 16772 bp, 11 predicted proteins | sample LinPmetageLP42_FD_184054 | JGI IMG/M metagenome (GOLD analysis project Ga0207897, IMG submission 184054) | Marine viral communities from the Pacific Ocean - LP-42 (SPAdes) | ecosystem: Environmental > Aquatic > Marine > Oceanic | place: Pacific Ocean | collected 2010-08-27
CCTTAAGTCCGCAGCTTGCTAAATCGAGCGTTAAACCAGAGTGACGTGAAATAACTTCCATAGCGCCGCTGCTATGAAGTTGTAGTTTCCACTGACCAGCATCACTCGCACACTCACCTGTGGTGACAGTTGCACCGGCGGCTAGTGAGTTATTTTCAATAGCCAGACACTTTTCGTTTGCTGTATTAACCAGATTTACAAAGCCGTGTTCGGCGTTGCGAATATGCCAGTGTTGCGAAGTCTCATTCATCCAATTCTGTTGTACTAATGTGTTGTTTTTCAGGCTGGCAACTTTGCCGCTTTGACGACTCTGCATTACGACCGGCTCATTCGTGCTTAACTGCCACTGGCCCTGCAATGTCTCGTCCGATTCAAGGTTGGTGAAGGACAAGTAGCCATTGTCGTCGGTGCTGACTTGCCATTTCTGGCAACTTTTATTTTCCCAGGCACTATTATCAGTGCCGCATTTGGCTGCTGTCAGAAACTCACCTTCAGCATTAGCCAGACGAAACTCACCGTGACCAACTGGGTCAATAACCCACTGGTTCTCGTTGGTGCATTCAGCTGTCGAATCAGCATCAGCCAAACATTGGTTATCTGCAGCATTACGAATAACAAAAGAGGTGCCTTGTGGAGTCACCTTGAATGGACCGTCTTCGCCTGAAGGTACTTTTATGGGTTCTCCTGCCGATACAGGCTCGCCAAAGTTCGGGGTTCCATCGTCGTTCCAGGTAAATGGTTGTGCCCGCAATGAGCGAGTCGCGCTGCACCCATCCGTTTCTTTGCTGTTGCCGTGGTATATGATCCAGTCTTCGGTACCGTCAGGAGAAGAAAAGAAGCCGTTATGTCCGGGACCATACACACCATTGCCGCGTTCAAAAACGGGTTCTGGGTTTTTCTCCCAATGGTCTGGATTCAGAGGGTCGCTCCCGGTTAGTTCGATAAGCCCCAACTTATAGTCCGGCGTGTCGCAATAACTGGCAGAGTAAATAACAAAGGTTCTGCCGTCTTTCTGTAAGGTTTCGGCTCCTTCAGTTACTGGGCGACCAGAGCGCTCCCAGTCGTATTCCGGGCGGGTTAATACCTTGCGCTCGCCGGTTATGGTCCACGGGTTTTCCATTTCAGCAATCCAGTTCAACTGAGCTTCGTCTTCCTGGCCGGCGTTTACCCATTCGGACCACAGTAAGTACAGTTTGTCGTCGTACTGTAGATAGTTTCCGTCAATGTTCCAGCTGTCAGGCATAGGTGAGCCTTTAAGCGTGTAAGGACCCATGGGATCATCACCGGCACTTTCGAGTACCGTTAAGTGTTGTCCGCCAAGATCTTCCTGACGGCCAGAAGTAAACATCATGTACCAACGGTAACCGTCGGGACCCTCTAACCGATGAAATTCGTATGCCCAAAAGTTACAGCAACGTTCAGCGCTTGTTTCTGACCAAAGGTAAACCGGCTCGGCGTCGGCCAGACCGGCTAAAGTTGGGGATTTACGCATGACGAGCTGAGACGTCCAGGTGGTCGTTGTCAGGTAATAGTTACCATCAAAGTACTCCAGCCAGGGGTCTGCGCCGTTTTCGTAAATTGGGTTTGTAAAAGTGTCAGATGCACTTTCTTCGGCGTAAGTGCCAAAAGCTGGCAGCAGGAAACCTGCGATGACCAATGCTTTTAACTTCAATGATGAAAACTTACCTAAAGCCATATTCTCGTCTGCCTTATTCTTATTCGTTTATTAACACTCGGCTAATGAGGTTGACGTTCACGTTAACTGTATTTGTATTACTATATTACGGTTGAGTGTATGACCAGTATTTAACCGTTGCAACCCTAATGTTAAAAAAAATCAGTTGACGTTTACGTTAACTGATTTTTTCAGGGCAAAAATAAGGGAAGCTTTTTCAGAGTTGATTAACTCCTCAAAACGCTTCCCTGTATAGGATGTCAGGCTGATTTTAGTCTTCTTTTATGAGCTCACTTTTGTAGTTTTCAAGTACCGACTTATCGATTTCTGGCCACCCATCCGACCAGTTAACCGGGGCTATTTTTAGCTTTTGCAATCCATTATCGGCGGCTTCATAAGCATGAAAAACTAAATAATCAGTGTCTCCAAAATTATAAATACTGTTGTGACCAACGCCGTACCATTCGTCATTACCCTTCAGCACGATAGAGCCACCACCTTTCGCCATATCGACACCGTCTTTATCGAGGTAAGGGCCTTTTACATCTTTTGAACGACCAACGGCCATATGGTAGGTGCTATCTGCTCCCCGGCAGCATTTTCCATAGGAAACGAATAAGTAGTAGTAATCGTTATGCTTGAAAATAAAGGGCGCTTCAATTTCAGCAGGTCCGGCTTCAGCGTCAGGTGTAAACGCGGGTCGGTCGAGTTTAGCCAGGGTATACCACTCTTCGGGCTGGGCAATCTCGGTCAGGTTATCTTTCATTTTTACCAGCTTCATACCAGCCCAGAAAGAACCAAAACTCATCCAGGGCGTACCGTCGTCATCAATAATGATGTTCGGATCAATTGCATTCCAGAGGTCACGGTTAGGTACCGACTGAACGACAATGCCTTTGTCTTCCCATTCGTACTCAGAAGAGTCTTGGTCTAAAGTTTTATTCACTGTCACGCCAATAGCAGAAGTATTTTCGCCAAATTGTGAAACAGAATAATACAGGTAGTACTGATCATTGTGGTGAAAAACATCCGGAGCCCATAAGTGACCACCAAATTCTGGTGCAACTTCTTTAGCCCACTCGGGTTCGCCGGCAAAAACGCGTCCTTCATGTTGCCAGTTTTCCATATCGTCTGAGCTATAAAACGTAATACCAGGGCCGGTGGAAAAGAGGTAATAGGTATCCCCTTCTTTAGCCATGACCGGATCGTGAATACTCACTTGTTCTGCATTGACGAAGGAACTCAGGCTGATAGAAGCTGAGATGGCCAGTGCGCTAAGCCACTTAACTGAATTGTTTTTAGGCATAGGTGGAACCCCTTATTTATCTATGTACGCTTTAATTATAAGAAAATTATTTACGTTAACGTAAACTGAATTACCTACTGTCAGGTATCTTGACACCCACTTATAAGTAATACAATATGACCAATCAAAAAATTCGATAACAAATTTATAATGATGTGCCGGACGGGGGATGTGTGAAAACACAAAAATTAACAACGCTGGAGAAGGTTGGTTTTGGCTCTGGGGATATGGCTGTAAACGTCGTCATATCCTCCATGATGCTCATTATAACTTTCTTCTACACCGATATTTTCGGTCTAAAACCTGAAGATGTCGGGCTACTTTTACTTTTAGTCCGGTTTGTAGATGCTTTCACCGACCCGTTGATGGGGGTTATTACGGACAAAGTGGATACTCGCTGGGGACGTTATCGTCCTTATTTTTTATTCTTCTCCGTTCCCTTTGGCATTTCTGTTTTCCTGACATTTACCACGCCTGATTTAGACTACGCCAGCAAGTTAGTGTGGGCATATTCCACTTATATCTTCATGACTATCATGACGACGGCGGTCACTATCCCTTACATCTCGCTTATTGGGGTGCTGACCAACGACCCTAAAGACCGCTTGTCTGCCAACGGTTATCGTCTGTTTTTTGCGAAAATAGCGGCGTTTCTGGTCACTATTATTGTACCTATTTTGGCGGCGCGCTGGGGCGAAGGGCAGGAAGCTCAGGGCTATCAGTTTGCTATGGGGCTAATGGCTTTAATGGCAACAATACTCTTCCTGTTTTGCTTCTTTACAACAACAGAGCGGGTACGTCATGAAATTAACCCGAAATCGTTGTGGCAGCAGTTTAAAGTCCTGTTAAAAAATGACCAATGGCAAGTTCTGGTGGGCGCCTGTGTTCTGGGAACTATAGGTTATGTCATTCGTGGTTCTGTCGCGGCTTACTATGCTAAGTATTATCTCGGGGGAGGAAGTACTCTGTTATCAATGTTCCTGGCGACAGGGGTGATAGCCGCATTACTCGCTATGATAGCGTCTACCTGGATCACTAAGCGCTATTGCAAAGTAAAGTTGTTTCGCTATAGCCAGGTAGCCGTTGGTGTATTAAGTGTCATGTTGTTCTTTTTCGTTAACCCTAACGACGTTGTCATGGCTTTTGTCTTGTATTTTCTTGTGTCTTTCGTGGTTGATTTGCATGCTCCCGTCTTCTGGTCAGCTATATCAGAGTCTGTCGATTACGGTCACCATGAAACCGGTGAACGGGTTTCGGGTCTTGCTTTTGGTGGTATTTCTTTTGCGCAAAAAGCGGGAATGGGGCTAGCTGGATTTATTGTCGGGTCTCTTCTGACCTTTTTCGGTTACGTTCCTGACCAGGAACAGTCAGACTTTGCGCTGTTTGGCATTGCCCTGATGCTTAGTGTTGTTCCGGGCTTATTCCATACGTTAACAGGCATGCTGATGTTTAAATATAAAATTACAGACAGTTACTTCAAGACCATCAAAGCCGATGGGTTAGAAGGCGAAGAAGTGGTTATTCCAACGTTAAAATCTGAAAAGAAATAAAGTATTAACAATAGCGATAGAGGGCATATGTCAATTTTAAAACCTTTAATAGAACAACGAGCTGATCCTTTTATTTATAAGCATAGCGATGGATTCTATTACTTTACTGCGTCGGTGCCCGCCTACGACAGAATAGAGTTAAGAAGAGCGCAGACTATAGAGGGGCTTGCTGCTGCTGAAACGGTCTCGGTATGGCATAAGCCGGATACCGGCCCTTATTCTGAGCTTATCTGGGCTCCTGAAATTCATTTCAATGAAGGCGCCTGGTATGTGTATTTTGCCGCGGCTCCCAGTCGCGAAATTAAAGATGATTTGTTCCAGCATCGTATGTACGCCATTCGCTGTAAAGACGAAAATCCGCTAACTGGGGAGTGGGAATTTCTGGGGCAGATAGACACGGGTATTGATACCTTTTGTCTTGATGCAACTACCTTTACTCACAAGGGCCAGCTTTACTACATGTGGGCTCAAAAAGAGAAAGACATTCCGGGTAACTCTAACCTTCTGATCGCGACGATGGAGAACCCATGGACGCTGTCGTCAGAGCCTGTTCGCCTGACCATTCCTGAATTTGAGTGGGAGTGCCGAGGCTTTATGGTAAATGAAGGACCCGCGGTGCTGCAGCGTAACGGTAAAGTCTTCGTGACTTACTCTGCCAGCGCAACCGACGAAAACTACGCCATGGGTCTATTGTGGGCGGATGAAAACGCCGATTTAATGGATCCGTCCAGCTGGCATAAGTCGACAAAACCTGTGTTAGTAAGCGAACCTAAAGATGACGTTTTCGGTCCCGGACATAACAGTTTTACTGTCGCCGAAGACGATGAGTCTGTATTGCTGGTTTACCATGCCCGTACTTATACTGAAATTGAAGGTGACCCATTGTGGGATCCAAACCGCCATACTTATGTGAAGCATTTACGCTGGGATGAAGATGGCATGCCTGTTTTTGGCAAAGCGTCCAGAGACGAGTAACAACGAAAACGAGTAGTGTCCCCTTGACCACGCCAAAGCGGGGTCTTTTTTGGAGTTGACTATGAAATACCTTATTCCATTATTGTTTGCCCTTTCTTTCCTTTCCCATGCCCAAAGTCAGTCGGTAGAGACGGTGCCTTTACAGAAGGTTAGTTTGTTACCCAGCCCTTTTAAACACGCGCAGGATACTAATCTAAACTACTTACTTGAGCTGGATGCTGATCGTTTGCTCGCACCTTATCGCCAGCAGGCAGGTATTGAGAGCCCAGAGCCAAGCTACGGTAACTGGGAAGGCGACGGTTTGGGTGGACACATAGGCGGACACTACCTAAGTGGGTTAGCATTGACTTATGCTGCAACCGGCAATGAAGAAATACACCAGCGTTTGCAGTATATGCTGAACTCACTGGCAGAAGTGCAGAAAGCCAATGGCAATGGTTATTTAGGTGGTATTCCAGGTGGTGAAGCCATGTGGGAAGAGATTCAGGCTGGTAATATTGATGCCGATCTTTTTGTGCTGAACGATAAATGGGTTCCCTGGTATAACCTGGATAAAGTCTATGCCGGACTGCGTGACGTTTATCGCTATACAGATAACGAGAAAGCGCTGCAGATGTTGCTGGCTCTGACAGACTGGACAATTGAATTAGTCAGTGAATTGTCTGATGAACAAATTCAGCAAATGTTGGTGAGTGAGCACGGTGGACTGAATATTGTATTTGCCGATGTCTATGAAATTACGGGCGAAGAGAAATACCTGCATCTGGCACGGCAATTTTCCCACCAGCAAATTTTACAGCCTTTAAGTCAGCATAAGGACCAGCTGGACGGTCTGCATGCCAATACCCAAATCCCAAAAGTGGTAGGTTTTGAGCGTGTGCATGGTGTCGCGGGTGATGAGGCTTATGGTGAGGCCGCCGAGTATTTCTGGCGGAATGTTGTCAAAAAACGCACTGTTGCTATTGGTGGTAACAGTGTGCGTGAACACTTTCATGACAGTGACGATTTCAGCGACATGATTGAGGACGTTGAAGGGCCGGAAACCTGTAACAGTTATAACATGCTCAAGCTGTCCAGGTTGCTTTACCAGCGCGGTGCTGAAACCCGTTATATTGATTACTATGAGCGCACTCTGTACAACCATATTTTATCTTCGCAGCATCCGCAAAGTGGCGGTTTGGTTTACTTCACGCCTATGCGGCCGAATCACTACCGGGTTTATTCTGCAGTGCATGATGCCATGTGGTGCTGTGTTGGCTCGGGTATTGAGAGTCATGCCAAGTACGGGCGTATGATTTATGCCAGTGATGAACAGTCTTTATATGTGAATCTGTTTATTCCTTCACGTCTGCAATGGCAGGAGCGGGGACTGGATTTAACCATGAGCACCCGCTTTCCGGACGACGACTCCGTTAGCATTACCATTAACCAAAAAACTGATGTGGCTCTGAAGTTACGTTACCCCAGATGGGTGGAAGCGGATCAGCTGAGCCTCAGCGTTAATGGCGAAGCGCAGGAGGTAAGCGCGTCACCCGGGGAATACATTAGCATTCAACGCAACTGGGAACCGGGTGATAAGGTTGAACTGAAGCTTCCTATGCAGCTTTCCTTAGAGCAAATGCCGGATAAAAGCGATTACTATGCGGTGTTATTTGGGCCTATTGTTCTGGCCGCGAAAACCGACCCAATGCCGGGCGAACAGCTTAATTTTGTCGCCGACGATAGCCGCATGGGACACATTGCTCAGGGAGAGCAGTGCCCGCTTGAGTCTGTGCCTATGTTTGTTGCCGACAGTCCTGACTTTTTGGACAAAATAAAGCCAGTACCCGGTGAACCACTGACCTTTGAGGTTAAAGATCTGGTGCAGCCAGCACAGAATGGCAGTACGCGGTTAATTCCATTTTTCCGGCTGCACGATTCGCGTTACATGCTGTATTGGCCTTATAGCCCGGAAGAAAAGGTCGACCAATTCCGCGCCGCTCAGTCGTCGTTGAGTGAAGAGCGCCAACAGTTAGAAGAGCTGACGGTAGACAGCTTAATACCGGGCGAGCAGCAACCTGAGGCGGATCATTACTTCAAAGGGGAAGATACTCAGGCGGGGGTTAATAATGGCGACCACTGGCGTGATGCCTCTGGCTGGTTCAGTTATGAAATGAAGAACCCGGAAGGGCAGGCCAGAGTATTAAGACTGACCTACTTTGGTGGCGACAGCGGTCGCCGGTTTGACGTTTTGGTTAACGGTGAGCGATTGACCAGTGTGCACTTAAAGGGAGAGCAGGGGGCTAAGCTGTTTAGTCGCGAGTACGAGCTACCTGAAGAGTTGCACGATGAAAGTAAGTTAACAGTACGTTTTGAAGCACATGAAGGCAGCATTGCTGGTGGCATCTACGGCGTTCGCTTGCTAAAACACGCCGTAGATTAGCCACCTTAACTTATTGGAGTTTCAGATCGGGTTCCTGTTGCGCAAAGTCAGGGAACTCGTCGTCGCTCCAGCGCAGTAACCGAACCCGGGTGTTGCGATTGGGATCATGTAGTGAGTTACCGTCAATTTCACGGTAGCTGCGTGCATGATAAATCACTAAATCGCGATCATCTTTATCAACGGTAAAGCTGCCATGTCCTGGTCCGTAACGTCTTAGTTCTGGGTTAGTATAAAATACTGGCTCCTCTGACTTCTGCCAGGTGCTGGCATCCAGTAAGTCCGCATCGGCATCAGCCCATAGCAACCCGGTAGCATAGTTTTCGTCGGTTGCGCTGGCTGAAAAGCTCAGGAAGATACGGCCATTTCGAATTAACGCCGAAGCCCCTTCATTCACCGAGTATCCTTTCGTTTCCCATTCAAATTCAGGCTCCGAAATTTTGGTCTGTGGGCCTACTTTTGTCGGGCTGATCAGTTCTGCTATGAAAAGGGCAGAGTTATAATCATATTTAGGATGATGCTGAGCCCAGACAAGATAATTGGTACCCTTATGACGAAAATGTGTCGCATCCAGATTGAATGTGTCCCAGGCGGTCTGTAACTGTCCAAGTTCCTTCCATTCACCAGTGAGTGGGTCTTCACTTTTGTTTTCTAAAACGTAGGTTCTTATATTGAAAGGAGCGTCGGCTCGGCCTGCAGCAAAATAAATGTACCAGGCGTCATCAATGCGGTGTATTTCCGGAGCCCAGATATTGGCGCTCATATCCCCTTGTTCGCGTTGCTGCCATATGGTTTTAACGTCAGCTTCGGCTAAACCTGCTACCGACTCGGCACGTCGCAATTCAATGCGGTTAAACTCTGGCACTGAAGCGGTAAAATAGTAGTTACTGTCAACTTTGAGCACCCAGGGGTCTGCACGCTGTGGAATTAACACGTCGGCTGCAGCGAATAAAGGAAAGCAAAGTAAACTGAGTAAGGCCAGATAGTTAGTCATAATAATTCACTTTAGGTTCTGGCAGGCCGCGAGCGCCTGTCTGGTAGATAAGAACAGAACCGGCTAACGGCTCGCTGGCCTTTTGCTCCGGTGTAAGTCCTTCGGTGGCGGAGGTGACAAAAAGTATGTCCATATTAGGGCCGCCGAAAGCAACACAGGTAGGCTGCGACACTGGCAGTTCAAGTATACCTTCGAGTTTTCCAGCAGAACTAAAGCGCGCCACGCCATTACCACCCCAAAGAGCAACCCATAAACGGGCTTGCGCATCGACAATTGCCCCATCGGGCTCGCCCTGTGGAACCGAAGCAAATACTTGAGAGTTTGAAGGAACCCCGTTTAATGGATCAAAGTCATACTGACGAATAGTCCCTGTTGGCGTATCTGCGTGATACATACGCGTGCCTTCCGGGTTCCAACACAGTGCGTTAGGAATTTGGAAGCCTCCAAGCACCGCATGGCAGCCAGTTACATCAACACGATAGAGGCTACCTTTTAGGCCTTCGTCCTGTTCGACCATAGTGGCTGACCAAAAACGTCCCTGGCGATCAGTGCGACCGTCGTTAAAACGGTGCCCGTTAAGCTCTTGTTCTGGTCGGGCTATCCATTCAACCTGCTGTGTTTCGGGTTCGTAAGTGGCGAAACCTGAAGCAAAACTGACCATCATTTTTACGGGCTCTGTGCCAATGATAGAAAACGCAGTCAGGCGTTCCGGTGTGCTCCAGGTTTCCAGTTTTTTAGTGTGCCAGTGGTAACAATAGAGTTGGCAACCGTGAATGTCTGTCCACCACAGGGTATTGGTTAATGAATGCCAGACAATGCCTTCACCAAGTCGGTTAGTCACATCAATGCTGGTTATAAAATGACAATTATCCACGTTGAGAACTCCGGTTGAGAACTTTCTGTAAGGCAATGAAAACGAACAACAGTAAGCCTATAGCAATGCGCGCCCACCAGCTATTTAAGGTGCCCTCAAAGATAATATAGGTCTGGATAATGCCCATTAGCATCACCCCTAATAATGTCCCTAAAATATACCCACTACCGCCGGTTAACAGCGTACCACCAATAACCACCGCGGCGATGGCGTCGAGCTCCATGCCAATACCGGTTAAGGCATAGCCGGAAAAGGTATAAAAGGTATAGAGAATGCCTGCAAAAGCAGCCAGAAAACTGGACATGGCGTAAATGCCAATAGTACTTCGTGCTATAGGCACGCCCATTAGTGCTGCTGACTGGCTATTGCCACCAATAGCGTAAATGTAGCCGCCAAAACGACTGTAGTGAGTGAGCAAAAAAAGCCCGGCTAATACCGCAATAACAATAATAGCGTAACTCGGGAGCCAGGCATTGCCGGGAAGTGCAATGCCGGAATCAGCAACGGCATAATATAAAGGATGATCAATGCCTACGGACTCTTCACTAATGGTGGTTGCCAGCCCTCGCGCAAAAAACATACCCGCCAGGGTTACAATAAAAGGTTGAAGCTTGTAAAAGTAAATCAGGCTGCCCATTAGAGTACCGAACAGCGTCCCGATAACCAGTACCAAAGGAAAGACCAGCAGCGGGTGCCATTGATATTCACTGATAAGCACGGCACAGAGTACGCCACTTAGAGCGACCACAGCACCAACAGACAAATCGATGCCGCCGGAAAGAATAACCAGCGTCATGCCTAAGGCGACGACTAATAAAAACGCATTATCAGTCAGTAAGTTAGTAACGACCTGCAAACTGGCGAAGCCTTCAAACTGAAAACCGCCAATAATAAACATGACCACCAATAAAGAGAATGTGGCGAGCAGGGGAACAAATCGACGTGCAATCATGAGTGTCTCCATTTGCCGGCCAGTCCGCTAATTTGCTTGCGGAAAATATCGGACTGCAGTAGCAATACCAGCACCACTGCCAGTGCTTTTATCAATAAATTAAGTTTAGAGGGCATTCCGCTGACCATAATGGTTGTGTTCAGGGTTTGAATAATGAGTACGCCAATTAGTGACAAGGGAATAGAAAAGCGCCCACCGCTTAACGCAGCACCGCCGAGAACCACCGCCAGGATGGCATCGAGCTCGAGCCACAAACCCACATTATTCGCATCTGAACCGTTGATATCGGCAGCGCTTATAATGCCGGCCAGCGCGGCGCAAAACCCGGTTAATAGATAGGCCATCAGTTTTACGGTGCGGTCATTAATTCCGAGGTAGCGGCTGGCGCTTGAATTGCAGCCAACGGCTTCGACAAAAAGCCCCAATGCAGTGCGCCGCAGCATTAACTGACTGATGCCAAAAACCAGCAGCACCAGCCATATAGTGACGGGAATGCCAAGCAGAGTGCCGCTTCCCAACCAGCTGAAACCGGCATGTTGAAAGGTGACTATCTGACCGTCGTTAAGGAGCTGGGCGATGCCGCGACCGGTCACCATTAATAGCAGCGTCGCTATAATAGGCTGAATGCCCATATAACTGACCAGAGCGCCGTTGATTAAGCCGCATAACAAGCCACTGGCGATACCGGCCACGAGAACCGTAAACAGACTGACGTCCGTGGCCACCAGTAAATTGGCACAAACTGCTCCGGCAATGGCCATCACGGCACCTACCGAGAGGTCAATTCCGCCGGTGGCAATTACAACTGTCATGCCAATGGCTAACAACGCGACCGGAGCACTGCGGTGGAGAATATCAATGGGGTTACCGTAGAAACGGCCGTTATCAAAATGAATGTCTAAGAATGAGGCGTCCAGCAGCAAATTAAATATTAACATTAACAGCAGGGCGGCCAGGGGCCAGATGTAGCGTGATTTAAGCAGCCGCTCTGTAAAAGAATGTGATGTTTCTGTGTTCATTGATTTACACCTCGGCTATCGAATGCATTATGGATTGAGAGGTTAATTCTGCGCCTTGTAGCTCCGCGACTTTGCGGTGGTCACGCATAACGACAACACGGTTAGCAAAGGCGACCAGCTCATCCAGTTCGGATGACGCCACTAATAACGACATGCCTTCATCGCACAGAGATTTAATTAACTTAATGATTTCGGCGTGTGCACCAATATCGATACCGCGAGTGGGTTCGTCTAAAATCAATAGCTGCGGGCTAATAGCCAGCCAGCGGGCAAGAATGACTTTTTGCTGGTTTCCACCGCTGAGTTCTTCAATCGGCTTTTCTGAATCGGGCGTGGCGATGTGAAAAGATTCAATGTACTGATTGGCCAGAGTTCTTTGTTTTTCCGGTGATATATAGCGCCACCAGCCAGCCTGCACCTGAAGGGCCAGAGCGATATTCTCGCGGATGGAAAGTGGGCCAATAATACCGTCAGTTTTACGATCTTCAGGGCAGAGTGCAATGCCTTGCTGCATAGCGTCTGCCGGCTGGTTAAGAGTAACGGGCTGCTGGCGTATTTTAATCTCTCCGCTTTTCAGTGTGTCGATGCCGAATAACGCGCGGCATACCTCAGTACGACCAGACCCCAGTAGGCCGGCCATGCCCACGGCCTCACCTTTATGGACTGTCAGTGATACATCATCGACTGAGTGCGGCACAGTGGCGTTTGATACCGTCAGTAAAGGTTCACGTTTTGTCGGCTCGGTGGCCTCTGTTTGTTCTCCGGTAACCTGTTGCAGTTCCTGACCCAGCATGGCTTCAATTAAGCGGTTGCGCGGCAGATCAGCAATGGGGTATTCACCTATTAACTTGCCGGAACGTAAAACGGTGATGCGATCAGAAATTTGATAGACCTGTTCCAGAAAGTGAGTAATAAACAAAATGGCGATGCCTTCACTTTTCAGCTGACGCAGAATATCAAAAAGAGTGTCTACTTCGCTGCTATCGAGGCTGGCGGTGGGCTCGTCCAGTACCAGAACTTTAGCGTTCATGGCAACGCCACGGGCAATAGCAACTAATTGTTGTATGGCCACGGAGTAGTGAGATAAAGACTCTGTGACATCAATATTCAGTTTGAAACGCTTTAATAACTGGCGGGCGTCTTCCGCCATTTGTTGCCAGCGAATGCAGCCGAAACGCGTCGGTTCGCGCCCAAGGAACAAGTTATGGGCAACGCTTAAGTTCGGCAGTAAATTCACTTCTTGATACACAGGAGCTATTCCCAGCTTCTGGGCTTCTGCGGTATTGGACGGGCTTATTTCTTGTTGCTGCAGCTGAATGCTTCCGCTGTCTTTTGGTAATACGCCGGTCATTATTTTTACCAACGTGGATTTGCCGGCGCCATTTTCCCCCAGCAGCGCGTGAACTTCGCCCGGGAATAAGCGGAAATTAACGGCATCCAGGGCTTTTACTCCGGGGAATTGCTTACTGATATTACTGAGTTCAAATAGTGCTTTTTCTGATTGTTCTTGTTGCATGATTTTCTCCCAACGACAAAGGCGGCCTATTGACTTCGCTTTTGATATTCCTCAGCTGCAGTGGCTTGAGTGTAAACATCGCCAGTGGTACGGATCAGTTTTGGTATGTCCGTGTCGCCCTTTAAATAGCGTTGAATAACGTCGTAAGTAGGTGCACCTAAATGCGGGTCTAACTCAACGGTGACATTCGCCAGGCCGTTAGCCATAGCCAGGAAATAGTCCGGAATACCGTCTACGGAAATCACTTTGATATCTTCTCCGGGAGCAAGGCCAGACTCTTTAATTGCCTGAATGGCACCTAACGCCATCTCATCGTTATGTGCCCAAAGGGCACAGATGCTGTTTGGGTCTTCTGCTCTGAGAAAGCTTTCCATTACTTCTTTACCACGGTTGCGGGTGAACTCCGCAGTCTGACTCCGTACTATGGTAATGTTGTCGTGTTTATTGATAACGCTGTTGAAGCCCGTTCCCCGGTCAATAGCCGCAGTGGAACCAACGGTTCCTTGTAATTCAACCACACGGCATTCGTCCTGCTCGTTTTCAACTAACCATTGAGCCGCTTTCACTCCCTCCTCAACAAAGTCTGAGGCAATGCGGGTAAGGTATAGGTCTTCGTCTGCGCGAATGTTGCGGTCCAGAATAATGACTGGAATGTCGGAGCGTTGTGCCTGGCGGAGAATGGGTGTCCAGCCGGTTTCAACTACCGGGGCGATGACAATGGCGTCTACCCGCATGGCAATAAAGGTGCGTACCGCCCGAATTTGATTGGCTTGTTGCTGTTGAGAATCTGCAAATTTCAGCGTGATGCCGCGTCGTTTGGCTTCTTCTCGCATGTCGTTACTAAAGTTAGTTCGCCAGCCGCTTTCTGAGCCAACTTGAGCAAAACCTACCACAATTTCAGCCATTGCGTTCTGACTGAGCAGGAGTAACGACATCATTGCTAATGTCTTTATGTTCATGTTTTTCGCCTTTATCTTATTGTTTACTTATTATTTGGGGCAAATTCATGTTGCTGTGTTTTCAGCCGCCACTTAGCTGCTGGAAAACTTATAGAGACTACTTTGTTGATACTTCTGCCCCGGGGACAGAATGACCGAAGGGAATGAGGACTGATTTACCGCATCGGGGTGAATATGAGGCTCGAGACAAAGTCCCCCGTATTGTGGTAACGGTTTACCAGAAGCTCCGGGTATTGAAGAGTCCAGGAAGTTGCCACTGTAAAATTGAACGCCTGGCTCTGTGCTGAACAGCTCCATTGTACGTCCGGAAACCGGATCTCGTAATTTAGCCATTTTTTGCAAGGTACGGCTTTTCTCGTCTCGCGCTATCCAAAAATGGTCATAGCCCTGTTCGGTTTTCGCAATATCCTGCCCTATGGTTTTGGCCCGTTGGAAATCCATAGGTGAACCTGCTGTACCAATTAAGCGACCAGTAGGAATGAGTTCTTCGTCAACTTCTACGTAACGGTCTGCATGAATAGTGAGTTCATGATCGAGAATGGAATCCTTGCCTGCCAGATTAAAATACATATGACTGGTCATATTGACCGGGCATGTTTTATCTGTGGTGGCCTGGTAGTCGATAAGCAACTCGTTCTTTTCATTCAGTGAATAAGTTACCGCGGCTTTAAAGTTACCAGGGTAGCCCTGGTCACCATCTGCACTAAAAATATGGAATGTGACACTAACGTTATCAGCTGCTTCCCTGCTCTCTGTATCCCAAAAACGGAAAGATAACCCTTCCGGGCCGCCGTGCAGCTGATTTTCGCCTTCATTACTGACCAGATGAATGTTCTGATCATCGACTGAAAACTGACTCTGGCCTATACGGTTAGCGCAACGGCCAACAATAACGCCAAAGTAGTAAGGGTTTTTCAACCACAGAGTCGGGTCCTGATAATTAAGGGTAACTTCCTGAACGCCTTGGTTTCCGGGTACTTTCAATGAACGGACGCTGGCGCCAAAGTTAGCCAGAGTAACTTGCATACCCTGGCTGTTATTTAACGTAAAAAAGCGCAGAGGCTGGCTAAAGCCAGCGTGCACTTCTTTACTTTCTGTAATGAACAAAGCCATGGCTTAGTTCTCAACAGCCTTGTTAGTGCGTTCGCCATTTATCCAACGGCTGATGCCCCATGGGTTTTCGTTCTTCAGAGCGTCCGGCAGTAAGTCATGCGGATAGTTCTGGAAGCAAATAGGACGTACAAAACGGTCAATTGCTTTCGTACCGACAGAAGTAAAGCGGCTGTCTGTTGATGCCGGAGAAGGACCACCGTGCATCATTGCGTCACAAACTTCTACGCCAGTAGGGAAGTTATTCACAACCATACGACCCACTTTATCCTGTAACAGGCTTAGCAGTTCAGAGTAGTTCTTCAGTTCGCTTTCTGTAGCCTGCAGTGTGCCGGTTAGCTGGCCGCCTAAATGACTGACAACTGTATTCAGTTCTTCAGCATTTTTACATTTAATGACTAAAGAGCTGGGGCCGAAGTTTTCTGCCTGAAGCTCTGGGTTTTTGACAAAATCTGATGCTGAAACCGTAAATAATTCAGCCTGTCCACAGAAACCTTTTTCACCTTCTTTTACTGGCTGGCCTGTTGCAACTGATTTAACACCTGGCTGGCCTGACAGCTTTTGACGACCCGACTGATAAGTTTCAGCAATGCCTTGATTCAGCATAACGCCAGCGTTTACATCAGCTAATGCTTTGGCAGTAGAATCAATAAAGGTATCCAGCTCATCGCCTTCAATACCTAATACCAAGCCTGGGTTTACACAGAACTGACCCACGCCCAGTGTTAGCGAACCGACAAAGCCTTCAGCAATGCTTTGTGCTGAGTTTTTTAATGCTTCTGGTAAGACAACAATGGGGTTAATGCTGCCCATTTCGGCAAATACCGGAATTGGGTTTTTACGTTCGCTGGCCAGTTTGTATAGCGCCATACCGCCAGAGTGAGAGCCGGTAAAGCCAACGGCTTTAACTTGTTCTGCTTTGACTAATGCCGCGCCGACATCTTTGCCAGGGCCCGTTACGTACGAGAACGTACCTTTCGGCATTTGGCATTTGTCAGCCGCTTTTTGTACTGCCTGTGCAACTAATTCTGCTGAGCCAGCGTGAGAGTTGTGGCCTTTAACAATAACCGGACAACCTGCCGCTAATGCGGACGCTGTGTCACCGCCGGCAGTAGAGAAGGCCATTGGAAAGTTAGAAGCACCAAACACAGCGACTGGACCAAGCGCTTGTTTATAAAAGCGAATGTCAGCGCGTGGCATAGGCTGACGATCCGGCATTGCTTTATCAATACGCGCATCCAGGAACTCGCCACTTTGAATGGTGTTAGCGAAGAGTTTTAACTGGTTGCACGTACGACCGCGCTCGCCTTCAACACGAGCCTGCGGGTAGCCGGTTTCAGCTTTTAAACGATCTAATAATTCATCGCCTAAAGCCATAATTTCATCGGCACAAGCTTGTAAAAATTCGCCGCGTTGCTTCAGT
>Ga0207897_100342_pt1 | contig 16723 bp, 16 predicted proteins | sample LinPmetageLP42_FD_184054 | JGI IMG/M metagenome (GOLD analysis project Ga0207897, IMG submission 184054) | Marine viral communities from the Pacific Ocean - LP-42 (SPAdes) | ecosystem: Environmental > Aquatic > Marine > Oceanic | place: Pacific Ocean | collected 2010-08-27
TCGTGGTGGTGGCCGGCTTGCTCATTCAGGCGCTGGCGCTTGCCGCCATGGGCCATCCGCTGATCTGCGAATGCGGCACGATCGATGTATGGCACGGCGCTGCTTCCGGGCCGCAGACATCCCAGCATCTGACGGATTGGTACAGCCTTACGCACGTCGAGCATGGGCTGCTCTTTTATGCGGTGTTTGGGCTCGCGCTTGCGAACGCGCCGCTGCGCGTCGTCATTCTTGCCGCGTTCGGGTTGGAAATAGCGTGGGAGATCATCGAGAACACACCGATCATCATGGATCGCTATCGTGAGGGCGCATTGGCGGCCGGGTATTTCGGCGATAGCGTGGTGAATTCCATCAGCGACACGCTGGCGATGGCGTTTGGCCTGTTGCTCGCCCGATTGTTACCGGTACGGCTGTCGCTACTGATGGTCATCGGCCTCGAATGTGTTCTGATCCTGCTGATCCGCGACAGTCTCGCTTTGAATATCATCCAGCTTGTGCACCCTGTAGAGGCGATCAGTCGCTGGCAGACGGGGGGATGAGCTTTTCGGTTGTGTACCGGCGCAATCCGCAAAACAATGCCTTGCGAGTAGACGAGAGCAGAATGCGCTGATTCTCATTTCTACGTGCAACATGCTGTGAGCGATAACAATATCGCCGGCTGGGTACCAGCGAGCAGGCGCCAGGCGGGTTTGCCGCCGCCTAGGGCATCGTGGATTCGAGCCACGATGCGCGGCAACCGATGCGGATAGATAGCCTCGGGCAAGATCTGATCGGCCGGGATACGATGCTTGGGCAATAAGGGCGGTCCGGCCTGTTTGCCCGGTTCGCTTATGTGGGCGGCTGGTGCCCGAGCGCCTTGCGCCAGGCACCGCTGGCTGCGCTATAGCCGAGCGCTCGTGCCGCTGCTACACAGAATCCGCTGACGGCTGCCCAAGCCAGTACGCTTGGCCAACTCGCCTGTGTGTCTGCAGGATTGATCGGCGGCTCTTCGTGGCGTGCATGACGCCAGGCTGTAGCTGCACCCTGGCGGGCCGCTATGCCGGCACCGATCGCCACACCGGTGGCCAGCGCGGCCCAGAGCATACGTTCTCTATCCATGTCCTGATCGCCCGGATTACCGGAGCGTTCCAATTGAGGGTATCTGTACCCGATCGTATCGCAGTTCGCTGGCCGCGTCCGCAGAGAATATCGCATAAACCGAGATTTGCAGGCGCTGCGGCGCCGGTGCCACGGAGGGGATGGCTCGATCAGCCGGCATGACAACGCAGATGCCCAGCGCGTGGCCAAATATTTGAGACAGATAATTGCTCTATAAGTCGCGCCGGGTGTACTCAAGCTCAATAGAGAACGGTGCTTTGTCAGTAGTGCGGTACGTTGGGCCGATAGGCCAAACAGTGGCGGGCAGACCAGAAGCGCGTGATTCGTGGATCGCTTTCGCTCGAGTACGACATACCCGGAACGCGTTCGCCTCATGCCGGCTTAATCGAGCCAGCGGCAGGCGCAGTAGAAGCCAGGAGATGGCGTTATCGGCCAGCGAAACAGGCAGCATCTGTTTGCGTGTTTTCTGTGGCAATGGCCGACTTGGGCTGTTCGCGATGCGAGCGCGATAAAGTCGTTCAGCAGAGATCGCGCGTCCATTGCGGCAAGCATCGAGTGGCCGCTGTCGTTCGCAGCGACCGTGTCACTTTCCAGCCAGGCCAGACCGATCTCGCAGGACACACTCTCTGCCGCGATGATGACGATAGCGCGCAGTCCATCTGCTACGGCCAGTGTGGCGATCGCCTGTACGGGGTGCAGAATCTCGAACTCGTCGGCAAGCTGCTTGGCGGGCTCACGACACTGTCCACGGCCCTGGCCTGATCGGCCGTTGTCGCCATACCCAGTTCGAGGATGCAGGCCCAGCCCACGCCGCGGCCTAACCCACCCAGATGCACGAACTGCTCGCCGCGCACACGAGGGAACAGAAACAGGTCGTCGACATATAGCGTCCGTGCCGGACGGCGAGTTAACGGGCACGGCCGCCCGGCGAGTGCGTGCGCGGTTGCTCAGTGGCGATAGGGCTGGGCCACCCTGGTCGCGGCGTAGACAAGCGGCACAACCGGTTCGTAAGCGGATCGCTGCTGGCGTTTGTTGTGCCGTGGGTATTCAGATCGGACGCTGCGTCGGCCGGCGTGGATGTCTCACGATCTGCCCGCCTTGGCCGGGTGCAAAAGCGACCCCGCGCGACCGCCATTGTTCGTCGGGCGCGCTGGTGGGTTCGAGGATGTGTTCGCGCAGCAGGGTGCGCAGGACAACCTGAAGCTCCATATGGGCGAACGCTGCGCCGATACAGCGCCGCACGCCGCCACCAAAGGGAATCAGCTCGTAGGGATCGGGGCGTTCGCCGAGAAATCGCTCGGGGCGGAAAGCGTGCGGCATTTCAAACAGCCGTGGGTCGGTCTGTACGAGCGAGATGCCGATCATGATGTGCATGCCGCGCGGTACCCGCCAGGGGCCGACCGCGTATCCGTCGGCGAGGACCTTGCGGAAGGTAAAGGCGATGACGGGGCGGGTGCGTTGGACTTCGTTGATGAAGGCATTGAGCAGGTCGTCTTCGCCGGCGTCAATGCGGGCGACCAGTTTGTCGAGGAACGCCGGGTGGCGTCTGAGCCGTTCGATCGCCCAGGCGAGTGTGGTCGCGGTCGTTTCGTGGCCGGCGGTCAGCAGGGTGAGGAGTTCGTCGGCGATCTCGCTGTCCTTCATCGGTGTGTTGTCGTCGTAACGCGCTCCGATCAGCATGGCAAGGATATCGGTGCGTTGTTCGATGGCCGGATCAGCCCGGGCGGCACCGATGAGGCGTCCGACGATCGCATCGTAATCGCTGCGCATCTTGTTGAAGCGGCCCCAGGGCGCGTAGCCGAACACCGTCCATGACGGTATGGGCGTGGCTGCCAGGATCGAGCCGAGCCGAACCAGCCGTGGTAGCAGTGCGCGCAGGGCATCGAGATCGCGCCCTGCTGCGCCGAATACCGTACGCAGGATGATGTTGAGCGTGATCGCGTTCATGGCCGGCAGGCTCGGCACCGATTCACCGTCGGGCCAGGCGGCCATGCCGGCGCGTGCTTCGGCGGCCATCAGCTCGCGATACTCGGCCAGGCGATTGCCGTGAAAAGCTGGGGTAAGCAACTTGCGCTGGGAGCGATGCGGCTCGCCCGCCAGTGCGAACAACGAACCCGGGCCCATGACGCGCCCGAGGTTGGGTTCGGTATTACCGAGCTCGGCAGGGTCGGCCTTGAACAGCTGGCGGATTTCGTCCGGTTCGCTGATCACCAGCGTCTTGCCGAACATCGGCAGCTTGAGCGTGAAGTCGCTGCCGTACTGACGCCGGCGTTCGTCGAGCGACATCGACTTGCTGCGATCGAAAGAGGCTCGCAGCATTCGCAGCAGGAAAGGCGCCCATGGACCGCTCGGCAGAACATGGGGGGACGCCTGGCCTGAGGTGGGTTTGGCGGTGTGATCCTGGCGCATGATCAGCGTCCTCGAGTCGAATGGCGCGACGCTAGCCGGACTGTCGGGATAAATCAATCAGTCCAGGATGGCACGGTATTTCGCAATTCGCTCATTGGCATGCTGGCGTGACCGGGCCGTTGCGGATAGTCGCCCACATCGAGCCAACCGTTGCCGGCCTCATCGCGAGCCCGATGGGCGCGCATCATTCGGTATCGGGCACCGGTATGAGGCCATAGCGCGTCATGATTGATTTCATCACAGCCGGATCCGGCTTGCCGGCGGCCACAAGTTCTGCAATCTCGCGAAAGTAATCGGGTCCGAGCACGCCCGGAGTCAGTACCGACAGGCAAGTGGCGGCGGCATCGGTTCGATTGTCGAACCCATGTACGACACCGCGCTTGATGAACAACGATTCGCCCGGCCCCACCGGAATGTCGTCGCCGTCGATCCGCCAGTGGGTCGTGCCGGCCAGGCCATAGACTGTTTCATCCCAGCTTTCGTGATAGTGGGCAACCGGCATACGGGCGTTGGGTGCGACGGTCATGCGGAACATGTCCACGCTATCGTCGGTGTCGTGCCGGCTATGCAGGAACTCCAGTCGCAGCCCGCCGATGATGATGGTTTCGTTCATGGTGCATTTCAGACCGTCGATTGCGAGAAGCGGTTGATAACGGTTCAGGCCACATCCGCAATACGGTGCGGCGCCACGATATGCCGTTGCTCGAGTTCCAGCAGATGGCGTTTGCTGCTCAGCCCGCCTGCAAAGCCGGTGAGCTGGCCGTTGGCGCCGATCACACGATGGCAGGGTACGATGATCGAGATCGGATTACGGCCATTTGCCGCACCGACCGCACGCATCGCTTTCGGGCGTTCGATCTGGCGGGCAATATCGGCGTAGCTGCGTGTCGTGCCGTATTCGATCGTTCGCAATGCCTGCCACACGGCCTGCTGGAATTCGGTGCCCTGCGCGTCCAATGGAATATCGAAGGTCTGCCGGCGGCCTTCGAAATAGGCCGTCAGCTGGCGTTCGGCTTGCTGCAGAATCGGGTGCGTCGGCTCATGCGTCATCGCTTCGATGCGCACTCGATCGGGATCGTCGTTCTCCCAAAGCACCGCTGCCAGACCCTGATCATTTGCAACCAGTCGCAGCAGACCGACGGGTGAATGCATATCACTGTAGGCGTGGTGCATGGCAGTGCTCCGTGTTCGGGTGATCTGATTTTGAAATACGCTGCGCCTTGTCGCTGCCACCGATCGGATGTCGCCGAGAGACCCGCTGTCAGCGCCCGATTGGCTTTCCTCTCGTGTCATACCGTGGTGTTTTCGCTAGTTCATTCAGCGCTCGCAACGATAGCTGACTTCAAGGCCATGTGCAGCAGCGGTGCCGACGCCCGGCATTCTGGCAGTGTACGACCTCTTGTGAACAAGTGTTGACTTACGCGCTCGCACATCTCAATAATGTGTACATCTGTTCACATATACTCAGGGTAGCCCTGGATGTCTTCGCTTATCCGTATTCTGCTTGCCACGATGGTACTTGCCAGCACCGTGCCTGCCTGGGCCGCACAAGCCGAAGCGCGGACGGCCTGTATCTATGACCCGGTCGGAGCGGATGGTTTCGTCTACGACATATTCAAGAACTACGTGGTACAGGCGCGGCAGTGGCATTACGACCTGAAGGCGGTCGCCTACACGGACGAAGCTGTTGCAGCCCATGATTTCAAGGCCGGCAAATGCGACCTGACCGTACTTTCCGGTGTTCGAACCCGCGAATTCGTCCCGTTTGCCGGCAGCCTGGACATGGCCGGCGGCGCTCAGACCTATGCCCAGGAAAAAACAGCCATACGGGCGATGTCGGGCGCCAAGGCCAATAGCCTGATGCACGAAGACGGCTATGAAGTCGTCGGGGTGGTGCCGTTGGGCAAGGTGTTCCTGTTCGCCCGGAACCGCGATGATCTGGCAAGTCTCGATGCGCTGGCCGGCCGCCGTATCGCGGTACTCGGCTATGACCGCCAGTCCCGCGAGATTGCAGAGGCGGTGGGGGCATCGCCCGTGCCCGCGAGCATCGCCTCTCTCGGGCCCCTGTTCAACAACGGTAGCGCTGAACTGACCTATGCTCCGGCTCTGGCCTACGAACCACTGGAGCTGAAAACTGGCCTCACGCCGGACGGCGGAATTGCCGACTTCGTACTCGGTATGCTGTCCGGCCAGATTCTCATTCATCGAGACCGTTTCGACGATAGTTTCGGGCCAAAGTCACGCCAGTGGGTTAGCGATCATCTGGTGGATCAGACCGTGGCGATGGCCGAGAAAGCGCAAGCGCGTATCCCGGAAAAATTCTGGGTCCGAATCAACGCCGAGCGTGAAGATCGGTATCGCGAACGCTTTCGTGACGTGCGTGAAACACTCTGGGACGAGGGCTGGTACAGCCATCGTATGCAGCGTCTGCTCAAGAAAGTCCGTTGTGCAAGTGATGCGGGACTGGCTGAGTGCACACTCGATACCGAAGGGGGCACCGTGCCGTGACATCCACCGTATTGCCCGGGATCGCATATCATGGCGACAGCATGATGGACGTCCGGTCGAAATAGGGTATCGACGCGTCCCACGTGCCTGTTCGGGTGTCATCAAATGCGGGGCTGTGGCCCCGGTTACCGGAGTGGCTTATGAGCAAGGGCATGGACAGCAAGAAGAGCGACAAGAAAAAGCCGACGCGAACGCTTAAGGAAAAACGCGCGGCCAAGGCTGAAAAAGCGCGCTCTAAGTAGGGTCTGACTACAACGCACACGAAAACGCCGCCTTCAAGGGCGGCGTTTTCATTCCATTGGCATCATGAGCGCCGATCAATTGAAATAATTGCCGAAGCTACGGCCCCGGCGATCATCGTAATAGCGACGGTCGTCACGGCGATGATCGTAACGGTCGTCATAGCCATCGTCGTCGTGCCGATTGGTGATCAGCGTGCCACCGGCGGCGCCGACGGCGCTGCCGATCAGGGCGCCGTTGCGTCCGCCGATCTCGTTGCCGACTGCGGCACCCAGCGCGCCACCGATGCCGCCGCCCAGAGCCGATGACAGGGTGTCGCTGTCGAAAGCCATTGCCGGGGCGCTCATGAGCGCAGTCAGAAGGGTGCCAGCGGCTAGCGTGTTACGGAGTGTTTTAGTCATTGTCGTCTCCTTGGGCGCGTTTGAGTCAGCGCCGTTTTGTTTGTTCAATAAAAATTTAACGATACGGCGCTGAACGTTCTCTGAACGGCTCGTCCTATCAGCCAGATGATTCCGGAACGCGTCGCATCTCTGCCTTGGCACGTCCGCGATGCGGCTTCAGTAAGAGATCAGACAGCGCGCTCTTCCCGGGTCGTCCTGACGCGCCGGCTCTCCCATTGGGTTCGATGCTGGAAAAACGAAAACCTTTATCCTGAGACCGGCAGGATCGTGCGCGTCTGCACCAGATCTGCCGACAGGTTCCTTGTTGTCGGTTCTTGTTGGCCCATGTTTGCTTATAGCCGTTCGAGTCCTGCGACCGAAGCCCCTCGATCGGCGTACTCAGACGATCGAATGCCATTACGACCTGCCTGGAATATTCGCTTGATGACTATTGGCCCCTACCGATTCGCACCGCCCTGGTGGGGCGTGCTGTTGTTCTTTATCGCCGCGGCGATCCTGTGTTCGCTCGGGGTCTGGCAGATCGAGCGCGCGCACTACAAGGAAGGGCTGGTCGCCGTTGAGCGGGCGGCGCGTGAAGCCGGCCCGACGCTGATGCAGCCCGGTGATGTCGCCGCCAAGGGCAATGCACGTGCGCCCGGGCTGACCTACGGCCGCCATTATTTCGTCGAAGGGCGATTCGACGGAGCCCACCAGATCCTGCTCAACGATCAGGTCAACGGCCAGGACCTCGGCTACCGCGTATGGACCCCGCTGGTCCTGGATGGCGGGGTCCGTGTCATGGTGGACCGCGGTTGGGTCAAGAAAGACTCAGCAACGACCGAGCGGCCGGATCTGTCCGTGCCGGGAGAGCCCGTGCGGGTCATGGGGTTCTGGCGCAGCTTTCCGCAGCCGGGCTTGAGTTTCGGTAGTGACGGCCGCTGTGGCAGCGAGCGCTGGCCGCGCGCGCTCAACTATCCGGATGCGGCCACGGTACGTTGCCAGTATGGCCAACCCGTGGTCGATGGCCTGCTGCTGCTCGATCCGAAAGACCCGAACGGTTTCGTGCGCGACTGGGATGAGGATCTGGTCGGGCTTTCGCCGTTTGGCCACTATGCGTATGCGTCACAGTGGTTTCTGATGGCGCTCGTGGCCGGCATTATTCTCGTTGTGGTCAATGTCGAGCGTCGCTGATCCCGGGCGACTGCCAGGGCCGTGGAGACGCTACGCGTTGTCTTGCCAGGCATCGGCATCGACTTCGATCATCAGCGGTCGATCGGAATCGGGCCGGTCGCCGAGTGCCTGGGCCAGTGCTGCCGAGTCGCCGACACGGATATGTGCCAGTCCAAAACCCGCGGCCAGGGACTGAAAGTCCGGGGCGGCGATATTCACGCCGCAACGCGCGACCTCGGCGTCGTCCATGGCCCGGCGGATTTCTTCATAGCCGTGGTTGTGCCAGACGATGACTGTGATCGGCAGTGTTTCGTCCACCGCGGTTGCCAGTTCCGACAACGTGAACATCAGGCCGCCGTCACCCACCAGTGCGATAACCGGTTGCTCCGGACAGGCGCGTTTGGCGCCGAGAGCCGCGGGCAGGGCATAGCCAAGCGTGCCGAAACCGGTGTATGAATTGAACCAGCGGCGCGGTTGCTCGCAGCGCGCCAGCACATTGCCGGCGTAGACCGGCGCAGTAGAGTCGCCGACCAGAACGGCGTTGGGTACTGCGCCCTCGATTGCACGGAACAACGAGCCGAACGGTGTGAGATCGGCGCGGTCGGCCAATTTCATTTCGGCGTAGAGGGCGGCCACGGTGTCGGCGCCGCCTCGCGGGCGTGGCTCGATGAGCGGCGTCAGCGCGCGGGCGGCGTTCGCCGCGTCGCTGACCAGGCCGATGGTCGCAGGATAAGCGCCGGCCAGTTCGCCCGGGTCCAGATCGATACGAATCAAGTGCCCGCTGAGTACGAAGCCGCCGTCGAAGACCACGTCGTAATCGGTTTCGCCAAGCTCCGTGCCCAGCGCCAGAATCACGTCGGCGCTCCGCGCGTATTCGCGCACCGCCGGCCAGCTCGCGTTGGCGCCCAGGTCCAGCGGGTGATGGCGTCCGAGCAGGCCGCGTGCGTTGATGGTGGTCAGCGCGGGAGCGTCGAGGCGTTCGACCAGTTCGCGTATGGCGGGCGGGTCACCGATGGACCCGCCGCCGAGCAGCAGCAGGGGCCGTTCGGCTGCGTTGAGCAAATCGGCTGCGGCCTGGATGCCGGCCGGATCAGGGCCGGCGCGATAGAGTCGTGCCGGCGGACGATCGGCGACGGTCATGGGCGCATCGAACAGATCCCGGGGGATTTCAAGATAAGCCGGGCCCGGGCGCTGGCTCGCAAACATCGCGAATATACGATCCAGGACTTCATACAGGTTGTCTGTATCGAGCAATCGATGGCTATAGCTCGCCACGCCCGAGATCGTGGCGAACTGGTCGGCCAGCTCGTGCAGACGGCCCTGCCGCAGACCCAATTCGGCCCGGTTCTGAACGCTGCCGACGACAAGCATGGGCACGCTGTCGGCCCGCGCCTGTCCCATGGCCGTGGCGATATTGGTCATGCCCGGGCCGGTGATGATGAAACAGGCCGCCGGTCGCCCTGAGGCGCGGGCATAACCATCGGCCATGAAGCCCGCGCCCTGCTCATGGCGCGGGGTGATATGACGCAACCGGCTGTTTTCCAGGCCGCGATAGAGCGCGATGGTATGTACACCGGGAATACCGAAAACGGTATCGATCCCGCGTGCCTCCAGCCCTGCGATCAGGGCCTGAGCCAGCGTAAGCGATGGGTTCAACTCAGGCATTCTCGGCCACCGGCGTCGTATCACCGGCCTGCGGGCGCAGGACACTGCCGGCCACGAAGGCGATCAGGCTGACGATAAGCCCGGCATAGATCGGCGAGTTGGCGAGCAGGCCGTCCTTGGCGATGAAGACGAACACGGTGATCGTACCCAGAACCATGGACGCGATCGCACCCGTGTTCGAGGCGCGTTTCCAGAACATCGCGCCGATGATCGGCACCAGCATGCCGCCGACCAGAATGTCGTAGGCCACGGTGAGTGCGCCGATGACGTCATCCACGACCAGGGCCAGCAGCACGGTCACCACGCCGATCAGGCCGGTGCACAGCCGATGAATGGCCAGCCTTTCGATCGGCTCGCCGCCGGTGATGCCGGGAATCAGATCCCGGGTGAGGAGGGTCGACGCGGCCAGCATGCCCGCGCTGGAGGTCGACATCATCGCCGCGACCGCCGCCGCCACGATCAGCCCGAGGATGCCGTGCGGCAATGCCAGCTGGGCGACGGCCGCAAAGGCGTTGTTGGCATCCTCCAGATCGGGCAGCAGCACGCTGGCGGCCACGCCGACCAGTGCCGCGAGCACGCCGTAGAGAATGGTGTAGAGCCCGGCGATCGTGCCGGCGATACGGGCCACGCCGACCGAGCGTGCAGTGAACACGCGCTGCCAGATGTCCTGGCCGATCAGGATGCCGAGGAAATAGATCACGAAGTAGGTAATGATCGTGCCCCAGCCGATACCGGTGAGCGAGAAATGCCCGGGATCGGCCTTGGCGACCATCGCCGACCAGCCGCCGGCGTAGCTGACCGTCAGCGGCAGCATCAGCCCGACCATGCCGATGGTCATGATGATGAACTGGATGATGTCGGTGAGCGTGAGCGACCACATGCCGCCGAGCGTGGAATAGATCACCACGATCACGCCGCCGATGAGCACGCCGCCCCAGGCGGGCACGCCGAACAGCACGGTCACCAGCGTGCCGATGGCGATGGTCGAGGTCACGGCCAGCATCAAATCGTAGATGAACATCACCGCCGAGCTGACCGTCTTGGCCGCCGGTGAATACCGATCCGCCAGCAGGTGGGTCACCGTATACAGCTTGAGTTGGGCCAGCGGTTTGGCCAGCACCAGGCTCAGCACGATCAGGCCGAGCCCGAGCGCGACACACAGCCACATGCCGGACAAGCCGTAGACATAGCCGAGCTTGACCGTGCCCACGGTCGAAGCGCCGCCAAGCACGACGGCCGACAGCGTGCCGATATAAAGCCCGGGCCCGAGCCTGCGACCGGCCACCAGATAATCATCCTGGCTGGCGGCACGTTTCATACCCCACCAGCCCAGGCCCAGCATGGCCAGCGCGTAGATCCCGATGACAACTAGATCAAGCCACATGATGTACTCCCCCCGGACCGACGGCTGCGCCGACCCGCGTGTGTGATTGGACTATTGATATGCCCTGCGATCGCGATTTGTGGCCATACCATTTCAGCATCAGCGATAGATGACGCCCGGCAGCACGCACAGCATCTCGTAGGCCAGGTTGGCGGCCACGATCGTGGTCTGGCTGTTGGCATCAAACGGTGGCGAGACCTCCACGAGGTCGGCGCCCACCAGGTCCAGTCCGCGCAGCCCGCGGATGATCTCCAGGCCCTGCGGGATGGTCAGGCCACCGATCTCGACGGTGCCGGTGCCCGGCGCATAGGCCGGGTCCAGGCTGTCGATATCGAAGGTCAGATACACGGGCCCGCCGCCGACCTTGGCGCGAATCTCTTCCATGAGCGGGGTCAATGACTTGTGCCAGCATTCCTCGGCCGGCACCACACGAAAACCGCGCTCCCGGCCCCAGTCGAACTCGTCCGGCGCATAGCCGGTGCCGCGCAGTCCGATCTGGGCCACGCGATTAGTATCCAGCAGGCCTTCCTCGACGGCGCGCCGAAAGGGCGTGCCGTGGGCGATGGCCTCGCCGAACATATGTTCGTTGATATCCGCGTGCGCATCGACGTGCACCAGCCCGACCGGGCCGTGTTTTTTCGCCATCGCGCGCAGGATGGGAAGGGTCAGTGTGTGATCACCGCCAAGGGTGATGGGTTTCGTGTCGTGGCTGAGCACTTCGTCGTAGAAGCGCGCGATGATGTCGACGCTTTTCTTCAAGTCGAAGGTGTTGATCGGCACATCACCGATATCGGCGACCTGCAGGCTCTCGAAGGGGGCGGCCCCCGTGGCCATGTTGAATGGCCGGAGCATGCGCGATTCGTCGCGGATCTTGCGCGGGCCGAAGCGGGTGCCCGGCCGGTTCGATGTGCCGATATCCATGGGAATACCGATGAACGCGGCATCCAAACCGGCAGCGCTGTCCTGCGTGGGCAGGCGCATCATCGTGGCTGGTCCGCCGAAGCGCGGCATGTCGTTGCCGCCCAGGGGCTGATTCAGGGTTCGGTTCGATCCATGGGTGTCGCTCATGCGGCTCCAGCGTTGGGGGTGCGATATGCATGGTGTGGTCGCAGAAAACGTGCCAGCCAGTGGCGTCCAGGAATTTCAGTCGTTTACACGCCCGGGCAATTCATGAATGAATCAAGACGCTGGTTTATTTGATTCAATAATGCATTATTGAGTCATGAATGAATCGAGCAGAGCCGACGCCACCGCCGAACGACAAGCTCCGTCGCTGGGTGACGTGGTCGCAATCGATACCGCGCTGCTCGATCGTCTGTTCGAAACCAGCCGTGAGCATCTGCTGATCGCCGACGGTGATGGCCGTATTCTGCGCGCTACCGCCAGTTGTGCTGCGGTCTATGGCATGAGTGCCCCGGCGCTGTGTGCGACGACTGTGGGCGATCTGCAGGCGCGCGGGGTGCTCTCGCCGTCGGTCACGCTCAAGGTCCTGGCCAGCCGCGCCCCGGCCCGGGTGATGCAGACCACGCCGACAGGCCGCCAGGTGATGGCCGAAGCCTATCCGGTGTTCGTTGCAGGCCGGCTGGTACGGGTGATCAGCCGCTCACGCGATACCACTGACCTGCGCCATCTGCGCGAGGAATATGCGCTGCTCACCCGGCATCTGGGCGCTCGCGACGCGTCCGGCGCCGATAATGCACACGATGATCCCGCACTGGCTGCGCACAGTCCGCCGATGCGCTCGGTCATGACGCTGCTGCGTGAGGTGGCCGATACCGACGCCACGGTCATGCTGCTGGGCGAATCCGGGGTTGGAAAGACGGCGCTGGCGCGCCAGATCCATCGCTGGAGTGCGCGCCGGGATGCCCCGTTCGTCGAAATCAATTGCTCGGCGATTCCCGAATCGCTGTTCGAGTCCGAGATGTTCGGTTCCATGCCGGGCGCTTTCAGCGGCGCGCCGCCGAGCGGCCGCGCCGGACTCATGGAGCAGGCCCACGGCGGCACACTACTGCTCGACGAAGTCGCGGAATTGCCGTTGACCGTGCAGACCAAGCTTCTGCAGGTGTTGCAGGACGGCCGCGTCACGCGTCTGGGGGATAACCAAGCGAGGCAGCTGGATTTTCGCTTGATCGTGGCCACCAACCAGGATCTCGCCACGCGTGTGGAAAGTGGCGACTTCCGGCTCGACCTGTTCTATCGGCTGAACGTCGTGCCGGTCGATATTCCGCCGTTGCGCGAGCGCCGAGAGGAAATCGCTGCGATCGTCGAAGCCAAGATGCGCCGACTCAACGCCCGCCACGGCGAAACCCGTGTGCTCGACGACGGCCTGTGGGGGCATCTCATGCGTCATGACTGGCCCGGCAATATCCGCGAACTGGAGAACTTCGTCGAGCGCAGCTGGTTCCTACCGACGGCGCCGGTGGATCAGGCGCCGATTGCCTCGGGCGCCACGCGTGTTGACGAGCCGCAGACAAAACTGGCCGATGCGCTCGCGGCCACCGAACGCGCCTGTCTGGACCATGCGCTACGCGATGCCGCCAGCACGTACGTGATAGCCGAGCGTCTGGGGATCAGCCAGGCCAGCGTGGTACGGAAATTGAAGAAGCACGGGCTGGCTGCCCCGGGCCGGGCTCGATGATCGATCTCGGTGGCACCGTGCCTGGCCGTTCATATTTCGGTCGCGCCTACTGTGGTCGAATGCGGCCGGTATTGCTCGACTCAAACGACATTCATATTGCAAAGGCTGTTATTCATGGCGGAACCCGCACCCAACCAGAACCCCAACGCCGGTCGTGGCCCGCTGGCATCGCAGCTGCTGGCGGACGACGTATTCGGTCCCTTGACCGCCGATTGCTGCGCGCTGGTCGAGACCGAAATCAGGAAACGGGGCATGACCATCCGAACCGCCTACGGCGTTGCATTGAAACTCAAGCCGGATCTCGTCACCCGCACGGTGCGTGAGCTGATGCCCGGCTTCGTGGCTGAACTCGAGCCCTGCTATGCCGATTTCCAGAACGGACCCTCGACTGATCTGCGAGCGCACTTCGTCGCTCATGCCGACACGGTTGCAGAGGCCATGCTGACCATGACAGACCGACGTGCTGGCCGGATTCACAGTCGCGCGATCAGCTCGGGGTATAAGCGTGTACGCGGCAAGGCGCGCCGCGAGATCATCGACGCCATGCCGCAGATCGCCACCGTGCTGGCTCGGCACGCACACTGACTTGTGTTTCCGATATCTTGGGATAAAAATCCCTTTTTTCGATGTTATTGTCTTCAATGCGCCATAGAAGGATATGCAGGGCGTTTAAACGCGGTTTTTCGGCGCTTAAACATCCGTAATTTCACCGATCGACTACATTACAAACGATTCAGAAATTATAATTAAAAACAAACAGAATCATATGGATAGGTAATTTTCATGTAAATTCATAAAGTATTTGAAAATTATTTTTTCCCTATTGTGCGCAATTTTCGAGCCGATGCGCGCTATGTAACGAATATCATTAGATATCGTTTCTCGGTCAGACTCGGCATGCCGCAATCCGTTCCTCGTCATAATGACTTGTCATACATGCCCTCGAGTCGTCGGCTGGATCGCCTCCCGCGTTGGGGTGTGCTGGGCCTGTTCTTCTACGCTTCGGTGTTTGCTCTGGGCGCGGCCAAGAATTTCATGGTGCCGATCGTGCTGGCCTTCCTGCTGGCGATGGTATTCGGGCCCGTGCGCCGTTTTCTGGAGCGCCGCGGCTTGCCCAGCGCGTTGTCTTCCTTGCTGATCGTGACGCTATTGCTGATTACGTTTGTCAGCGTCTTCGCTGCGCTATCGATGCCGATCTCGAACTGGATCGAAAAGGCGCCGACTATCGAGCGACAGGTCGAGACCCGGCTCGGCGAGTTGTCCCGCGCTCTCAACGGTTTCTTCGTTGCTCAGGACAAGCTTCAGGAACTGGCCGAATCACAGGCACCAGCCGAAGAAGGCAGCGTGCAGACCGTCAAGATGGAGCGCAACAACTTCACGGTCACGGCGGCCATGCTGGCGCCGGCGGTGCTGGCCCAGTTCGTGTTCACTTTCGTGTTGCTGATGTTCCTGCTCGCCTCGGGCGACATGTTTTATGAAAAGCTCGTTCACGTGATGCCGACGTTCAAGGACAAGCGTCGCGCGATCCATATCGCCTACACCATCGAACGCAAGCTCTCCCGGTACCTGATGACGATTGTGCTGATCAACGCCGGGCTGGGTATGGCGGTGGGCACTGCCATGTGGGCGCTGGGAATGCCCAGCCCGTTGTTGTTCGGCGTGGTCGCATTCGTATTCAACTTCGTTCCGTACCTGGGTGCGCTGGCCGGCATTGCGTTGACCGCCGCCGTTGGGCTGGTGTCGTTCGACTGGATCGGCTGGGCGGCGGTTGCCGGTGGCTCCTATTTTCTGCTCAATGCGATCGAAGGTCAGTTCGTCACGCCTTATTTCGTCGGCCGCAGCTTGCGACTGAATACGGTCGTGGTGTTCGTGGCGATCTCGTTCTGGGCCTGGCTGTGGTCGGCGATCGGCATGATCGTGGCCCTGCCGCTGCTGCTGGCGGTCAAGACATTCTGCGAGAACATCGAACAGCTTCACGGGATCGGCGATTTTCTGTCGGAACGCCACGCCGAGACGATAACGCCGCCGGCGGAATAAAGGCGCCGATAGGACGCGTTATTCGTTGCCGGCTTTGTCGTGAGCTAGACGGCCGAGGGCTTGTTCATAGGTCAGGCCGGCGATGCCCGAATGTGCCATCGAGCGGCCCAGCGAATAAGCCATGGCGAACGCCGAGGCGCGCCGATAGAACGACAGGCGACGTTCGTAGTGGGGCAGCACATCGTCCAGCGTATCGGCTTCGGCCATCTGGGCTTCCAGCGCGGCGCGGCGTTCACCCAGATAGTCGATAAAGCTGGCATCGGTCGCCACGGCATCGTCCAGTGCCATCGTCCACGTCAAGTCACGTTGCAGTGTGCAACGGGCAATGAAGCGGCCGGCTATCGTTTCGCCCAGCATGTCGGGAGGCGTCAGACCAAGCCAGAAGCGGCCTTGTTTCCGGTATAGAAAATAGCATTTGCCAACGACCGGCTTGAAACGGAATTCGCTGTCGAGCACGAACAGTGATGTGAACAGCTCGGCGGTGACCTGATCGATCTGTTTCGGCGGCACCGAAGCCAGTTCGGCACGCGGTGATTCCAGTGTGGCGAGTACCGGTGAGGTGCCCTTGCCCTGTGGGTTGGCCGGCGGTTTTGTATGGGTTGTCATGGGCGTGCGTCCGGGCTCGTCACGGGGTCATCGATTTGGAGTCGGGCCCAGCGCAATTCAGGCGCGATTACTGCGCATCCGGGCGTAGTGGAATCGGCAGCTGGGCGGTCGGGCAGTACTTGTACAATTCGGTCTCTCCCACCGCGTTTTCCAGGGCAAAGCGCTGATCGTCCGCCACCGTAACGCGGGCCTTGCGTGCCGCCACAGGCGTCGTGGCGCCGGTTGTCGCAGCACACTGGCTACCAAGTACGAAGATAACGCCGGTCTGGTCGAGTACCGGGGTGGCACATCGCGGCGAAGCCGGGGTATCGAGCTGGCGGCCGTCGAAATACACCAGATCGGTCGGCTCGGGGGCCCAGCAATCCTGGGTCACGGGCGCATAGGCGCCGGGATTGAGCGGCAGTGCATCGGCACTGCCCGGCGTTTGGCAATAGCCCTCCGGGCCGGGCACCACGACAAGACAATGGCGGCGGTCGGCCAGGGCGGCGAAGCCCGTTTCGGTGCCATTGCCCGGCCGTAGTGCCAGGGCCTGGCCGGCACGCTTGAAATACAATCGCCCCTCGCTCGCCAGTCCCGCCAGCCGCGTCTGGC
>Ga0207897_100345_pt1 | contig 16580 bp, 10 predicted proteins | sample LinPmetageLP42_FD_184054 | JGI IMG/M metagenome (GOLD analysis project Ga0207897, IMG submission 184054) | Marine viral communities from the Pacific Ocean - LP-42 (SPAdes) | ecosystem: Environmental > Aquatic > Marine > Oceanic | place: Pacific Ocean | collected 2010-08-27
CAGGAGTGCTCCAGCCCGATAAATATCAGTTAAAGGCGGTAAAAGCGCTGCAACAGCGACTGGACTCACTTGCACGCGGACATAAGCCCAAAAGTCTTTACTTATTTGGTCCGGTAGGCCGGGGAAAAACCTTGCTGATGGATATGTTTTATCAACACCTTACTCAAAGCCAGGCCATTCGGCTGCATTTCCACCATTTTATGGCCAAAATCCACGAAGAACTGAATCACCTTCAGGGCGAAGCTAACCCTATGCAGATTATTGCAAAGAGGTGGTCACAGCACTATTCGATAATTTGCCTGGATGAGTTTTTCGTTGAAGATATTGGCGACGCAATGATTTTAGCCGGACTATGGCATGCGCTGTTCAACGAGGAAGTTAGTTTAATAACAACCTCGAACGCCCCACCTAATGAGCTTTACAGAGATGGTTTGGCGCGCCATCGCTTCGAACCTACAATAGAGTTGTTGAATAAGGAGTGTGACTGTCTGGACTTGGGTATGGGGGTTGATTATCGACGACTGCACGAAGCCGATTTACCCTATTACCTTAAGCAAGGCACACTGCAACAGCTCCGTTCACTCGCAGAGAGCCATTTCGGCCGCACAAAAGAAACCCCCTCCGTTCGGATAATGAAGCGTGAAATTCCGTGCTTATGGCACAACAATAAAGTGATTGGTTTTGACTTTGTGTCTCTCTGCTCCGGCCCCAGAAGTCAGCGCGACTATATGGAACTGGCCGATCGTTATGCTGCTATAGCGGTGCATCAGGTTCCGGCTTTTTCTTATATACCAGATAAAGACCTGGTACATGGTGTAGAGGAAACATACCAGCGCGAACACCAGGAAAATATTGTCAGCAAACTGGATAACGAAGCCCGTCGTTTTATAGCTCTGGTCGATGAGTGCTATGACCGAAAGTGTCACTTATTGGTAACCGCCGAAACCGACATCGATAAATTATATCAGGCCAGACAATTGGCTTTTCCTTTCCGGCGTTGCGTTTCACGACTTTTTGAAATGCAGCAATGGGGTGACTCAGTTGCAGGAAACACGCTGGTAAAAAGACGCCAATCTGTTCCAGAGAGTTGAATTCCCTGTATTTACCAGCGTGTTAAAACTGAGTTGAGAAAATGTTATCCTATTTCTAACAAATTCCAATATTACAATTGTCATGGATGTTAAAATAAGTTTTGTTTCCAAGCCGGATTTCCCGCATTCTGCCGCACAAACAGTAATTAGCTGCTTGCCGTTAAATTAACGCCTTGCTAGGATTGCTGGAATTTGCTGAACAGCAGCGCTTAAAAAGCGTAAAACAAAAACGATAAAAGAAGGTTCAGAATGAGCGAACAACGCGATCAATTTAGCTCTAAGATTGGCTTTATATTAGCGGCGGCAGGTTCTGCCGTCGGCATTGGTAACTTAGTTGGGTTCCCCGTTGCTGCCACTAAAAATGGCGGTGGGGCATTTTTAATTATCTATGCGTTATTCGTTGCCTTTATCTGCGTGCCAGTTATGTTGGCAGAAATGGGCCTGGGCCGACGCGCTCAAAAAAGCCCTCTGGGATCTTACAAAGCATTATCGCCAAACAATAAAGGCTGGCATCTTGCTGGCTTACTGGCAGTTATCACGCCATTTATGATTGCGGTTTTCTACATGGTCATCACGGTGTGGATCTTCGGTTACCTCTGGCATTCAGTTACCGGCAACCTCGATATGCTCGCCGACGCCGAATACTTTGGCCAATTCGTAAACGACTACGGCTTTGTTGGTTTCCTTATTGCAGTGACAATAATCGTCAATGTTATCTTGCTTGGTGGTGTTCGTCAGGGGATAGAGAAAGCCGCGAAATTCCTGATGCCAGCGCTGTTTATTATGCTCATTCTGCTGGTTATCTTTGTTCTGTCACTGGATAACGCCGTGCTCGGACTTGAGTTTTATCTGGTTCCCGACTTTTCAAAAATTGATGGTTCAGTAATCAACGGCGCATTATCACAGGCCTTTTTCTCGTTATCTCTCGGTATGGGCATTTTAATAACCTACGGCTCTTATTTCAGCCGCAGGGACGACATTGTGACCTCAGGTAAACTGGTTGCTTTAACAGATACAGCCGTTGCTTTTACCGCCGGTTTAATGACTCTGCCCGCGATATTCGCCATCAATCCCAATACCAACCCGGATTCATTGAGTGACTCCTCGGTTAGTATGATTTTCTCTTTCTTTCCGCAAATCTTTATCGCTCTGGAAGGCGTTGTCGGCTATGTTGGCGCAAGCATTGCCGCTACTATCTTTTTCCTGCTGACCTTTATTGCTGCTATTACATCTTTGGTTTCTATTCTTGAAGTACCAACCGCAGCGGTTATTGAGCAAGCGAAGATAAGCCGTAAAAAAGCCCTGCTGGTTATGGGTATCGCCGTTACTGTACTGACTCTTATTGCCGCGACCTCTTTTGGTTTTGTTCCGGCATTCACTGAGTTTACTTTCTACGCTGACACGCCTAAGTCAGTTTTTGATGTAATCTACGACGTTTTTTACGACACCATCTTGCCACTGAATGGCCTTTTGATTTGCTTATTTGTCAGCTTCCACTGGCGCCGTAAAAACCTGGATGCAGAACTTGCTGAAGGCAACCCCGGTTATCCGAATACACTACTGGCCAAATATGTACGTCTATCTATCTGTACATTCATTCCCTTGATATTAGCGGCGGTATTTATTAATACAGTGTTAACTAAATTCTTCGCTTATCCTATTTTCTAAAATGGCAGAGCGCAGCGGTTACCGACAACTTCAACTGCTGCAAGATGCGAGCCTCTGGCGCGAATACTGCGAGGCTCGTTCTGAAAGTTCTATCTACTTATCAAACCTACAGACTCATGCCGATGCCGTACTCTCCCGTTACCGCGATTATCTGGGGCATGAGTTTGAACAAGTCTGGATAGACTGCCACGACGGTTTGCACGCCGACGCCATAGCAGCGCTTTGTGGCACCGTTACCGCCGGTGGTCTGTTGTCTATTTTACTCCCGGCTGAGAGCAACGCCATGAGTCACCGCATGGAGCGTTTTGCCGCAAAACACTTTGCCGAATCAAACATCAAACCCTATTCATCGGTCAACAAAACTGAAACACGCTCAGCAAATGAGACGCTACAGCTAACGAATGAGCAGAACTCTATTTTTAACGCTCTTACACAAAGCACAGCAAAACCATGCGAAACTCATATCATTACCGCCGAACGCGGCCGCGGTAAAAGTACCTTGTTAGGTCAGGCGCTTGCCCAAGCAAAAGAGCACAGCTCGATTATTGTGACGGCACCGCGAAAAGCCAATGCGAAAGTTTTACTACAGCAAGCGCCGGAAGCTCATTTCGTCGCCTGGGATAAGCTGCTGGAACAACCCGGTAATTCGGAAGTAACATTAATTATTGATGAAGCTGCGGGTCTGCCATTGTGGGCAACAGAACAGCTATGCCAAAAATTTAATCCCTGGTTGCTTGCCACAACCGTTGCTGGTTATGAAGGTTGTGGTCGTGGTTTTGCTGTGCACTTTACCGACTGGGCCAGGAAAACCTTGCCACAGGTATCGGTTCACCAGCTAACTCAACCATTACGCTGGCCCGCAAATGATCCATTAGAGCAGTGGCTGACCGAGACTTTTCTACTGAACGAGCAACCAGTAACACAATTCGGGAGCCGGGAGTCCGGCACTTTTATTAAACACGCATCGGAACTTGAAGAAGCTTTGCTGCAACAATGTTTTCAACTTCTTCTCAGCGCACATTACCAAAGTAGCCCGAATGACCTTAACCTGCTGCTGACCGAACCCGGACATAAGCTCGCATATCAGTCCACAAACGGCGAAGTTACTGCGGTTGCCTGGCTTATGAGTGAGGGACCCATTTTATCGCCATTAAAAGAAGAAGTCAGACAAGGGCAAAGACGCCCCAAAGGAAATTTACTGCCTCAGGCCATAGGCTACTTTCTGCAACAGGACTGGGCTATGGATTTACATTGGCTAAGAGTTGCACGTATTGCGGTACCAGCTGCGAAAAGACGACGTAAAGCCGCCTCCGAATTGCTGGCTGAGATTTACCGGTGGGCACTGGACAACAATTACCAAATGCTGGGCACCAGTTTTGCCTGGTCACCGGGACTGGATAATTTCTGGAAGAAAAATGGCTATGCCCTTTGGCGCCTCAGTAGCCGTATAGACAGTGTGTCCGCACGGCCGGCGGCTATTTATGCACTCCCACTAACCAATGAATTCACTGAATTATACCGGGTATGTCAATTGCTCGGTCAGTGGGGACAAAACCAGCTACAATGGTTGTCAGATGGCAAAGATATGCTGCAACTGACAGACGAACACAATGAGATAAGAACAAGCCTTATTCAAGCCTATCGCAGTAAGACTATCCCGTTTGACGCGACACATTTTGCCTTAGCTCAGTGGTTCTACTGGCAACATAGTAATCACCCTCTAACCGAACTGTTGTGTAACTCATCGACAACACTCAAACATCTGGGCGAGTATTGGGGTGGAGTATCTCAGCGTCAGGCGAATGAAAATCTCTGTAAAGAAGTATGCTTACTACACTAATGTGACTTGTTGTTTTGACAGCAAATTCCTATGATCACCGCAGAACTTAAACAGGAAGCCCAACCATGACTCGTTATTCAGCTTTTATTCTTTGTTCAACTGTGTTGATACTGAGTGCCTGCAGCTCGTTTGAACAGGAAAAGGAACAACCTAAAGGCCCTTACCCCGAAACTAAAACCGTCGAGCAGCAAGATGATTATCACGGTACCCGGGTTGAAGATCCTTACCGCTGGCTAGAGCAGGACAATCAGGAAGTGTCTAATTGGGTGCATGCACAAAACCAGTTATCTACTCCTTTATTGCAAAATCTTCCGGCGTTCGCGGACATTAAAGACCGCATGACTGAACTGTGGAATTATGAAAAAGTCAGCACGCCTTTTCGCTATGCTGACCGGTATTTCTACTTCGCAAATGACGGCCTTCAAAATCAGTCCGTGCTATACACCATGACCGATTTAAACAGTGCGCCGGATATTCTGATTAATCCTAATAACTTCAGCGACGACGGAACCGTGTCGCTGGCACGTATTAACGTTTCTCCCGACGCTACCTATGTTGCTTATGCCACTTCTGACGGCGGCAGCGACTGGACGGAAATAAAAGTCCGTAATGTAGAGTCAGGAAAAGACACCAGCGACGTTATTGAAGGGGTTAAATTTACCGAAGTTGCCTGGCTACCAAATGAACGGGGGTTTTATTACAGCCGCTACCCTGAAAATAAAGACGGCAGCTTTGATGATACAAAACCCGTCAGTGTTTATTTTCATAAACTGGGAACCAAACAAAGTGACGATGAGCTGATTTTTGCTTTTGACAACCAGCCCGAACTAAACCCTTACGCCAAAGTATCGGACGACGGTAAATACTTACTTATTGATGTTTTTAAAGGCTACGACGCTAATGCCGTCTACCTGCGTCCGCTAGCACAGGAAAATGCACCTTTTAAAGGGCTTTTCACCAAGTGGGACGGCCAATATCAGTACGTTACCAGCCAAAAAGGCCTGCTGTATTTTAAGACTACCAATGAAGCGTCGACAGGTCGTGTCGTTGCCGTTGACCCTAAACAACCTGAACCTGAGAACTGGACAGAAATTATTGCTGCTAAAACTCATACACTGAAAGACGTACATGCAGTAGATGGTCAACTATTTGCGCATTATCTGCAGTCAGCGCGCTCGCGAGTGGCTATCTTTGATATAAAAGGAACCATGCTTCAGGAGCTGGCTTTACCCGGTATTGGCTCAATTAGCGGTTTTGAAGGCAGCCATAAAGCACCCGATGTATTCTTTTCCTTCAAAAGCTTTACCGAACCGGGAAAAATCTATCGCTACCAGCCTGACCAGCAACGTACCACCTTGTGGTATGAAACCAAAGTGCCAGCCGAATTAGATCAATATACAACTGAGCAAGTGGTATACAACAGTGCCGATGGCACCGAAGTTCCAATGTTTTTAGTGCACGACAAGAACATTGAGCTTAACGGCGAAAACCCAACGCTGTTATATGGTTATGGCGGCTTCAATATTTCTATTACGCCAGATTACGACACAACCCGTCTTGTCTGGTTAGAAATGGGCGGCGTACTAGCCATTCCAAATCTTCGCGGCGGCGGTGAATTTGGTGAAATGTGGCATCAACAAGGCACTAAAGAAAACAAGCAAAACGTCTTTGACGACTTTATTGCCGCGGCTGAATGGTTAATAAACAACAACTACACCAACAAGAACAAGCTGGCTATTCAGGGACGCAGTAACGGCGGTTTATTGGTCGGCGCTACCATGACTCAGCGTCCTGAGTTGTTTGCTGCAGCCCTTCCTGCCGTTGGTGTTATGGATATGCTGAGATACCAACTGCCCAGCGCCAATGCACGAGGCTGGGGTAGTGAATTTGGTTTAAGCGAAAATAAAGAGGAGTTCAAAACTCTTTATGCTTACTCTCCAGTGCATAATACCAAGAGCGGCACCTGTTATCCGGCAACCTTGATCACCACCGGCGACCACGATAATCGAGTGGTTCCATGGCACAGCTACAAGTTTGCAGCTGCACTGCAACGTGACCAAAGTTGCGACCAACCCATACTGTTAAATGTAGAGACTCGCGCCGGTCACGGAGCCGGTACACCAACATGGATGCGCATTGAAGAACATGCCGAAAACTGGGCATTTTTACATAAGCATTTAGGCATGAATTCAGAGGCAGCACAAAGCAACGCTTCTGAATGATGATTCCATAAAAATATGCTATCTTTCGCAGCAACTTTATTAGTTAAAAGATTTCTGTGAAGGATAGCATTCATGTCTAAAGTTCTAATTATTGGTGCCGGCGGTGTTGCTGGCGTAGTCGTACAAAAATGTGCAGGCCTACCTGAAGTATTCTCTGAGATTCATCTTGCCAGCCGTACCCTTTCCAAATGTCAGGCTCTGCAGGAAAAAGCCGGTAAAGACCGCGTTGTAGGAGTGTATCAGGTAGACGCCGATGACTCTGCAGAAGTAGCTGAGCTTATTCGCGGCATTAACCCGTCACTGGTTATTAACGTTGCGCTTCCATACCAGGACTTACCTATCATGGATGCGTGCCTCGAAACCGGCGTGCACTACCTGGATACCGCAAACTACGAACCAAAAGACGAAGCGAAATTTGAATATTCGTGGCAGTGGGCTTATCAGGAACGCTTTAAAGAGAAAGGCTTAATGGCCTTGTTGGGTGCCGGTTTTGATCCGGGTGTTACCAACGTATTTACGGCTTATGCCGCCAAGCACTACTTTGACGAAGTGCATTATCTGGACATTGTTGACTGCAACGGTGGTGACCACGGTCAGGCCTTTGCAACCAACTTTAACCCAGAAATTAATATTCGCGAAATTACCCAAAAAGGTAAGTATTGGGAAAACGGCGAATGGCACGAAACCGACCCTATCAGTGTGCGTAAAGATCTGGACTACCCTAATGTTGGTGTTCGCCCGTCTTACCTGTTGTTTCACGAAGAGCTGGAATCGCTGGTTAAGCACTTTCCAACCATTAAACGCGCGCGTTTCTGGATGACTTTCGGTGAGCAGTATCTGACTCACTTACGGGTACTTGAAAACGTTGGCATGACCTCTATCCAGCCGGTAGAGTTTGAAGGCAAAAAAATTGTACCGCTCGAGTTTCTGAAGGCGGTACTGCCTAACCCGGGTTCTCTGGCGGAAGGCTATACCGGAAAAACCTGTATTGGTACCTATGTCACAGGGCTGAAAGACGGTCAAGAGAAGACTATTTTCATCTACAACAACTGTGACCATGCCGAAACCAACAAAGAAGTTGGCGCCCAGGCAGTCTCTTACACCACCGGCGTACCGGCAATGATTGGCGCATCGATGATGTTGCAGGGTCATTGGATGGAACCAGGCGTCTGGAATATGGAGCAGTTTGACCCGGACGAGTTTATGGAGCGGCTAAACAAATATGGCCTTCCATGGCAAGTCCTGGAATGCGATAAGCCATTTGAGAAGTAACAGAGAAGACAACGCATGAGTCAATATACATCGCCGGAAATTCCGTCTCCTTGCTATGTGCTGGACGAAAAGCTGCTACGCAAGAACCTCGAGCTGATGCAAAAGGTACAGGAGCAAAGTGGTGCCGACATTATTCTGGCACTGAAAGGCTACGCCATGTGGTCAGCTTTTCCGCTTATTCGTCAGTATCTGAAAGGCTGCACAGCCAGTTCTGTCTGGGAGGCAAAGCTGGCAGCGGAGGAGTTTTCGCGCGAAGTTCATGCTTATGCGCCAGCTTATAAACAAGAAGACATCGACGAACTGCTGCCGTTAGTGAATCACTTGTCTTTCAACAGTGTCTCTCAATGGCACAAGTACCGTGAACAGACAGCTGATGCCGGAGTTTCCGTTGGTCTGCGTATTAACCCGGAGCATCAGGAAGCTGAAACTGAGCTTTATGATCCCAGCGCACCGGGCTCTCGTCTGGGTATTCGTGCCAGCGAACTTAAGCAGCAGGACTTAACCGGCGTTGAAGGTTTGCACGTGCACAACCTGTGCGAGTGCGACTCTTTTGCCCTTGAGCGCACTCTGGAAGCCGTGGAAACCCGTTTTGGCGAACAGCTAAAACAAATGAAATGGTTGAATCTGGGTGGCGGACATCTCATGACCCGTCAGGGCTACGATGTTGATCATCTGATAAAACAGTTAAAGCGCCTGCGCGAAACCTACGACCTGCAAGTGATACTGGAGCCCGGCTCTGCCGTTGCCTGGCAAACCGGTCCGCTGGTCTGTGAAGTGGTGGATATTGTCGAAAATCAGGGACAAATCGCTTTATTAGACATTTCAGCCACGGCACATATGCCGGACGTGCTGGAAATGCCTTATCGCCCGGTCATTACCGGAGCAGGTTTACCAGCAGAAAAAGCCTTCAGTTATCGCTTAGGCGGCAATAGTTGTTTAGCCGGTGATGTTATCGGTGAGTACAGTTTTGATCAGCCGCTGGCTGTTGGCGACCGCCTGGTGTTTGAGGACATGATGCATTACACCATGGTGAAAACGTCTTTCTTTAACGGTGTTCAACACCCAGCCATTGGTATTTTGCGGGAGAATGGACTGTTCGATTGTGTACGACAATTTAGTTACGAAGATTTCCGCAATCGCTTGTCTTAAACACAAATAAGCTTTCGCAGTTCAAATCAAAGGCCACTTAGTTCTATATACTCTAATCAAGTGGCCTTTTTGCTTTCTCAACCACCGAAGGTGGCATTCTCTCAGCCAGCTTTGCAAGCTTCTGTTCAATATCCGCATAAGTCCGCTTATCAGCGGTAATTGAATTATGCAGCCAATGATAAGCTTTTTCATAATCATAAGGGCTGCCTTCATCGGCCAGCAGAATATCGGCAAAGCGTCGTTGCGCAGGCAAATTCCCTAACGATGCGGCTTCACGAAGGTACAGAATGGCACGCTCAATGTCTTTTTGCACCAAAACCCCTTCATGGTAATAGCGACCTAACTGCTCCAGAGCTTCCAGTAAGCCATGCTGAGCTGCTTTCTCCATATACAGCAGGCCAAGTTCGGGGTCACGGTCATAACACACACCCCAGGCCATCATGTCGCCATAAAGAAACTGATAAGTCGGTCGGCGCTCAAGCTCGGCCTGAGCTTCAATATCCTGTGCCAACTGGCAGCGATCGGTATCGCGTACCCGTTTCAGATGCGCATTAGTTGCAAACATCTCAACCAGTTCCGCGTCTGAATATAACTGTACCGCTTCAACATCCTGCGCCTGCGCCTTGTGCATAGCGGTCAATCCGGCTACAGCAATCAGCATTGGAATGACTATCTTCATAAAGTTGCCTGTGGTCTCTCTGAATATACCTAAAAGCTTAACTGTTTAGGTTATCGGCACAGAGTCGCAAACCCTTAAACAACAAATCGTCATAACGACAGAATTCAACCGACAAGGTTCGCATCAAATGCTCACCGTCACCACCGGTGACCACCACATCAAAAGGCTGGTCAGAAAAATAGCGGCCGGACAACTGAATCGCTTGTGCAATAGCACCGGTTAAAGCTGCTTCAGCCCCTTGGGTAATACCGTCAAAAGTATCCAAGCCGGCAGCTAAACCATCACGCTCAATATCATTTACCGTAATGCCCTTTAAATTAGCCGTACCCTGACCCAGGGCATTTAGCATTAACTGTCGTCCGGGAACAATCCAGCCGCCAAGATGACGGCCATCAGCCATCAGCCAGTCAATGGTTAGTGCAGTACCCGCATCGACAATCAGTGCGTTCTGTTTCACTTGCTCATGACAACCGAGTAAGGCCATCCAGCGATCCGAGCCGAGGCGCTCAGGTTCTTTAGTGTAACCATTAGTAACCCCTGCTTGCTGTGCTCTGGTTTTTTGCCAGAAAACTTTTATACCCAGTTCCGCCAGCGAGCTATTTAACGTATCCATAACCTGAACAGCGGCCACACTGCAACCAATGGCCTGTTGCTCGCGTTCTAGCTGACGGCCGCTAATAACCTCAAGAAGCAAATCTTTTAGCGGCTGACTTAAATCGTTTAGCCAGCTTTGATGAGGAATAGCTCCCAGAATCTCTATTTTATCGGTGTCAGCATCCCACCATGCAAACTTGCTGCGGGTATTGCCCGCATCAATTAGTAGCATCTTGCGCCCTCAATGAAACTTCACCACCAAAATAACGACGTACGCCCTGCTCATCTTCTACCAGTAACGCACCATTTTCGTCGATTCCACGACAGGTTCCTAAACAAACTCTTTGCCCCATAATGAGCTTCACCGGCTTATCCAAAAAGCAGTCGTATCGGCGCCAGCTTTGCTGAAAAGCAGCCAGCCCGTGTTGTTCGTATTGCTGTAAAGCCGACAGCACAGAGGCACGTACCTGCGCCGCAATATGATTACGCGACATTGGCTGCGGCAATTCAGTGTTCAGATCAGTCCAGGCCTGATCAATGCTCGCACCAACATGCTCTGGCATGGTTAAATTAATGCCAATACCAATAATGCTGTGCGCGGCGCCTTCAGGCGAGGTTTCAAGGTCGACCAGTATTCCGGTCACTTTCTTCCCGCCAATATAAACATCGTTAGGCCATTTTACGCTAACGCCTTCAATACCCAGGTCGGTAAAACATTCCGCTAAAGCTACCCCGGCCGCAAGGCTTAACCCCATAGCACCATGAATGCCTTCATCTAAAGGCCAGTACACACTAAAGTAAAGGTTATTGCCAAAGGGCGAAATCCATTTTTTTCCACGACGCCCGCGTCCGGCTGTCTGAGCTTCGGCGAAAATAGAAAAGCCCGCTTCTAAAGGCCCTTCTTTGGCCAGCTCTTTAACCCGGTCGTTACTGGAATCAACCACCGACTTCACTTCAAACCCCGGTGACAGACTCCATTCTTCCGGACTTTCCTTTGCAATAACCTCTGCCTGCAACAGCTCTATCGGCCGGGCAAGTTTATAGCCACGCCCGGTTACCGAAAACAGCTCCAGCCCAAGCTCTTCAAGTTTATGAATGTGTTGGTTAACCGCTGCCCGGGATATAGCCAGAGACTCGCCAATAGCCTGCCCGGAATGAAATTCACCATTAGCCAGTAAAGTAATTAACTGATCAAGACGTTCTGCCTGCTTCATTTCTCTACCGCCAACTGCACAAGACCATGTTGGCCTACCAGACGAACTTCAGGTTCGAGCATAATGCCACTGGCATCCGCCACTTGTTTCATAATTTTCAGTGCCAGTTGCTTAATATCACTGCCCGTGGCCTGTGCTTTATTAATCAACACCAATGCCTGATGCGGATTAACCGCAGCATCGCCGACAAACGCTGACTTCAAGCCTAAATGTTCAATGAGCCACCCAGCCGCTATTTTCACTTGGTTATCGGCTACTGGGAAATAGACCATGTCCGGCCATTTCAGCAACAGCTGATCAAGCTGCGCTTTGGTAATAACCGGGTTTTTAAAAAAGCTGCCGGCATTGGGTATAACTTTTGGATCCGGTAACTTTCTCTGGCGCACTTCCACAACCGTATCGAAAATTTTCTGGGCACTCACATGCCCCTGAAGCTGGTTCAACGGAGCATAGTGAGTAACCGGTTGCCAGTCTTTGGGCAAGCGAAACACCACCGAAGTTATCAACCAACGGCCAGGGTGTTGCTTGAATACACTGTCGCGATACGCGAACTGGCAGGCTTCTCTGTTCATAGAAACCCAGCGCTTTTCTTTAATGTCCCAGGCGGTTACCTGCTCAATAAAGGTTGCCACCTCGACCCCATAAGCTCCAACATTTTGCACCGGAGCAGCACCGACTGAGCCCGGAATTAGCGCTAAGTTCTCCAGCCCGTCGATACCTCTTGCGCGTAAGTCAGCAACAAAGTTATGCCAGTTCTCGCCTGCTGCGGACGTAATTAAATAAGAGCTTTCCTGTTCTTCAATGCAGACACCCAGTAGCCGGTTGCAAATGACGGTTCCATAGAAGTTATCGACAAATAAGGTGTTACTACCCTCACCAAGCAAATAATAAGGTTCCTCAAATGCTAAATCCTCGACGTCGTCGCTGCTTTTCAGTTCAATTAAGGAACGGCATTGTGCCGGGAGTTTAAATGTGTGTCGCTCGGCAAGCTCTATCAACTTCTGGCTCCTCCCGCCTTTCGGGTACTAATGTATTTTAAAAATGCTTTTAATGCGGCAGGCTTAGCCGGCTTAGGTAAAAACTGCAAACCGCTTTTGCGGGCGGCCTGCTTCACAGCATCATCGCGCATGGCTGTTACCAAAGCGGCCGGTATCTGTTGCTGCCAAATATCACGTAATTCCTGCGCCAACTGCAAGCCGTCACCGTCACCTAACTGATAGTCTAATAACAGTCCGTGCGGTGCTTTGTTCTGGCTGTGAGCCTTGGCATAGGCTAACGCTTTGCTATAACGATTAAAGGTCAGGGCTTCGCACCCCCACTTATTCAGTAGCGCACTCAACGCGCTTAGGTTTTCATTGTCGTCATCGACCACAATAAGCTGTAAAGGATCAGATAACGCGTCTTCCAGTTGTTTTTTCGGCCGGCTGACAACCTGAGCAGCATTACCTAAGGGCACTCTTACCGAAAAACACGAGCCTTTACCTTCAACCGACTCAACCTGTACGTCACAGTTCAACTGCTCACCCATACGTTGCGCGACACTTAATCCAAGGCCGACACCGTCTACAGTTTGGTTCTGCACTCGATAAAATGCATCAAACACTTTATTCTGCTGCTGAGCCGCAATACCTGGCCCGGTATCCCACACGGCTATCTGAAGCTCATCTCCGCGCTTGCGCACACCCAACAACACGCTGCCTCTTTGGGTGTATTTTATGGCATTAGATAAAAAGTTCTGCACAATTCGGCGCAAATATGTTGGGTCGGTGTACACCGGCCGGTCTTTATAAAACGCACGAAAATCCAGCTTCCGCTGCTCGGCCAGCACCGCATATTCTTCAACCAGCGGTTCCAGTAATGAGCTAAGTTGCACATGCCGGAACTGCGGTTTTAAAGCTCCCTGATCCATTTTTGCTATCGACAATAAGGTAGAGAGTAAATGCTCAGTTGACCCAAGCGCAGTATCCAGCTTGCCAACTAACGACAAGTTCCGCTCCGAAAGTTCTTTTTCCTGAATAGCCGAAAGGTATAAACGCGCTGCATTAAGAGGCTGTAAAATATCATGGCTGGCCAGCGCCAGAAAACGCGTTTTAGAAGCATTAGCCGCTTCCGCTTCGGCCTTAGCTTTTTTCAGCTCGTCCTCAACTTGTCGGCGCCTGTCTATTTCAGCCGTCAACTCCTGATTTATCTCGCGTATTTCCTGGGTCCGAACATCAACCCGCTGTTCCAGATCAATATTGGCATCTTCCAGCGCCTGCTGGGTTTCAACGTGCGACGTAATGTCGGTGAAGCTGGTAACGAAGCCGCCGGTCGGCAAAGGGTTACCTACCATTTCTATCACCCGGCCATCGGCGCGACGACGAATAAAACGGTGTGGCGACCCCAACTGCATATAACGCAAACGCTTATTAACCAACCCGTCAACGTCACCAGGACCACATTCACCGCGCTCTGCGTTATAGCGAATAAGGGTCGCTATGGGCTGTCCGGGTTTCACCATGCCCTCAGGGTACTGGAATAAATCCATATAGCGTTTATTCCAGGCCACCAGCCTCAGCTCCGCATCGACAACACTAATACCCTGAGCCAGATTCTCCAGTGAGCTAAACAGAATGGATTGCTGGGTTTGCAGAGCTTGCGTTGTATCGTCAAAGAAGTGAACAACTTCTTCTAAATTTAGCTGCTTATCACGCAGTGCCGCATCGACAAGAGAGCGCGCTGTGGCAGAGCCAAGTACACCAGCTATCGCTCTTTCCACAAAACTGATAAAGGTTTTTTCAGCCACACCTTCCAGCGGAAGCTCAGTGTTTTCCGGACGCTGATAATACTGCATTAACTGCTGAGCCCGTTCCGCCCCTAAAAAGGTCCTTAACAGCAACAACATATCGGCATTGGTAGCACTGTCGTTTTTGTTGAAATGCAAATCGGGTAAAGCGGCTCGGGGTTTAACAAAAGCCGTTGCCTGAATACGATCAACCAGACGTGGTTTTGCCAACAATGAAAATACAATGAACCCGAAGCAATTTAAGGCTAAAGAAACCACAGTACCGCGGGTTATTATTTCCACATCGGTCAGTTGCAAGTCGGTGTAAAGTGGTATTAGTACCGCTAAAACCCAGCCGACTGAACCTGCAGCCAACCCGGCGTAAACACCCCGCGCGTGGCCTTTACGCCAATACAGAGCGGCCAGCAACGCCGGCAGCAACTGCAACACCAACGAGAACGCCAACAAACCAATACTGACCAGGTTAGTCCGGGCTGCCCAGAAGTAATAACATAGAAACGACAGCACCATAGTAACGGCAATAGCTACACGCCGAATTAATAGTAATGCCCTGTCATATTCACGGCGCCGATGTTTTAGCGGCAAGCGCGACTCGCGCTGCAGCAAAATGGGCATGATAACGTCGTTGGTTATCATGGTGCTTAAGGTTACGGACGCGATAATCACCATGGCTGTAGCTGCCGATATACCACCAATAAAAATAACCAGCGATAACCAAAGCTGATCTTTGAGCAACGGCAGTTGCAGCGCAAACGTTGAGCCGTCGGTGGTTGCTGACAAGTAAAAAGTACCCGCAATAGCAATGGGAACAATTGCCGCAGCTGTCAGCGCCAAATACAAAGGAAAGCCCCAACGCGCCGTGCGTAAATGGCGGACATCAACATTGTCCACTACCGCCACATGAAACTGTCTGGGTAAACAAAGAATGGCCCCGGCCGCCATCAGGGTTTGTACAATGAACTCAAACTCACCAAAGGCTGCAAATGACCACTGAGGTTTCGTTGCGTCACTGAATGAACTGAATAAGTTCGATTGCGCGTCTCCCTGAATCAGGAACCAGGCAAAAACACCAGCTGCCAGCAATGCAACCAGTTTGATCATCGACTCAACAGCAATAGCCAGTATCATGCCACTGCGATATTCAGTGACTTCGACGTGGCGGGTACCAAACAACATAGCAAAAATTGCCATTAGCGCAGCAGCACCCAGTTCTTTTATCGAAAACTGTGCCATCACTCCAGAGCTTTCAGTCAGAACCGCAAAGCTAATGCCCACAGCTTTTAACTGAAGCGCAATGTAAGGAATAATGGCAACGGCAGCAATGGCAGTAACCGCCACGGCAAGCCGCCTGCGTTTACCAAAGCGGGAAGAAATAAAGTCAGCTATTGAAGTAATGTTTTGCTGTTTACTAACCGAAACCAGCTTTTCCAGAATGCGGATACCGAACAAGAACAGCAGAATTGGCCCGAGCAAAATAGGAAAGAACGCCCAACCGTCAACCGCTGCATTGCCCACAGCACCATAATACGTCCAGGACGTACAATAGATGGCCAGCGACATAGAATAGACAACTGGCTTGTGACTTATTTTATTCGCCCACGAGCCTAACCGGTCGCCCCAGGTGGCAACTGCGAAGAGAAAAATCACATAAGCCAGCGAGGCAAATATCAGTAACCAGGTCATAATTGCAGACGTTCAGCCACCAAAACTGCCTGGGTACGACTGTACACACCCAGTTTGCGGAAAATTGCTGTAATGTGCGCTTTGACCGTGGCTTCAGTAATGCCCAGTTGGTAGGCAATTTGTTTGTTCAGCAAACCTTCGTGAAGAAAGTGCAAAACCCGGTATTGCTGTGGGGTGAGCTCGGAAACCTTTTGCGCAAGCTGCTGATCTTCGTCCGAAATCACATCCAGACGTTCTCTGTTTTCTTTCGGAACCCAGGTGTCGCCCTGCAGGATGGTGTCTATTGCTTCGGCTATTTCCGCCGAGGGTAATGACTTAGGAATAAAGCCCAACGCCCCAAAGCCAATACACTTAGCCACAATGGAGGAATCCTCACTACCGGA
>Ga0207897_100347_pt1 | contig 16437 bp, 16 predicted proteins | sample LinPmetageLP42_FD_184054 | JGI IMG/M metagenome (GOLD analysis project Ga0207897, IMG submission 184054) | Marine viral communities from the Pacific Ocean - LP-42 (SPAdes) | ecosystem: Environmental > Aquatic > Marine > Oceanic | place: Pacific Ocean | collected 2010-08-27
CCCGCCCGCCTCTACAGCGGCTTGGTGGAAGGAATCGACGACAGATCTGCCCCGCGCGGCAAAAGCTATGTGCGTGCCCGCGCCAGGGGGCTCGTTATCGTGGATCCAGAGGTTGGGATAGCCATCCTTGCCGAAACCGTGGCGAGTACCCGCTGTACGCGTGCGATCGGGCTCGACTGTGATGACCCGATAGATACCCAGCGGCGCGAGGGCATGTTCGTAAAAAAGACGCGACGCTTCGGCGTCGCGTACGGCAAATTCGATATGGTCGAGAATGGTCATAGTCTTTCTGATTAGATCGAAGGGACGATCGAAGTGGATTCAAACGTTAGATCTGAAATCGCCCGATCAAATCTGTGACGCTCCGCCATCTGCGAACAACTCGGCTCCGTTGATGTAGCTCGCGGCATCACTCGCCAGGAACGCTACAGCGCGACCAATCTCCTGCGCTTCGCCTATCCGTCCAAGCGTGCTCTTTTCGCTAAGCTCTCGAATGACCTGATCCGCGTTTTCGGCCAGCATGCTGCGTAGCGATTGCGTATCGACAGGGCCGGGACTAAGGAGATTGATCCGGATGCCGGAACCCTTGATGTCGAGGATCCAGCTTCTGACCAGAGCACGAAGGGCTGCCTTGGTTGCGCCATAGACGCCCAAGCCGGGGCCGGGGTTGATCGAGGCAGTCGAGCCGATGATGACGATGCTAGACCCGTCACCCATTAGCGACAGTGCACCCTGGACGGTAAACGTGACGCCTTTCACATTGGTATTGAAAATTCGATCGAAGCTCGCTTCGGTAATTGAACCCAGCGGCTCCAATTCCCCCATCCCCGCGTTGGCGATCAGGACATCGATACCGCCAAGATCCGACTCGATACGGCTATAGAGTTCTGCCAGATCGGATGCGTTCGAAACATCTGCCGCAATGGCAAGCGCGTTATCGCCGAGGCTAGCCAATGCCTCGTCCAACTGCTCTTGTCGGCGCCCGGTGATGACGATTCGAGCGCCTTTCGTGGCGAACTCTTGCGCGATCGCGAGCCCCAAACCTGATGATCCGCCAGTGACCAGCACAACTTTGTTTTGGAATTCCATGGAAATTTACCTGAGTGAGAATATAAATACTACCGCCTATATAGTGAACGCTATAACAGTTGCGCTGACCGCGCAACAATTTTAGCGTTTGCTACATATATGCTGGATGACAGAACGATTGATATAGGTTTAGCGCGCGCTACAATTCACTCTCGCTAGCGAGGTATTTATGCAAAAAAAAATTCGGAAACGTCGGCCTGCTTTCGATCGCGAAGCGGGGGTCGCTATTGCCCAGGCGCTTTTTCACGAGCGGGGCTATGACGCGGTCAGCCTCGCTGATCTGACCGATGCCATGGACATCAAGCCCCCCAGTTTCTATGCCGCCTATGGCAGTAAGGCAGCACTGTTCGAACGGGCAATGCTGCGCTATGCGCAGGAAAACGCGCTGCCGCTGGACGAGGTTCTGGCGCCTGATCGGCCTCCCGCCGAAGCACTTCCCGCCCTGTTGCTCGCGGCTGCCGAACAGTACGGGCGAGACAGCCTGCTGCGTGGATGCATGATTACGGAGGGTATGCGAGCGGATGACCCGGTCGCTCGTCAGATGGCCGAGAATCTTGGCAATAGCGGTATCCAGGCGATTCGTTCCTATCTCGATCAGGCCCATCCGCAGGGCGCCGAGTCCCTAGCCGACTATGTTTCGGTCACTTTGCGCGGGCTGTCCGCCTCGGCCTGTAACGGCATGCCTTACGACCGCCTGACTCAGGTCGCACAGACAGCCGGCCGATTTATCGCGAGTGAACTGGATGCCGACGATCCCACAACGGCATCTTGAGCCGTGAAGCCGTTGTGGGGGTTAATCGCTTCATCTCTGCAGGCCTGTTTCTATAGATCGGTCTTTATAAATCCGTGATGGTCGTCCCTTCAATGGTCTCGGCGAACCCGCTACCGAATATCCGCGCCGGTGTTTCGAAACCGGGTCGCCGTTCACCCTCCAGTACCCGACGCGCGGCCTCCACGGCGGCCAGCGGCGTGTAGGAATAACCGTTGACCGTTTCGATCATTGATCGGACAACCGTGCCATCAGCTCCTGTGACCTCTGCTACGGCACGGGCACGATGCGCCTCGCGTTGCTCTGCGGTGGGGCCATCCGGCAGCTGCGATAGATCGCCCTCGGGAAACGCATCACCACTGACATGCACGAACATGGCGATATTGGGGATGCCGGTGGAGTGCCAAGCGGTCACCAGATCACCGAACGACAGCGGCGTGCACGGCACCCAACCCTCACCGAAATCGAAGTCTCGCGGCTGTGCTTCGGGGGTCGCAACGAGATGATCATCGACTCTCGCCATCAGGCCTGCGCCGATGATCTCGCTGACACTCATGGCGGAGCCCCGGGACATGGAGCCGGGGACCTGAAGCGCCACACTCAGCGACTGCGGCTCTGGCACACGTTGCGCGACATGCACTGACAGACAATCAGTCGGCACTACATCCCAGCCGTCACCTGGCAGCAGCATGACGCCGGCTTCGTCCGCTTCGGCGCCCAGCCGTTCCGCCAATCGGTAGACGTTGATCTCGGCGGTGATATCCAGGTAATCGACGCCGGCCTCGAGACACGCCCGCATAAATGGCTCCGCCGTTTGCGCGAAAGGGCCCGCGAAGTTCAGCAGCACACCGATACCGGCCAGGGCTTGCGCTGCTCCGCCATTGGCAGCGCCATCGACGTCAAACACGCGAAACGGCACCGCCAAGGCGTCCGCGAGGGCGGCCAACGTCTGCCGATTGCGACCGGCGATCTCGAAATCGAGCCCCAACGTTTTGGCACGCTCTGCCGCCATGCGGCCGGTGTAGCCGGTCGCGCCGTAGATGAGGAGTTTTTTCATTGGGCGTGCTGCCAGTTCTTGTAGACGAATTCGAGACTGTACCCATCGGGGTCCAGAACGTTGGCGGCGTAGTAGTTGGGGTCGTAATGTAGTCGTGCCCCGGGCGCGCCGTTCTCGATAGCGCCGTTCTCGATGGCCGCGGCATAGGCTGCCTCGACCTCCGCCTTGCTGTTTGCCACGAAACCGACGTGAACGGCATTGCCTCCGACCACACCTTCGCGCAGCCAGAAGAACATCCGGCCATTGGCGCCAAAACCCTTGAGATCCGGGTGGCCTGATGGGCCGTCTTTCCCGTCATAATCGAGTCGCGCCGTGATTCCCAGCGGGGCGAGCACGGCCTCGTAGAAGCGAATCGAGCGTTCGATGTCGCTGACTGAGAGAAAGAGATGATCGAGCATGGGGCGTCCTCCAGGACTCAGGTGCCAATACAGAAGCAGAATTAGATGCAGTAGCCGCCAGCGACTTCGATGGCCTGTCCGTTGATCCAGTCGCTTTCATCGGACAGCAACATGGCGATGATGCGGGCAACGTCCTGCGGCTCGCCGACGCGGCCGAGCGCCGTCTGGGAAGCCAGCAAAGCCTCGAACTCGTCATTCAACCCGCCGCCAAGCTCGGTGCGAATCGCGCCCGGCGAGACGGCGTTGGCCCGTATGCGGCGGTCACCGAACTCCTTGGCCATATAGCGGGTAAGCACTTCCAGCCCGCCCTTGAAAGCGGCATAAGGCGCCACGCCGGCCGTCGCCACGCGGGTGGTAGCACTGGTCAGATTGACGATGCTGGCGCCTTCCTCCATCAACGGGAGCAAGGCTTGGGTCAGAAAGAATGGGCCTTTTAGATGAACGTTCAGCAGCCCGTCGAACTGAGACTCGGTGACCGACTCGAGCGGGTTGAACAAGCCGTAGCCGGCATTGTTGACCAGGCCACTCAGAGCGCTAACGCTCCAGTGTTCCTGTAGCGTCAGTGCCAGCGTTTCGCGAAATGCCTCGAAACCGCTGATGTCGGCAACATCCAGTTTCAACGCGACGGCCTTGCCGCCAGCGGACTCGATGCGCCGAACGACCGCCTGCGCGGCATCTGCGTTACTGTTGTAGGTGAGGATGACGCCCATACCTTTCAGGGCACAGTGCTCGGCAGCGCTGGCTCCAATGCCACGGCTGCCGCCGGTGATGACGATAACGGCCATGTGATGCTCCGGTGTCGATGAGATAGGTGTTTACCGTAATCTTCATCGTCGCCGCGGGCTCAGCGGTTCCTACTCAAAACCTGCCCGTTTCTGCTTTTGCTTGCGGGGCGCACACCCCAGGATCAGCATACCTTCCGATGAACGATCAACTGCTCGAGCTTCGCGCCTTGGCTGCCAACGCCGAGAATCGCCGTACCGAAACGGGCATCCCGCGCGTGGCCATGGTTCAGGGCGAGATCCCGGAACACATGCTGGCCGCCGTCTACGAGCCGATGATCAACCTGATCCTGCAGGGTAGCAAGACGATGACCGTCGGCGACCGCACGCTGCGCTATGACCCGGCCACGTATTTCGTCATGTCGATCGAATTACCGGCAGTTGGGACGGTCCATCCTACGGCTACGGGTGAGCCCTATCTTGCGCTGAGCCTTACGCTCGATCCCGCAGTACTCGCGATGTTGCTGACCGACCTGCCCTCGCCCGCCCGGCATAATGAGGCAGATGCAGGATTTTCGGTGGCGGCTACCACACCGGCATTGATGGATGCGTGGCTACGCATGCTGAGATTGATGGGCAAACCCGACGAAATCGCGGCCCTTGCACCGGTATATGAGCGGGAGATTCTCTACCGCGTCCTGCAGGGGCCACATGGCTGGATGCTGCGCGATATCGCGGCTCCGGATACCACAATGGCGCGCGTCAGCCAGGCTATCCAGTGGATTCGTCGGGACTTCGCCGAGCCGATCCGAGTGGAGACGCTAGCCCAGAAAGCGGCGATGAGCGTGTCCGCCTTTCATCGTCACTTCAAAGCGGTTACGACGCTAAGCCCCTTGCAGTATCAAAAACGCGTTCGATTGCTTCAGGCGAGAATGCTCATGGTTGCCGGTTCGAAAAACGTCACCAACGCGGCTTTCGAAGTCGGCTATGAAAGCGCGACCCAGTTCAGTCGCGATTATGCGCGGATATTCGGTCTTTCTCCTGCCCGCGACGTTGAGAGAGTCCTGGTAAGTATCCGCGGCTCCGACGCCTAATTGGCGAGCGATGTGTAACCTGAGCAGCGCCGTACATCCGGACGGTTCGCCAGTTTTAGCCACACCGTTTCGCCATGCTCATTGCGTATGCCATGCAGGAGCGGGGCCGATGGCCCAACCAAGCATTGATGATTGAATGGCTACAGCCAGTTGCGGTGGACTACCACTACCACGATAGAGATGGGGTCACGATCTGCAACCGTGAACTATTTCAGTCTTGCAGGCGGGCCGACCGGAATTAGCGCCCGTTTTTGACCGATAGCGGCCGAATCGCTTGCAGCGCTAGGTTCGCAAGCGTTCCAACCGACACGAGAAAAGCTCGGCAAGAGACCGTGACGATCACGGAACCCGGATAGAAGTGCATCTCATCCTTTATGAAGGATCGAAACCTCACATGACTGGCATCCGACTAAAGACAGCTTCCCACTGACCAAACACGGTCTTACTTGCGTTCTTCGCGTTCATTTGCGTAACGCGCGCTGTCTTTTAGTTGCTCGTCAAGAACGGCTCACCGAGGGAACGCGCGACCGCCAACGTCGAGCGCGCCGGCAGCGATATCGCCAACATTGAATACGCCGGTATCGAAAATCCAGCTCGTAATCAGCTTCGCCGGGGTGACATCGAAGGCGGGATTCGCCACCGGCGCATCGGCCGGCGCCCAGCACAGTTCTCCGGCCGCGCCGGCCACGCCCCGCACTTCGGCGGCGGCACGCTGCTCGATCGGAATCTGTGCGCCGTTCTCGCACGCCGCATCAATGGTGGTGTGCGGGGCGACGACATGAAACGGCACGTTATGAAAATGCGCCAGTACGGCCAATGAGTACGTGCCGATCTTGTTGGCGAAGTCGCCGTTGGCGGCGATACGGTCGGCGCCGACCACGATACGGTCGACTTCGCCGGCGGCCATCAGACTGGCGGCCATGCTGTCGGTGATCAGCCGGTACGGCACGCCGAGCGCGCCGAGCTCCCAGGCCGTGAGACGGCCGCCCTGCAAGAGCGGCCGCGTCTCGTCGACCCAGACGGAAATATTCTTGCCCTGCTCGTGGGCGCGCCGGAGCACGCCGAGCGCGGTACCGATACCGGCCGTCGCCAAACCGCCGGTATTGCAGTGGGTAAGCAGTCGTTCGCCGGGCGCGACCAGCGCCGCACCGGCCTCGGCCATCGCATCACAGAGCGCCCGATCGCTGTCGAACAGGGCTTCGGCGGCGCTGATGACCGCGGCTCGCCAGTCGTCTGCGGCGAGCGCGGTTCGCAGCGTGTCCATGGCGTGCATGAGGTTGACGGCAGTCGGGCGCGCTTCGCGCAGACGCTCGATATCGGCTGCGATCGTGTCCCGATCATCGCCGTTCTCGACGCGAACGGCAATCAGAAGCGCGGCGGATATGGCGATCATCGGCGCGCCGCGTGTACGCAGGCCGTGGATGGCCTCGACCAAGGTATCCACATCCGCCACCGTGAACCAGCGTTCTTCGTGCGGCAGGCGGGATTGGTCGAGTAGTTCGAGCCGGTCGTCGTGAAGGCGCAGCGCCAGGCATTTGCGATTCAACATGTCCTCGTCCCTCGATCTTCGGTTGGGCCGCCGAACACCGGCGCCATGAAGCTGCGCTCGTAGCGCACGATACAGCGGGTCTGCTCGGCGTAGGCGAATGCAGCCTGACAGTCCGGGTCGTCGGCGGCACGTACGCGATAGGCCTCGTAGGCGGCCAGACTATCGAAACTGAATAAGGCGACCGCGATATCGTTGGCGCCTTCATACGGCAGAAAATAGCCGTGGTGGCGGCCGCCGAAGCGCTCGACCAGGGGAATCCAGAGACGCGCGTAATGCTCGAATTCGGCTTTCCTGTACGGGTCGATCTCGTAGCGCAAGTAACAGGTCACCATCTATCGTTTTCCTCTTGCCGCCGGCCGATCAGAATAAACACCAGGAAATACAGGCAAGGCTATCCGCAGATGAACGCAGACGAACGCAGATTGAATACAGAAACGATGTATTAGCTGAGCGTTGGGTCAGGCTCGTATATGAACCTGCTCTATCGAGCAGTCACCGTGCGCATTACAAACCATGACTTCAATCTCTTAAATGATCTTCTGTCTTATCTGCGTTCGTCTGCGTCTATCTGCGGATAGCCTTCGTCTTTGTTTTGGCTTGCAGAACAGGGGCAAAAGCTCAGTGCGTCGCGAGCCGCTCTAGCAATTCGTCGGTCTTTTCTCGCATCAGCTCGATATCGCCGCGTGCCTCTACGTTGAGGCGCACGACCGGCTCGGTGTTGGACTTGCGCAGGTTGAAGCGCCAGCTGCCGAAGTCCATCGACAGGCCGTCGACGTGTTCGATCGATTCGGCGGCTTCGCCGTAGTGTGATTCCAGATCCGCGAGTGCGGCATCGGGATCACCGATCTCGCGGTTGATCTCGCCGGACGCGGGGTAAGCGGCGATACGCTCGGCGACCAATGTCGACAGCGGTTTGCCGGTTTCGCTGATCAACTGCGCCATCACCAGCCACGGGATATGGCCGTTGTCGGCATAGGAAAAGTCGCGGAAATAATGGTGGGCGCTCATCTCGCCGCCGTAGAGTGCGTCCACGTCGCGCATGGTCTGCTTCATGAAGGAGTGGCCGGACACGGATTGCACCGCACGGCCGCCGTTCTCTTCGACCTGGGCCAGCGTATTCCAGGTCAGACGCGGATCGTGGACGATGGCCTCGCCCGGGTTCATCGCCAGCAGCATCTGGGCAAGCAGGCCAACGATGTAGTAGCCCTCGATGAATTCGCCGTTTTCGTCGAAGAAGAAACAGCGGTCGAAGTCGCCGTCCCAGGCCACGCCGAAATCGGCCTTGTGTTCGCGCACGGCCTGCGCGGTGGCATCCCGGTTTTCCACCAGCAGCGGGTTGGGAATCCCGTTGGGCAGCTCGCCGTCCGGCTCGAAGTGCATGCGCACGATCTCCAGCGGCAGCTTTTTCGCTAACGGATCGACCACCAGCCCGGCACAGCCGTTACCAGGATTGGCCACGATCTTGAGCGGCTTGAGTACATCCGGCGTGATCTGGCCCAACAGGAATTCGATGTAATCGGCGCGCTGGGCGAGCGGTGTACGTTTGCCGGGTGTAGCAGCGTCTTCGAAATCGTTGTCGTAGGCGCGCTTTTCGATATCGAACAGGCCGGTGTCGGCCGAAATCGGCTTGGCCTGTTCGCGCACGAACTTCAGGCCGTTGTAGTCCTTGGGATTATGGCTGGCGGTGACCATGATGCCGCCGTCGGCATTCTGGGAAAACGTGCCGTAATAGACCTCCTCGGTGCCACACAGACCGATATCCAGCACATCGGCACCCGCAGCGGTGAGGCCGTCGATCAGCGCATCGGCCAGCTCTTCGCTGGACAGGCGCATGTCGCGCCCGACCACGACGGTCTTCGCACCGATCTCGGCCACGTACGCCCGGCCGATGCGTCTGGCGAGTGCCGCGTCCAGCTCGTCCGGCACTCTGGCGCGCACATCGTAGGCTTTAAAGAACGGATAATACTGACCCATCAGGCATCACTCCTTGAATTGGTTGGGCGCTTGACGGATGCATTGTTCGCGCCATCGGCACGACCGTATACGTCGTCGTAACGCACGATATCGTCTTCGCCGAGGTAGCTGCCCGACTGGACTTCGATCAGATCGAGCTCGACCTTGCCCGGATTTTCCAGCCGATGCACCGCACCCAGCGGGATGAAGGTCGACTCGTTCTCGGTCAGCAGCATCTGACGCTCATCACAGGTCACCAACGCGGTCCCGTGCACGACCACCCAATGTTCGGCCCGGTGATGGTGCTTCTGAAGCGACAGGCGACCACCCGGCTTGACCCGGATGTGCTTGACCTGAAAGCGCTCTCCGGCCGCGATTTGCTCATAGCTGCCCCAGGGTCGATAGGCCTTGCGGTACTCAGTCGCCTCGGCACGCCCGGCCCGGCTCAGTTGTTCGACCAGACTTTTGATCTCCTGTTCGCGTGAGCGATCGGCGACCAGAACGGCATCCGTGGTTTCGACCACGATCTGATCGCGCACCCCGAGCGTCGCGATCAGTCGTCCCCGGCTATGGACAACACAATCATGCGTATCTTCGAGCCATGCCTCGCCGCGCACGCTGTTGCCGTGCGCGTCATGGCCGATGGCGTTGGCCACCGCCGACCAACTGCCCAGATCGTTCCAGCCGGCGTCCAGCTCGACCATCACCGCGCGATCGGTTCGCTCCATGACCGCATAATCGATCGAGTCGGCCGGACTGGACTCAAATGCGTCCGGCTCGAGCCGAAGAAAATCGATATCCTCGACCGCCCCCGCATGGGCTGCCGAGGCCGCTCGGTGGATCGCCGGTGCCTGCGCTTGCAGCGCATCGAGATAATCCTGCGCACCGAAGAGAAACATCCCGCTATTCCAGAAATAACTGGCATCGGTTAGATACTCGGTCGCCGTCGCCCCATCAGGCTTTTCCACAAAACGGTGTACCTCGCGCACCCCATCGCTCAGGGCTCGCCCGGATTGGATGTAGCCGTAACCCGTCTCGGCGCGATCAGGCGCGACACCGAACAACGTCAGGCGCCCTTCTCCCGCGCTGACCCGCGCACACTCCACCGCTCGCGCGAAACCTGCCCTGTCCGCGACGGCATGATCGGTCGGCAGAATCAGCAACTGTACACTCGGCCCATGCGCGGCCAGCGCCTCGAAAGCCGCAGCAGCCACAGCCGGGGCGGTGTTGCGGCGGGCCGGTTCGAGCAGCACGCGCCCGGGCATGCCACTGGCGCGTAACTGCTCAGCCATGACAAAGCGATGCGCTTCATTGCCGATAATCAACGCCGGGCCCAGATCGTCGAGCGCGGCGATTCGCGCAAGCGCCTGCGCCAAAAGACTTTGCTCGTCGGTCAAGGCAAGAAACTGCTTAGGGCGACTTTCTCGGGACAGCGGCCAGAGGCGCGTGCCGGCCCCGCCTGCCAGCAATACCGGTATCAACATGCAGGCGTTCTCCCTAGACAAAATGACATCCCGTAGCTGCGATGTGCGCCGCTACCGGCCTCGAACGTAACGTTGTGCGCCGCAGACACGAGGTGAACGCGCAGGTCTAGTATAATTTGTGGGCATTCCGGCGACGACCCATCATCGCGATAACACCTTGTTGCAGCAACCAAGACTACGGCATACAGCGCCGGATTCGATTTGATTCAGGACAGGACGATGCACTCGTGAGACGACGACAACCCGCGAAGCCGCTTGCCTGCATCCTCGGCGCTCTGCTGTTTCTATCGTGGCCGAGCTGGGCGGCGACGCTCGACACGCTACAGGCTGCGATCGACGGCCAGGAATATGGCGACGCGGCCGAACAGAGCCAGACCTATCTCAAGGATCACCCTGGCAATCGGGACGCTCGCTTTATCCATGCGCGGGCCCTGGCCGGCATGGGCAATACCGATGGGGCAATCAGCGCTTTCGAGGCGCTGGCCGAAGACTTCCCGCTGCGGCCCGAACCGGCCAACAACCTGGCCGTGCTCTACGCCGAGAAAGGCGACTACGACAGGGCGCGCAAATGGCTGGACAAGGCGCTGGCGACACAACCGGCCTACGCCACGGCCCACCGTAATCTCGGCGATGTGTATACAGCGCTGGCAGACCTGGCCTACAAACGGGCGCTGAGCAGCGACGTCGCGACGACGAACGTGCCGCTTACGATGCTGGACCGGCTTTATTACGCGCAGGAGTCGGTGGCACCCGGCGACCCCAAGGCCCCTGCGCCTATACCGCCCAAGCCCAAACCGGCCAGCGCCGAGCCACCGCCGGCCGAGCCGCCCGCAGCCGAGGCAGCGCCCGAACCGAAACCGGCGCCCGAGCCAGAACCCAAGCCCGAACCCGAGCCGCCGCTGGCACCATCCGACGACAGCCGCAGCCTCATACAGACCGTTCGCTCCTGGGCGCTGGCGTGGTCATCGCAGGACTACGATACCTACACCGATTTCTATGCCGACGACTTCGATCCCGGCGACGGTATGAATCGCTCGCAGTGGCTGGCCTTGCGCCAAGCACGTCTGGCACGGCCTGACAAGATCAATATCCGAATCGAAAATCCCAGGATCACGCGGCTTTCAGCCAATCGGGCACAGATCGATTTCGTGCAACTTTATGAGTCGCCGCGCTACAGTGATCAGGTCGACAAACGCCTGGTGCTACAGCACACCCGCGCCGGCTGGCGCATCGTGCGCGAGACGAGCGCCACGAATTGATTATGACCCCACGTAAGATTCTGTTTTTTATAATCCTGTGTAGTTTCTGGCCGCTGATCACGGCGGCGGCCGATGCACCCTCGTCTGTGGGTGGAATTCAGCATTCGGACGCGGAATCGCAGTTGCTTGCGGTGCTTAACCTCGCGCAAAAGGGCGATTACGACAGCGCTATCGATGATCTTTCCGATCTGATCGAAGCGCGGCCCAACTTCCGGCTCGCTCAATTGGTCTACGGCGAACTCATGGTCGCCCGCACCGGTCGCGCGATCGACCCGGACATCAGCGCAAAGATGCGCGATCAGCGCGATGCGCTGCTCGACGAGGCCAAGACCCGCTGGGCACATCGCATGGCCGTATCCAACGATGGCAAGGTGCCCGATGCGATCCTTCAGATCGCGCCCGAATTCGAGCACGTCATCGTCGTCGATCTATCCAACAACCGGCTCTATCTGTTTACCAACGAACAGGGCGTGCCACGTCTGGTCTCTGACTTCTATACCACCATCGGCCGTGGCGGCGCAGGCAAACAGGTCGAGGGCGACATGCGCACCCCGATCGGCGTTTACCACATCACCAAATACCTGAACGATAACCAGCTGCCCGAGCTGTACGGCGTAGGCGCGTTGCCGGTGAACTACCCGAACGCGCTGGACCGCGCGCAGGGCCGGACGGGATACGGTATCTGGCTGCACGGCGTGCCGCGCACGACCTATTCGCGTACGCCGCGCGCCAGCGAGGGCTGTGTGGTGATCGCCAACGACGATTTCGACATGCTCAAGGCGAACGTCGTCATTGGCAAGACGCCCGTGATCATGACGGCCGGGCTCAACTGGGTGCCGGTCGCGGATATCGAACAGCAGCGCAGTTCGCTCCTGGCCGCCGTCGAAGGCTGGCGCAACAGCTGGCAGTCGATCGATACCGGCACGTATCTGGCCTATTATTCGAACGACTTCATCAGCGCCGCTGGCCGCGACAAGGACGCGTTCGCGGCCTACAAGAAAGAGGTCAACGCCGCCAAGACCGATATTTCGGTGGATCTAAGCCAGATCAGTATCTTCCGCTACCCGGGCGAATCGAACATGGTCAAGATCATGTTCACGCAGGATTACAGCAGCAACAACTACCATGCCACGGACCGAAAGGCCCAGTACTGGCAGGCCGATGACAACGGCGAATGGCAGATCGTTCTCGAGACTGAGGACGATTGACGCAATAATCTCGCCGGCCCGCACAAATCTCGGTCAGCGCGGTTTATAAAAGCGAATATCGCCCGTCTTGAGTCAGCCGCACGGGCTTGCGCAATCATATGCGCGAGCTCTGTATCCAATACCAGATCGCTTAGGGTGCTCGCCATGAATGGGCCCAAGCGCGCCTCTCGCCGGGCAAAGCCATTGAGAATTCACCCGGGAAAGTGACAGGTTGGAACAGCGACACGCGCTATAAAGTTGACCGGCACCAGGCGATGATGCCACTGGTCCATGCCAAGGATCTCACTGATGATCGGGCACAGGGCGTGTCGACCGGCTTCGCTATCGCGAACCACACCGCCAGGCCCGTCTGCAGAAGCTGCCCCGTTTTTCGATACGTTCGCCGCGCCCTGAGGGACGAGCGCCGGCTACTGCTTCGCGCGTTCCTGATCGATCAGATAGTCGGCCACCGTGAACATCCGAGTGTTACTGCCCGCCGTACGGCCACTGATATAGTACTGCCCGTCAATCCCAAGGCTCGGGGTTGCCGTGACATGCATCGCACGCATGGTTTCGCCCGCCTCACGAAGCTTGGCGGTGACCGCGTCGCTCTCGAACGCCTGCACGAATCGATCCCCGTCGACGCCGTGCGCCTGCATGAAGTCGCGGATATCGTCTTCGGAAAGCAGCCGGCGGCCCTGCTCGTGGACGGCGTGGAAGATATCTTCGTGCACCTTGTCGAGCACGCCCAGTTGCTCGGCCGCGTAGTACAACCGCGCATAGACCTGGCCGCCGGCCCCGAACAGAACCGGCACCCGGGAAAACTCGACGTCGTCACCCAGTCCAGCACGCCAGTCGTTGAGTTCGGGCTCGAGATGAAAACAGTGCGGACAGCTGTAGAGGAAGAATTCGACGACGTGGATCTTGCCGTCCTCGGGCTGGGACAGCGGCTGATCGCTCACGAGATAATCATTGCCGGCCACATAGCGGCTGATCAGCGATTGCGCGCCGGCCACCGTCGCCACGAACATCAGGACGAGGGCCAACGGGCCGGCGACTCGGTTGAGCATCGATAACTCCTTACCGGGCGAACGCACCGGGCTGGGACGCCGCCTTGATTCTCAAATTCTGATACGCCGACCTTACTCCGAAGCGTCGCTAGCGTTCTCGGATTGCGGATTCTGCCCCTCAGCCGCGTCCTCGCTGGAGGCCGCGTTGCCCCCGGCATCGCCTGCCGCAGAGCCAGCCTCCTCCTTGGCCGCAGCATCGGCCTGGTCAGCCGATTGCGGCGCCTCATCATCTGGGTTGGATGACGCGCTGTCTTCGGCCGGCGCGCTATCGCCGCCTGGACCGCCGTCGGTCGACTTGTCCGTACCTGCGGCGGCCGCCGCGTCGCCGCCCGCCGCCGCACCGGGACCACCGGCGCCCTGCATGAGCGCACCATAATCATTGCTGCGGTTCTTGCCGTCGCTTGGCGCGAGCCCCGAAACATAAGAGGCAAGCGCCTTGATATCGGCATCGGACAGACGCTCGGCCACGCCGTTCATGATCGTCGCGTTGCGATAGCCGCTGCGGGTGCCGTCACGATAAGCGGTGAGCTGAGCGACGATATACTGCGGATTCTGTCCGGAAAGATGAGGGAATTTAGCCGCTGCGTTGCCGACACCGGCCGGACCGTGACACCCCGAACAGGCGGGAATGTTCTTGTCGGGGTTGCCGCCGTGGTAGAGCGCAGCACCCGCGGGCGCGATACTCTCATCGGCGACGCCGGGCTTGGTCTGCTGCGCGGCGAAATAAACCGCGACGTTCTTCATGTCCTGTTCGCTCAGGCCGCTGGCCTGACCCATCATGATGGCGTTTTTACGCTCGCCCGACTTGAACAGCATCAGCTGTTCATAGATATAGGGCGCGCCCTGGCCGGCGAGCTTGGGAAACTGGGCCGACTCCATGTTGCCCTTCGGGCCATGACAGGCGGCACAGACCGCGGCTTTCTGCTGACCGGCTTCGGCGTCGCCGTCCAACAGTGGATCGGCGCTGACCGCCCCCGCGCAGATCATCAGCCCGAACAACATAAAAAAGCGCTTGGTCATGTCTTACTCGTCTCCGACGCAAAACGGCAGCACAATAGCGACCATTCCGGTGCAGTACCGGAATACAGCTGCCTACTGGAAATCATATTTATTGTATACCACCCAATGCGGCTGCCACAGTCCGCCGTATCAGGGTACCGCCCCCACGCCAATTCTGCACCGACCCGGTAGTCTTAATGACCGATCTCACGCCAGCGGATTTCCGCAACATGCGCTTTATCTGTTCGGCACCCAATCCGCGCGCCTTCCCCGAGCCTGATGGCCCGGAGATCGCGTTCGCAGGACGCTCGAACGCCGGCAAATCCAGCGCTATCAATGCGATCTGCGAGCGCGTCGAGCTCGCGAGAACCAGCAAGACACCGGGGCGTACACAGGCCATCAATTTCTTTGTCGGCGACTACTGGCGGTTCGCCGACCTCCCGGGATATGGATTTGCGCGTGTACCGCCAGCCACCAAGGCCGCCTGGCAAGCACTGATCGAAGGATATCTCAGCCGTCGCCAGACGCTGGCCGGCGTCGTACTGGTCATGGACGCGCGTCGGCCTCTGACGTCTTTCGACCAGCAACTGCTGGATTGGGGCACCGAGTTTGGCCTGGCCTTTCATCTGATTCTGACCAAGGCCGACAAACTATCCCGTAATCAGCAGGTCAATGCGCTTCGCAGCGTGGAGCGCGCCGTCCAGGGCCCCAGCATGCAGTTGTTCTCGGCCAGCAAACGATACGGTATTGATGAAGCACGCCAGGCGATCGCGGCCCTCGCCCGGGGAAATGATAACGGATAATTTGCAAATGCGACTCATTCGCATTTATTCTTGAAGCTCATTCACCGCAGGGCTTCAATCATGGGATACGACATTCATGCGTGGCTGGACCGTGACGGCGTTCCCCAGCTTCAGATCATCGACCGGGATTCGGGCCATATCCGTGTTGCATGGGCGCCAAACGGTACGCGCTCCGGGCAAGTGAAAGCGCTGTTTCACGAACTTATGTTGCTGAGTGCACGGGAAAATATGGTGCGCGATATCGCCGCTCGCCCGCGCTGACAACGCGCTCATCGACCCAGACACACCACTTGTCGGGAAACCGGCGCGTTCAATCGACGCGGCGGTTTTTCTGTGTCATAAAGTGCCCAGATCACTGATTGCTCAGGGATAAAAAAAGCCCCGGCAGCAGGGGGAATACTGCCGGGGCTACAGATCCAGCCTTGGGGGAACCGGATCGGTTTTTACCGCTCAGGGAGAAAAGCGGGCAAGCGCGTTGCTTGCATGGGATAAGACCGGGTGTCGATCCATTAGTTCCGACACCATGAAAAAAAATCTAATTTTTTTCGAGGGGATGATCGACTGGGGAGTCGATCATCGGCCAACCGGATCGATCCGGTTGGGTCTGTAGAGTCGGGGGACATAAAAAAAGCCCCGGCGGTAGGGGGAGTACCGCCGGGGCTGCAGATCCGGCCTTGGGGGAGGAACCGGATCGGTCTTTACCGCTCAGGGAGAAAAGCGGGCAAGCGCGTTGCTTGCATCAGGTCAGACCGGGTGTTGCGGCATTAGTTCCAACATCGAGAAAAAAATTTCGAATTTTTTTCTTCACCGCTGGCAATCGGCAAGGGAGCCGATAAGCGGCGGTTCGAGTCGACCTTGGAGACGTATTCAGGGGCATAAAAAAAACCCCGACGGTAGGGGGAGTACCGTCGGGGCAAGATTCCGGTTATTGGGGGAACCGGATCGGTTTTTACCGCTCAGGGAGAAAAGCGGGCAAGCGCGTTGCTTGCAAAGAGTCAGACCAC
>Ga0207897_100348_pt1 | contig 16409 bp, 17 predicted proteins | sample LinPmetageLP42_FD_184054 | JGI IMG/M metagenome (GOLD analysis project Ga0207897, IMG submission 184054) | Marine viral communities from the Pacific Ocean - LP-42 (SPAdes) | ecosystem: Environmental > Aquatic > Marine > Oceanic | place: Pacific Ocean | collected 2010-08-27
ACAAAAACCTCGTTCCAGAGTTGCGCTTCTAGATAGTGTTCAATCTTCGGAAGGTAAAAGTAGGCGCTTGTACCATTCTTGAGCAGCTGCTTGATGTTTGTAAAGAAATACAAACCAAAATCCACTAAGGCGCCAGAAGCTTGTTCATTATTGATAAAAATATGCTTCTCGTTTAAATGCCAGCCTCTGGGACGCACCAATAAAGTGGCGATGTCATCATTGAGGCTATAGGTTTTTTCTTTAACAGGATGTTGATAGGAAATCGTACGGTTTACGGCATCCCGAAGGTTGATTTGCCCTTCTATGGCATTCTCCCAAGTTGGGGACGTGCTATCTTCCAGATCTGCCATAAATGTTTTTGCGCCAGAGTTGAGGGCGTTGATCATCATTTTACGATCGGTTGGCCCGGTAATTTCTACACGTCTGTCCTGTAGGTCCTGCGGAATGATGCCCGCCGTCCAGTCCTGTTTTCTAATGGCGCTAGTCGCTTCAGGAAACGCAGGTTTTTTTCCTTGATCAAATAGGCGTTGTTGTTGCACTCGGCGACTTAACAAATCCAACCGGCTTTGGTTGAATTTTTCATGGAGCGCTGTAATAAAGTCCAAGGCTTCATCTGTTAATAATTCGGTGTAATAATTTTTTACATCATTACTAAAACTTAAGGTATGTTGATTTACTAAAAAAGACATATTATTTTTCTTTTAAATATATAAGACAATAGTATAACAAAGTTTTTAAATAAACAAGCGAACGTTCGCTAAATATCAATATTCGCAAAAATGAGTTGTTCGCTAAAAAGCGTATATTTGCGTCTATGGAAGAAGATTATATTAAGCTCATTTTTGGATTAAAGCTAAAGCAGATACGGACTGACAGGAATTTGTCTTTATTTGGTTTGTCAAAATTATCAGGATTGTCTAAGTCGTATCTAAACGAAATTGAAAATGGAAAAAAATATCCTAAGCCTGATAAAATTGTAATCCTTTCAGAAAAACTGGATGTACCTTACGATCAAATGGTGTCGTTAAAACTGGATAAGAATTTAGCTCCTATTGGCGACCTGTTACGCTCTAAAATATTGAAGGAAATCCCACTGGAGCTCTTCGGAATTAAAGAAAACGATTTAATAGATATTGTTGCGAATGCCCCGGCAAAAGTGAATGCGTTTATCAGCACCATTATCGAGATTGCACAAAATTATAATTTTACCAGGGAAAGCTTTTTTCTTGCTTCGGTTCGCTCGTTTCAAGAAGCCAACAATAATTATTTTGATGATTTAGAGCAAGACGTATTAAAATTTACCAAAGCCTATCAAATAGATTTAGACAAGCCGATCGCTTCAAAGGATCTAGAAGAAATTCTTATTGAAGAATACGGATATGTGATTGAAGAAAGTGAGTTAAGCAAGTATGAAGCGCTGGGGACCTTACGTTCTGTCTTTGTGCCCAAAACCACGACACTTTTGCTGGCGAGTGAGATTGATGAAGCGCAGCGTACCTTTATCTATGCCAAAGAAATTGCCTTTAATTTTCTAGAAATTGAGGATCGTTTGTATACTTTTCCATGGATCAAGTTTAAAACGTTTGACCAGGTGCTGACTAATTTTTATGCCTCTTATTTTGCGGGTGCTTTAATAATTCCGAAAGCTAAAATCACCGAGCAATTAAAGGCTATTTTTAAGAAAAATACTTTCGATTCACCGCTTTTTTTAAAGTCGGTCGCGAGTTATAATGCTTCTCCCGAGTCCTTTTATCAACGATTGACCAATATTTTACCAAAGGAATTCAACATTCAGAATTTATTCTTTTTACGATTTACGCATAAAGCGAACTCGAAGCACTATTATTTAAAAAAGGAACTTCATTTATCACATCAACACGCTCCGCATGCTAATGAAAGCAATGAGCATTATTGTAGACGTTGGGTTTCGTTACAGGTGTTAAACGATATTAGTAAAAGTAAAAAGGAGCACGAATTTGACGTTCAGATTTCAAATTATCAAACTGATGGGATGCGTTATTTGGTGCTTTCTTCGGCTACAAAAGATCCTTTTAAGGAAAACCATTATCGGAGTATCAGCATCGGTTTGCTCATTAACAAACAGTTGCAACGAAAACTCAGTTTTATCGATGATTCACAACTAAAATCACGTGATGTTGGCGTTACTTGCGAGCGTTGTGCAATACAAGATTGTAAGGTTAGACAGGCGCCAGCAGTGATTTTAGAGAAGGTTGCTAAGAACAAAAAAATTGAAAGGATTGTTGAGGAATTAAATGAAAAATTCAACAAAGTAGCGAAGTAAAAAAGCAACTACTTTTGAAGTACTCACAAAGCGCTTTTATCAGAATTTATATTCCAGACTTAGCTGTAAAAGGGATGTGTTTATGTCATATCTTTTATTAATTCCGTAGATATATCTAAGGCCAACACGATACTCTTCAGAAATTACATACCCTACTTCAGAAGCTACGGCAAATTCAAATTTGTCCCAATCATCAGATCGCAATGTAAAAGAATCGCTGTTATTTTTGATGTCTTGATCTAAAATATAGCCAAACTGGGGTCCAGCGGCAATTTCAAAATTATCAATGAGCTTATATTTCAGCAGGAGTGGTAACGAAATAAAATATTCTTTAATACTACCGGTGTAAGGCCCACCAGCACCTTCATTGTCATTCTGGATATCATAGTCCATATGCTGTAAAGAGAATAGGATTTCAGGTCTCAAGCTCAGTTTTTCGGTAAAATTAAAGGCTGTAAAACCACCCACCTGATAGCCTATATCTCCGCCATCGGTAGCAAGGTTAACACCTCCTTTAATTCCATAATTGGTTTGTTCTGTTTGCCCAAATACATTTATGGACACTAGGATCGATACAAGTAGTACACTATTTCTTACATTCATATTTTTGGGTTTTTATATAGTTAAAACGTATTGGGTGCGGTTTCATTGTCTCCTACTTCGTATGGAAACTTTCGTTTAGCTAATTGCTATGTTGTTAGCGTGTTCTAATCTAACCATTTTTGTTCTCTTTCAGTAGCATCAAGAATAGCAAGGTTTAGGGCTAACTTAAAATGCTGTGCGACTTTGAAGGCATCTTCTTTGTCAAAAGTGCGGTAAAATGTTTCATGCTTAATTTCTTCATAAAATAAATTCACAAGAAAAACTTCTTCGGAAAAAGAGGTAGATGCGCTTAGAGAATTTATTTGCTGCTTTTGCTTTCCTTTAAAAACAGAAATATATTCAAATTTTGGAATGGTTTTCCACTTGCCAAAATGAATCGCAAAAATGGACCAGATATTTCGATAAGTGTTGTTGTCCAAATTAATCTGTGACCCTTCTGAAGAAGCCAGATACACCCCAAAGGCAATCATAAAAAAACTGAATAATAGGCTTTGATACACCATGACGTAAAAGGCAAATAAAATTATAAGGGTTCCAAAAAGTCGTTTAACAAAAGGAACTGGTTTTAAGTAAGTGATACTATTTTTCATAGTGTTTTGATAGTGAGCAGTTCGTTCTTTCGGTTTAGCGAGGAATAGAGGGCAATTAAAAAGGGCTTACCTTTGAATTTGGTACTAAACTAAATCAAACGATTTGACGTAAAAACCAAATATACCGAAACTTTCGAACACATAATAGCGCCTTATGGAGCATACTAATTGTTACCGCCGATTATTGAATGATTATCCATAAATTGCAGTAAATGACACAAGGAATTACCTACCTTATCAAAAACGAAACCAATCTAAATGAGTACTGATATAAAAGTAAACAAACCGGCCCCAATTGCGATACCTGAGAAACCAAAATCATTTCATCATGGAGCCGATGTAGGCCCTGCTATCGAACATTTACAAAAAGGGAGCGCGATACTAATTGAGGATTACTATAATGATGGGATATCGTTGCTTAAGGAGTTACATAAACATCTTAAACTAAAACTCCCCAATAAATCCTTTAAGGAGCAGCATGCATATCGCGATGCATACTTTAGACTTTCAAATCTAATTTTATTAGAAATTGTGGACCAAGAAATTTCTGCAAAGAAAGCGCCTAGCATTGGTTGGTTAGAGAAATTTTATCCAGAAAATGATCAATTCTATTTAACCTTTCCTCAAATACAAGGATTAAATAGTTCTTGGCAGTGGTACAATAATGGGATCTCTTTACCTGTACTGCGCAACAAGATACATCCTTATTACGGAACCTACTTTCCTACCCGTTTTGAGCATTTAATCCTTTTTGATAATTGGTTGAAACGCTACGAAGGGCCAAAGAAGACAGCGATCGATGTTGGCGTTGGGTGCGGGGTATTGTCGCTGCAAATGGTGCAACATGGTTTCCAGAAAGTTTTTGCCACAGACATAAACCCTAACGCAATAATTGGAATGGCAGAATTTATGGGAACAACAAAGCTGTCCCGAAAAATTGAACTGGATCTAGGGCATCTTTTTGGGAAATGGAAAAAACAGACCGAGTTGATTGTGTTTAATCCGCCTTGGTTACCAATGCCACGTGATTTTGAAGGCACTGATGATGCGATGTACTATGATAAAGACTTATTCCCAGATTTTTTTGATGAAGCTAAAAAGAGGCTCTTACCCGAAGGAAAGTTACTCCTCATCTTTTCAAACTTAGCGCAAATAACCAATGTGACAAAAGCACATCCTATTGAAAAAGAAATAGCCGACGGCAATCGATTTCAATTAGAAAAATGTTATAAAAAAACGGTAAAAGCGGCTTCCACTAAAACAAAACGAGATCAACATTGGCGTGCTGAGGAAGAAGTAGAGCTGTGGGTGCTAACCCATAATTGAGCACAATTATCTTAATGGTTTCATTCCATTTTCAGCTACGGAATCATATTTGCTGAAGCCCTAATCAAACGGATACTAGTATTTTGTTTTAGTTGTTTTTTCTGCCCATTTTTCAAAAACGGGTAGCGCATCCTTCCGCATTAATCTCACAAATTGAATATTTCTGTCGTCAATTTTCTTTTCTAATTCATCATAAATGAATTGGTCATCAAAATCAATTTTTGCCGCATCTGTTTTAGTACAGGCAAAATAGACCCTTTTTGGCCTTGCCCAGTAGATGGCCCCAAAACACATGGGACAGGGTTCGCAAGAAGTATAGATTACACAATCATCAAGCTGGAATGATTTTAGTTTTTTACAAGCTTTTCTAATGGCTACTACTTCGGCATGGGCAGTTGGGTCATTTGTAGACGTTACTCTATTAAACCCTTCCGCAACAATTTTATCGTCTTTAACAATTACGCAGCCAAAGGGACCGCCGGCATTTGCGTCAACTCCTTTTTCTGCCATTGTAATCGCACGTTTCATGAAATAGTTGTCTCTTTCTGTCATTTCTATTTTTTTATCCTATTATTTAATCAAATTCAAAACAGCTAGTACTTACTCTAGTTTATAAAATAAGAGTCGACTTTGTGTGTTCATGGGTAATAAGAGGAGGTTTTTTTCTTTTATATACGCAATATCGCCCACGCTTTGTCCTACTTGGAGGATTTGTTCCGTATTGCCATTATAATCTATTAAGTGAATTTTGCCACTCTTCCAATCTGAGATAATTAAGCGTTCTTTATCATACGGCCTAATGCCATCTAAATTACCAAGGATGGTTGTTACAGAGTCTATAGACTTTGTCGTCATGTCTATTTTAGAAACACGACCACCTTCTGGTTGGCCTCCCCAAGATGCTACATACATAGTGTTATTTTGTATTAATAATCCATTTGGGTTGTCTAAATCCACATCGGCTAACCATAAATTAAAAGTACCATCGGTATCAAGTTTATAGATTTTTGAAGTTCGCGTATCGGAGACAAAAACATTTCCAGTAGTATCGATAGCTACATCGTTTAAAAACTGAATGCCTTCAAGGGTATGTTTTTTTAGTATTTTCCCTGTTGATAAATCAGCTTCAACGAGCGCAGTTACATCAGAGACGTAAAGTTTATCTTCTGTGATGGCAATGCCTTTAGGGTCATTAAGCTCGCTTACAAAGGCTGCGTTAATAAGCTGACCATCTGTGTCAATAGTAGCAATAGCGCCATCACCATCTTCACGATCACCAATTAAAGAGGCATAGATAATATTGTTTTTAGCATTATAAACAGCAGATTCGCAATGTGTCAGTTCTAAAGTTTCGGAAATAAAAGTGGCAGTAGGTGTTTTATCGTTTTCAGTTAAGGTTGCTTCAGCGGTTGTATTGTTTTTACAGCCCATTGTAATTAATAATCCAATTACTGCATAAATAATATGTTTCATTTTATTTGTCTTTTAGAAGTAGGTTAAAATACGAAATTACTTATAGCTGTTTGAGTACTGGTTTCAATAATTTATTATTTCTATATCGGGTATTTGCCGCAGGTATTTTTCTAGGAAATACTTGTGAGAAGCTCCTATGATGACTAAAATATTTTTTGTGGGATTTCGGGCGACCACATCTAAAATATTTGCTGAAATTTGAAGATTTCTCATTTCCCAAAGCGAGTATCTGGCTCTATCTGAATTTGAAGAGAAATTTGTTTCAAACCAAATTTTCCATTGTGCGTTATAATCCTCTTTCATAAATTCATCACTGTTTACATACGAATATAATTCTGAAAGATCCTTATTTTTTACTGCTTGGGTTTTTAAGGAATCACTTTTTATGAATACTGGCGCTTTTAAAACATTGGCTATAAAATCGGGATTGTTCTTCATTTCGTCCTTGAATGTTGGATAATATTTTGCTAACAACGCCATGTCCTGAAGGTTATCTATAGGTTCAATTTTATTTAATTGCTTGTGGAATGCCAACGGTACCGCCAAAGAATAATACTCATTACTGCTAGCAAGTTCCTTTTCTATGTATTGAACGATCTCCTTATCAAAAGACGAAACAAACAGGGCAGTTTCATCTTTAAGGTACAAGTATTGCAAAGCCGCGGAAGCTATATTAGTGGTGGCTATGAAATTATAAAACAGGTTCTTCCTGTCTTTATTGGTGAGGTGGTTTTTAGAAAGTAAGTGAGTTATATTCTGTTTGGATTCAAGAAAATTTTTACCTAAATGTGCTTGAACCGAGTCTGCTAATTTTAAATGCCGTTGCATTCGTTTCATATCATTAAAAGTGCTGTCCTTTCTCGAGGCGATATCATATAAAAGTTGTCCGGGCATTTTCTCGATACAAATCACTTCAAAATCATGCGTATTCAACTTTTCTTTGACCTTGTCTAGCATCGAGTTTTCAAATTGGTCTATCTGAAATAAATGGGGCGTTCCGAGAATTAATATTTCGGTTTTGTTAATTTCATTTTGAGAAAAAATGTTTGCTTGAATACATAAAAATAGGAGGGGGATTATAACTTTTTTAATCATGTATATTAATTTAAATTATTGCTACGGTTTCTTTTTGTTTTATCACCGCTTTTAAAGTAGTTCTTATTTTTATGCCTCAGTTCTTTGTTGCTCACAGGCAATTTTACAATGTTTGTGAGTTAGTTTAATCATCCGTTTGTTACTCTTTTTGATGTATCGACACCTTTTATTAACAACCATAAACATAATGAAAGTTCGCTAATAAAAATTGGAATTGCCTACTATGCAAATAATGGATTATCAAAACCTTTTGAAAGGAACATTATAAAACTGTTGAGTAGATAACAAAATCCTGTAATGCCATAAAGATAAATGTAAACAAAGATCGTCGCCTTAGCCAGCTGTAGCAATTAATTATACCCGGTGGTGGTGGCAGGTTTTATTATTTAAGTCTTTCTATGATCATTGACGAAAAAAACTTTACTCCAGTTTTTATGCAACTTTCATCAACTGTAAAGTTTGGCGAATGTGGCATAGAAATAATTCCTTTTTCAAAATTAGAACCTCCCAACAAAAAATAGACACTCGGTATTCTTTTTTGAAAATAGGCAAAATCGTCACTACGTCCATCAGGAATTACACCATATATGGAATTTATACGTTGGTTCCCATAAAGATTAGAAAGACTGCTCGTTGTTTTGTTTGTTAATTCCTTGTTGTTAGAAATAATAGGATATTCGCTGGAATAAGCCACACAAACTAGGTTTTTAGCATATTTAGATGCCTTGATTCGTTCCTTTAATACAGATAAAATTGAATCCATTTTATTTTCGTTACTTGAGCTTATGTAAGTGCTAATGGATATTTGATTATCTATTTGCTCAATTTTAAATTTTTGGGCAACTGTTAGGTAATCCTTATATATGGTATTTGGATTTCCAAGACCAATATTTGGGTCTAATAAATTTCTATTATCCCAAAATTTACTGTCTGGATTGACATTTTGAAAGCTTGATATCAATTCTTTTGTATAAGCAATGATGTCCTCATTTTCACGTGAATTTTTAAACGATACGTTAAGGGATTTATAACCTGCAAAAAGCCAATCAGATTTTGTGCCAATCACACCCGTTGACATTGGTGAAATATGTAATGCATAAATTTCATCAGGATTGATTATGTCGAATAATCCATCGTTTATCATTGCTTTTGCGCCTTTTAGATTTTCTTCTGAAGGCTGAAAAATAAAATATACAGTTCCTTTTAATTCTTCCCTTAAACTTGATAATACATCTGCAATTCCAATCCCAATGGTAGCGTTTACATCGTGTCCGCAAATATGGTTTACACCTTTGTTTTTTGATTTAAACTCTACAATATCAGGAGCTTCGGACGCTAACGCATCAATATCTGCTCGCCAAGCAATACGTTTCCCCTCTTTATTGGTTTTTAATATACCAACAACACCGTAACCACCAATATTAGAGTGAACTTCAAGCCCAAGTGACGTTAAGTATTCCGCTATTTTATTTGACGTTCTTTTTTCTTGTTCCGATAATTCGGGATAGGTGTGAAAATCTCTTCGGATTTTTACTAGGCTATCAAAAATATGGTCAGTTCGTTGTTGAACCATTTTATGGACGGTAGCATTTGTTTTTTTGTTTTGTCCAAATATAGAGAATGGCATGAATGCTAGTTGTAGCACCAATGCTATTTTAATAAGTTTTTTATTTGAAATCATTTTAACAATATTTTGTTTTACATGGTAAAGATGCTATACACTATTGAGATGTATCTAAACTCCACATAGTACTTGGTTGGTTTTGTCTTATAAAAGCTGGATAATCTGGATCGTATTTATTTTCTTTCATAATGCCTGTTGTTATTTTGTCTTATTTGTCACGTATTTCAATTTAGATACTCTTCTATTTCTACGTTTCTGTTTTTGTTGTTCGCATCCTCAATAGCTTTTAGAATAGCTTTAATTTGAGCATTATCAATGATATATTTATTAAAGAACACATGGTCTATGGACTTCGTGTTTTTAATATCTTCCAATGGGTTTTTGCTCAGCAATACTAAATCTGAATTGAATCCAACTTTTATCTTTCCAGAATTGCTTTTCATCCAATCATTAGGTGCAACAGTAGCAGCATAAAGCGTTTCTTGGTTGGTCAATCCAGATTTTGACAAAGATTCTAATTCGTTATGAAGAGAAAATCCAGCTACCATGGGTGAAACATTTGTATCTGTTCCGGCCATAATTAAAACATTATTGGCTACCAAAGCTTTGGTCATAATATGAATAGCACTCACATAAGTTTCCCAAAAAGTTAATGAGAGTTCTTTAGCTTCTGGGGTGTTTTCCCCATCATATTCATAACTGTTTTCATTAGGAAGCCAGCCCAATTTATGAAGTGAAGTTCCTTCAATTATATAAGGATTAGCATATTTTAATTCCACTTCTTTAAGTTTAGATTTTAAATCAAATCTTTGCTCGGGAAGACTTTCCATTAACCAAATTGTAGAGGTCACGCTAATGTTATTCTCCTTAATTTTTTTTGCAATTTGGTCTGCATTTGAGCTTAAAAATTGAAGGTATTCTTCTGGATTTTTAGAAATAGATTTTTCAAACCTCTCCATATTTTTTTTTATTAATTCTTCTATATGTGCCACCTCAATTTGACCTGAAGTGTAGAAGGTCTCCAAATTAACTTCAGGGATATGACCAAGTACAGGAATATTATATTCTTTTGCGATTTTGATCGTGGCCTTAAACATTTCTGGATTTACTTGGGTATACATTTTTATGGCGTCATAACCTTGTTCACTAATTTCACTTATTGCTTTATGTGCATCGCTTTCATTAGTATAATTTATGCTCTTTCTTGTCCATTCGTGAAAATAACCTCCAATTCCGCTTAGACTAGTAATTGAAGAGGACGTGACAAACATTCTAGGTCCGATTCCATTTTCTTTTAAAGATTTTTTCCATTCTAAATGAATGGGTATGCCTTTCATTTCTCTGATGTACGTTACACCATTGACCAAATATAAAAGTAAATCATTTTTACTTTCTTTTAGATGGGCATGCGAATCTACCAACCCTGGAATTAAATATTTGTCGGTACCGTCAATTGTTTTGATAGTGGTCTGTAAACTATCTTGGTGTTGGCTTATTTTCAATATCTTACCATCCTTAATTACAACATCCTGATTCGGAATGAATCCACTGCAATCTTCATAAAGAATATTTACATTTTTAATTTGTACCGTTCCGAGTTCTGTTACCATCGAAGTCGCATCAACAATTTCTGTTGATTTTCCCAGCACTTTTTGTAACTCGTTATCGGCCCAAATGAAATAAATGACACTTCCTACAGCCCATACCGTGAGGATGATTGTAATCCATTTTTTTACTTTTGTCTTTTTCATGATTTATGTTGTAAATTTACTTATGTACAAAACTAGACCCTATAATTTTCTATTAAGCTACACTCGAGTGTAGTTTTGAAAACGTATATTTTATTAATCATTTGTTTCATCCAATGAAGGACACCGATTCTTTTTTCTCTCATAGAAATACTGTTAAACATTTAACAGAAACAGATATTCAACAAACCTCAAATTATATTGAGGTAGTTAAAGCTTTCACTAGAACAACAAACCAAAGCATCTATATCATCAACTATGAAAGTAAAGGATTTGAATATGTATCTAATAATCCTTTGTTTTTAAATGGACATACGGCAAGCGAGGTTTTAGAAATGGGTTATGAGTTTTATTTTAAAAATGTACCATCAGAAGATTTAGAATTACTTCTAAAGATAAACACAGTCGGGTTCGACTTTTATGAAAAATTATCAGAAGAAGACAAAAAGAAATACACCATATCTTACGATTTCCATTTAAAAACAAACGAAAATAAATTAATTCTAATCCATCAAAAATTGACACCAATTTTCTTGACCGAAAAAGGAAAAATATGGAAAGCAATCTGTGTTGTTTCATTGTCCTCACAACAACAATCCGGCAATTTAAGGCTTCATAAAAACGGATATAATGAAACCCATCAGTATGATTGGGTTTCTAATTGCTGGAAGACTGTAGAAATGAGTATCCTATCTGAAAGAGAAAAGGAAATATTACAGTACTCTATTAGAGCTTACGCCATCAATGAAATTGCTGAAAGACTATTTATTTCTCCAGATACAGTTAAATTTCATAGGACGAAAATATTTGAAAAATTGGATGTTGCAAACATTAGCGAAGCCATTTCATTTGCTACAAATAATAAGTTAATCTAACAGTTATGAGTTCTTTTTAAGCTCATTGCAAAAGTAATGAACTATGCACGTCGTTAGCGGTAGTTTTTATTTTGTCCGCCAATAATCTTTAATCCCAGCATTGTGTGGCAGACCTGAAGTATGAATTAATAATTGCCCGATAGTTATATTTTTAAATTTGGGCGATAATCCATTCAAGTAATTGCTGGCTTTATCCTGAACAGTTATTTTCTGCTCTTCTTGTGCGATAGCGATTAGCGTACCAGTAAAAGTTTTGGTAATGGATGCTATTAGATATTTAGCTCCGTTTTTCAATTCGACACTATTTTCATAAGATGCCATTCCTACGGATTTTTGAAAGACAACGTTGTTTCCTTTGGCTATTAGAATTTCTCCGTTGAAACGCTTTTTTAGATGAATAGCTTTTAGGTAAGTGTCAAGTTTTCCAACATCAAGAGATTCCTTAGTTTGGGATTTTACTGTTAGCGATAAGCCAAACAGTAACGTAATTGCGAATAATTGTTTTGTAAATTTCATAAGTCAACGATTTAAGTTCTATTTTCTATATAGGTTGTCTCAAAAGTTGAAAATCTTACAAGCGACTATGTTTTTTTGGCAGAACGAGTTTTTTTTTAATGTGTGGTAACGGGTTTGCATATGATACGGCAGGTTTTAGCGGCAGCATCGGCAGTGCCAACATTTTGCGTCAGCGAAAGTGGGAAGCGCAGCGTGCGAATCAGCCGTGGGCAGTGGCGCCCGCCACTACGTGATTATCTGCGTGACTAATTTACAATTATTTGTAGGAAATATTATTCACTTAACCATCAACCCGCTGGATTATATGCGTTGTTGTGCATAGTATTTTATTCTTCGGGCTTGGTATAAGTCACGATATCAATTCCAATTCCGTTTGGGTCTTTGATTGCAAAATGTCTGTCGCCCCAAGGTTCATCTCGAATCTCTATTTCCATCTGTACTCCTTTCTCTTTTATTTGCTTGTACACTTCATCTACATTTTCAACTTCAATTGTCAAATAAACTCCTTTTCCGCTAAATTCAGATTGGAAAATGGGTTGTTGGCTTGGGTGATTCGGTTGCAAAAAACTGATTTCTGCCGATTGGTTAGATGTGTGAAGTAATAGATAAAATTCGTTTTCAAAACTTACTTCAAAATCCAAAACATCTGTGTAGAATTTCTTGGTTTCTTGTAGTTTTTCGGTAATTACACCTGCATTAAGTTTCATATTTTTCGTTTGTGCATTTGTCAAACCTACAGTAAGGACAAATGTTGTTAATAACACTGCTTTCATACTCAATAATTTTGTTGCTACAAATTTAGGTCAACAAGAAAAAGAGGCATTGTAAAAATCGGACAAACTTAATGGAAGGCTTCATAAGGTGTTACACCGTAAAATGTTTTGAAATTTTTAATGAAATGGGCTTGGTCAAAAAAACCGACATCAAAGTACAGTTTGTTTTCTTTTAGACTTTGTTTTGAAGGCTTTGCATTCAAAATATGCTGAAAACGCACAACATTACTAAACGATTTTGCAGTTGTGCCGATATAAAAGTTAAAAATTCTGCGAAGTTGTCTTGAGCTTAATCCTGTAGTAAGGTCTTTTTCGATGTCCAAGTATCCATTATTATGAAAAATTAGCTTTAATGCATCTAAAAAACGGTGGTCATAGTTAATATTTTGGTTTTTTGAAAATCCAATTATTTTATCGTTCAGTATTTTTGTAAGATTATCAAATGAATACTCAGGTTTGATTTCTGAATTAATCCACTCGGAAAAACTGGGCAAAACTTTATTGAGTTCTTGGGATTGATTACTTAAAGTGCGAGCGTCAACTCCGAATAGATATGGAAATGCTGACGGTAAAAACCGAATGCCGATATAATCAAAATCTTTGCCGATTGGGAACTGAACGAACTTTCGGCAAAATCCCATTACAAAGTTTTCTGTAGGTTGTTTATGGTCAAAAAATATGTCGATACAACCATCCGAAACCACTCGGTACTTATAATCGCTTTTTAAGGTTTTTTGTGTTTTGAGTTGCCAAAAGCAGTAAATGAAATTCTGTATTTCTTTATCTGGTTTGATTTCCTGATAACTTATTTCGTTACCATTAACCGAAACAGTGGGTTGAATCGGTTTGTAATATTCTCTTATGGTTTTCAGAACAATCATTGCGTTTTTTGCATGCACAACGGTCTTGTGCATGATTAGTGGCGTGTTTAAACACCTAATTTAGCAAATAAAAACCGTAAAGAAAATCCGCGAGAATTTTTGTAAGTAGGCTAGAACTAGCAATCAATTATATACGATGTTAGGCACAGTAATTAAATTCCACTAACTAATATTCTATTAACAATAATTGTTAAAATAAATAGAGATGATATAGGAATGGAAATGTTCTTATTTAAAGACTTTCCTCGCAAGTCTGCCTTTATATCATTTTTGCCTCCAATAAAAGTCCCAAATATTGCCATAATTGAAAAAGGTGCACAAACTGTTGCCAAAATACTTGCTATATGCGGAATAGGGAATTGAAAAATTGTGATTAAAATTATACTAATTAATAAAGGAATTAGTATTAAAGAAATAGACCATTTTTGTCTATTGGTTTTAATATCTCCAAAATCTTTAATAGCATATTTTTCAAATTGCTTTGTAGATTTCATCAATAGTATCGTAATTACTAAAAGTGCTAAAATTGAAATTATTACTTGTATTATCATTGGAATATTTAGCATTGAAAAAACTTTTCCAGTATCTCCAATTGGAATTATAGGTGCTATCATTAAATATCCAAAAAAAGTGATTATTCCAGCTATACCTAACCATAAAATTAATAATGAAATTGGGTTTGGTTTCATTGTTTTGGAAAATGTGTACGCAATTATTCCTTGAGCTAAAGAAAAAAGAGGCGCAATTCCAGCAATCATTATTTCGTGGGTTTTTATTCCATTTGTTTTTGTAACAACTTTGTTATGAAACAAAGTTGTTTCGTAATCTAAACTAATAGACATCACATAATGAGCTAATTCGTGAAGAATTATTGTAAGCAAAAACGCAGTAGTTAATCCAATTGTGGAATTTATTATTGTTTTTGTCATTTATTTTTTTATTGTTTCTAACGGGTTTGCATATGTTTAGTGGCGTGTTTTGGCACGAACCTCTCCAGATATAAACTGGCTTTGGAAAATCTGCAGGATTTTCCAATTGTGGACCGACCAAGCCGTAGCTTATATACTGTGTTGTGTGCAGTTTTTTATTCCGCTATTCTTTTTTTTAAGTCCATTCTTTCGTGTAATATTCTTGTTATCTCAACATAGTTTTCATTCAGGGTTCTGTAAAAAATTATATGTCGATTTGCTTTCATTCCGAGAAGTTGAATTGAAATTCCGTCATAGTTTTTTCCTAAATATGGATTTTCAGCGATTTCTTGACAATCGGAAATTAGTCCATCGTAATATTTGTCAGCTTGTTGTTCAGACCAGACCTCAAATGTGTAATCCCAAATCTTTGATAAATCCTCGACAGCTTTGTTGGTCAATTTATATTCAGCCATTCGAGTGCTTTTTTGCTTTTAGAGATTCAAGATGTTTTTTTGGGTCAAAGTCGTGAGCTATTCCGCTGTCAATTCCTTCTTGTATTGCTGTTTTCAAAGCAATAACTTTACTTTCTTCTTCCTCTAAAAGTCTCAAACCAGCACGAATTACTTCGCTAACGTTTTTAAACCTTCCTTCACTAATTCGACTTTGAACGAATTGGTCAAAATAATTTCCGAGTGATATTGATGTGTTTTTGTTCATTTGATTACTAATTTTGTCAAATATACCAAAAATTGGTATAAAAGTAAAATTTTCTCAAATTGCACACAACGGGTTTGCATATGATACGGCGGGTCTTGAGCGGCTGCATCGGCTGAGCGTTGGCAGCGCAGCGTGCGAATCAGCCGTGGGCAGTGGCGCCGCCACTACGTATTTATCCGCTGTACTAAATTTTCTATAAATTTAGGGAATTTAATTTAAGCCGAATGTGACCGCTGTATTATATGCGTTGTTGGCAAACGTTATTACTCTTCGTGTATTGCGATTATCATTAGTGCTTCAAGGGTATATCTTCTATAAAATTTCATGAACGCCATAAAGAATATGTAGGATACAATTGCCATAATTATGGAATAGTAATAAGGAATTCCATTTTCTTTTTGAAAAATTTCTTCATATATCAAAAACCAAAATATTATAACACTGATTAATGTAAGAGAACGTAGAAAGCCATAAAGCACAACATAATTAATCAACTTCCCTTGATGATTATTTGTTTTTTCAATGCATAATGTTGCAAGATTCTGAAAAAATCATAATCACCTATTTCCTTTGGAATTTCTTGAGTTTCATTATGTGGAACTATTCTGTTTAATATTTTAACGCTCTTTGTCCTAACACAATAAATCAAAAAATCATCTAAATGGATTACATAAAGATTTTTGAATTTACATAAATGCCCTAGAAATAAATCTAAGATTGAAACAGGCAGGATACTAATAAATATTAAAATTCTTTTAAGGGTAATAGTTTTGAAACTAAATTTTTTTTCAATTTTTAAAAGGTATTTAGAAGGATAATCATAGACCCAGTTAGCGTATTTTTCCACAAGAACAGAGGATATATAGTTGTTTAAATGACCAATAGCATAACTAATAATTATAAAAAATAAGAATCCCTCAAACTTAATACCTTCGTTTCCAAAAAAATCAGTCAAATTCATTTCATAATTTGAAG
>Ga0207897_100350_pt1 | contig 16385 bp, 14 predicted proteins | sample LinPmetageLP42_FD_184054 | JGI IMG/M metagenome (GOLD analysis project Ga0207897, IMG submission 184054) | Marine viral communities from the Pacific Ocean - LP-42 (SPAdes) | ecosystem: Environmental > Aquatic > Marine > Oceanic | place: Pacific Ocean | collected 2010-08-27
CACGGGTTAATGACACCTACCTTTTTAAGGAAGATTTACAGGATTTAATTTCAGAAAACACGTCAAAAGAAGACAGTTCAATCATCGTAAACAGTTATATTAATAGGTGGGCAACACAGCAACTGTTAATGAATCAAGCCAGAATCAATCTTTCTGAGAAAAAACAAAAAGCATACGAGCGCCTCATAGAAGAATATAAAAACGGATTATACACAGAGGCCTACAAAAATAATATTGTAGCAAAGCAATTGGATACCACAGTCTCTGACTTAGAATATGAAAGTTATTACGATCTCAATAAAGATAATTTTAAGTTAAATGACGAGTTGTTAAAAGTGCGTTACATTCAAGTCTCAAAAGATTACAACAAACTTGCTGTAACAAAAGAAAAATTTACTCGTTTTAATAGCGAAGACCGAGAGGAGTTATCCCAGCTGAGTATTAATTTTAAAACGTTTAATTTAAACGACTCTATTTGGATTAAAAAAGAAGCGCTTCTCGAGGCTTTACCCGTATTGATTAATGATAAAGAGCAGGTTTTAAAAAAGAATGATAATCTTCGACTGCAAGATTCTTTAGGAGTATATTTGCTCGCTGTACAAGATGTCCTGCGAACCAATGATATAGCTCCCTTGTCTTTTATAAAACCCACATTGAAACAGATCATTTTAAACAAGCGGAGGTTAGAACTCATAAAAAAGTTAGAAAAAGATATTACTAAAGATGCCATTAAAAATGATGATTTTGAAACATATTAATTTTATTTTCCTTTTTTGCTTGCTTTTTTCTGCAGGTACTAGTATTGCCCAAGAGGTGATTGTGCCAGATAGTACCGGCGTGGTAAAGGAGCGAACAGAAGATATAACAGTGCCAATAGTAGCAAAGGATACGATAAAGCAACCTTTTAAACGTTATAAAGCGGAAGGTGTAACGGCCGTAGTGGGCGATTACGTTGTGCTAGATAGTGATATCGATAAGAGTTATGTGGAGTTAAAGCAACAAGGTATTTCAATTCAAGATATTACACGTTGCCAACTATTAGGTAAATTACTTGAAGATAAACTTTACGCACACCATGCACAACAAGATAGTATTACTGTTGATGTAGGTGAGCTTACAAGCCAGGTAGATCAGCAAGTTCAATATATGGTGAGCGAATTAGGCGATGAAGACAAAGTTGCTAAATACTACAGAAAAGCGAATATAGGAGAATTAAAATCTGAACTATTTGAAGTAAACAAGACATTAAAACTTGCGAGCGAGATGCAACGTAAAATTGTAGATAATGTTGAGATTACTCCTGAAGAAACACGTGAATTTTTCTTTTCGATTCCAGAAGAAGATCGCCCCGTTTTTAGTGCTGAGGTAGAAGTTGCTCAAATTGTTATAGAGCCTGAAGTTACCGAAGAAGCCAAACAAAACGTTATAAATCGTCTTAACACCATTCGCGCAGACGTTGTTGATAATGGTGCAAGCTTTTCAACAAAAGCAGTGCTTTACTCAAAAGATGGTTCTGCTCAAAAAGGAGGTCTTATTGAAGGGATACAACGAAGCTCTCCGCTAGCAAAAGAGTTTAAAGACCAAGCTTTTAGTTTGTTAGAAGGGGAAGTGAGTGAGCCTTTTGAAACCGAATTTGGTTTCCATATTCTATATGTGGATAAAATACGCGGACAGGAAGTAGATGTACGCCACATTATTTTATTTCCAGAGTTGAGTCAAGATAAAATTGATGAAGCGAAAGCTCAAATAGACTCGCTAAGAACTCAAATTATTAATGAAGAAATTACTTTTGCAGAGGCTGCAAAAAAATATTCGGACGAGAAAGAAACCCGAAATAATGGGGGACTTCTTGTTAATCCCGTAACACAGGATACGCGCTTTGATCTTAATAAAATGGAGCCTACCTTGAGTGCACAGGTGTATAACCTTAAAAATGGCGAGATTACTACGGTACAGAACGATCGTGATTATACAGGAAGAAGTAAGTTTAAAATTCTTACGGTAACCAATAAGTATGAGGAGCACGTAGCGGATTACGCAAAGGATTATGAAAAAATTAAAGCGTTGGCTCTAAAGGAAAAGCAGATACGGGCCATCGAAACGTGGCAAAACAAAAAAATTAAAGAAACATATATTAATGTCAATGAAGATTATTCAGATTGCAATTTTGCAAGTGATTGGCTTAATAAACAACAGTAAATTATATGTCTGACGTAGCAGCAGTAGAGCAACTGGTAAAAAAATATGCTAGCTTAAAGCAGGAAATAAAAAAAGTAATTGTAGGGCAGGACGTCGTTGTAGATGAGGTATTGCTATCTGTTTTTTCAGGCGGTCATGCGTTACTTATTGGAGTTCCAGGACTGGCAAAAACGCTTTTAGTAAATACGGTTGCGCAGGTATTGGGGCTTAATTTTAAAAGAATCCAATTTACGCCAGATTTGATGCCCAGTGATATTTTAGGATCAGAAATTCTTGACGAGAATAGAAGTTTTAAGTTTATAAAAGGGCCTATTTTTTCTAACATCATCTTGGCAGATGAGATCAACCGTACACCACCTAAAACTCAAGCTGCATTACTAGAAGCGATGCAAGAGCGTGCTGTTACCGTGGCAGGAAACCACTATAAGTTAGATTTGCCTTACTTTGTATTGGCAACACAAAACCCAATCGAGCAAGAAGGAACCTATCCATTACCAGAAGCACAGTTAGACCGTTTTATGTTTGCCATCAACCTTGATTATCCTTCTTTTGCTGAAGAAGTTGAGGTGGTCAAAGCAACTACAACAGGTGCCTCGGCAACTGTAAATGCACTATTTACGTCCCAAGAAATAATCGATTTCCAACAACTGATTCGTCGCATACCCGTAGCCGACAATGTGGTGGAATATGCTGTGACTTTAGTGGGTAAAACCCGTCCTAAAAGTCAGGCAGCTCCAGACATTGTTAAAAACTACATAGATTGGGGAGCCGGACCAAGAGCCTCCCAAAATCTTATTCTTGCCGCAAAAGCCAATGCTGCGCTACATGGTAAATTTTCACCAGATATCGAAGATGTTCAAAAAGTGGCACTGGGCATCTTACGTCATAGAATGATTAAAAACTACAAAGCAGAGGCAGAAGGACTTTCAATCGAAGAAATTATTAGAAAACTCTTCTAGACTCCATTCTACCATTTCGTATAGGATTACCTGAAGTCTGTCGGATTCCTTAAATTTTAGAATAGTTTTAACTGTCATGCACGATTCTAATCGGTACTTTTAGAGTTCGAGGATTTCTAAATTCTCATTTTTGGATACTTCAATTTATTGATTTATTAATTTTTTCGCTTAAAATTGATGTTTTATTGAATTATATTCAGTAATAGTCAATATTCGTTGTATATTTTTAAGTAATTTTAAATTTTTGTACTTTTGCAATAATTGTAAGTATTCAATAAAACACTAAAAACAACTAAAAAAACAAACTATGGCTTTTGATATAGATATGATTAAAAAAGTGTACGCCCAGATGGCAGAACGTGTAGATAAAGCACGGGAAGTCGTTGGAAAGCCGTTGACACTTTCAGAAAAAATATTATACAACCACCTTTGGGATGGAGCAGCTACTAAAGCATTTACAAGAGGTAAGGATTATGTAGACTTTGCACCAGATCGTATCGCATGTCAGGATGCTACGGCACAAATGGCACTTTTGCAATTTATGCAAGCAGGTAAAAAGAATGTTGCAGTGCCTACTACGGTGCACTGTGACCACTTGATACAAGCGAAGCAAGGCGCTGAAAAAGATCTTAAAAGAGCCAATGAAACCAGTAATGAAGTTTTTGATTTCTTAGAATCTGTTTCCAATAAATATGGTATCGGTTTCTGGAAACCTGGTGCTGGTATTATACACCAAGTTGTTTTAGAAAATTATGCCTTTCCAGGTGGAATGATGATAGGTACCGATTCGCATACAGTGAATGCAGGTGGATTGGGTATGGTTGCCATTGGAGTAGGTGGCGCTGATGCTGTAGATGTTATGGCAGGAATGCCATGGGAATTGAAGTTTCCGAAATTAATAGGAGTCAAGTTAACAGGAGAAATTAGTGGATGGACCGCTTCTAAAGATGTCATCCTTAAAGTAGCCGATATTTTGACCGTAAAAGGAGGAACAGGAGCCATCGTAGAATATTTTGGACCTGGAGCAAAAAATCTTTCTTGTACAGGTAAAGGAACGATCTGTAATATGGGAGCCGAAATAGGTGCGACCACATCAACATTTGGATATGATGACTCGATGGAGCGTTTTTTGCGCGCTACCGATAGAGCAGATATCGCAGATGAAGCAAATAAAATCCGTGAATATTTAACGGGAGACCCAGAGGTGTACGAAAATCCAGAGGACTATTTTGATCAAGTGATTGAAATCGATCTTACTGAATTAAGACCGCATTTAAACGGTCCATTTACGCCAGATTTGGCTACACCGGTTGGACAGTTGGGAGAAAAAGCAAAGAAAAACGATTGGCCTATAAAAGTTGATTGGGGACTAATAGGATCATGTACGAATTCTTCATACGAAGATTTAACGAGAGCCGCCTCGATTGCACAACAGGCGATCGATAAAAAATTAAAACCTAAGAGTGACTTCGGAATTAACCCAGGAAGCGAACAGATTAGATTTACAGCACAGCGCGACGGATTGCTTCAGGTATTTGAAGAACTGGGAGCAACTATATTTACAAATGCGTGTGGTCCTTGTATAGGACAATGGGACCGTAGTGATCGTAAAGGAGATGAAAAGAATACCATTGTACACTCTTTTAACCGAAACTTTTCAAAAAGAGCCGATGGAAACCCAAACACTCATGCTTTTGTAGGCTCACCAGAGATGGTTGCCGCAATTGCGATTTCAGGAAGATTGGATTTTGACCCAATGAACGACACCTTATTAAATGAAGATGGGGAAGAAGTGAAGTTAGAAATGCCTCAAGGTATCGAACTTCCTCCAAAAGGATTTGATGTGGAAGAAAATGGATATGTGCCACCTAATGAGGATGGAAGCCAGATTGAAGTCAAAGTAGCTAAAGACAGTGAACGATTAGAGCTTCTTGAGCCTTTTGAACCTATTAAGGACGAAGACCTTCAAGGTGTAAAATTATTGATAAAAGCGTTTGGTAAGTGTACAACAGACCATATTTCTATGGCGGGACCTTGGTTGCGCTACAGAGGGCATCTTGATAATATTTCTGACAATTGTTTAATTGGAGCTGTAAATGCGTATAATAAAAAAACAAACTTTGTAAAGAGCCAATTAGATGGGGAATACGGAGGCGTACCAGATACACAGCGCGAATATAAAAAAGAAGGAATAATGACCATTGTGGTAGGAGATCACAATTATGGTGAAGGATCTTCTAGAGAGCACGCGGCTATGGAGCCTCGTTTTCTAGGCGTTGCCGCAGTCTTAGTGAAGTCTTTTGCGCGTATCCATGAGACCAACCTTAAAAAACAAGGAATGCTGGGGCTTACGTTTGCTACAGAAAGTGACTATGATCTTATCCAGGAAGACGATACATTCAACTTTGTGGATATAGCAGATTTTGCTCCAGATAAACCGTTAACGATCGAGATCGTACACAAGGATGGAAGCAAAGACACTATCAAAGCAAACCATACGTATAATGATGCTCAGATTGCTTGGTACCGAGAAGGTTCGGCACTTAACGTGATCAAAAAGCAGAATGCTTAAATAAAAATTGATAGATAATTATAAAAAGCTGCAAGAATATTCTTGCAGCTTTTTTATTTGACTGAAAAGTCAAATTAGCGTATTTGATGAATACTAAAAAAACTATCTTGATTGGTTTCTAAAAGGGATAACGACTCTAAAGTAGATTCTACGCCAAAAGAAATGGTATCCCCTGTAATAAGTTGCAGTATTGTTTCTACCCTCCTCACGGGAGGGGTCACATTAATTGTAACTCCTAGTACGCCAACCCCAATATTGGCAAAGCTATTGCGGTTTTGTACGACGCCGTTTTTTAGGATGGTTATTCCAAAATTAGTGGCTACCGAAATGCCAGCGGCTTTTATTTGCGATGCCACTACGTAAATACCATCTTGCTTAGCCGTAAAAGTGTTTGTCACCGTGTCAAACTCATTATTGGTATCGAAAACTTCATTATTAAAAGGAATTTTTACTGAACCACTCGCCAAGGTTAAATCAATTAAACCCGCACTAGTGAATGATCCTTTAATTGTTGTAGGAAGCGAAGCCTTTATTAAAGCGGAGGCAGGTAAACTTTTTACAAACCCTTCGTTTATTACCATCACAGAGTCTTTAACGTTTGTTGGATTTGTTTCTTCTGGAATGACTCTAATTTTTAAGTTTCCATTAACGTCAAGTGTCGCATTGGGGTTTGTAGTGGCGATTCCAACTTGAGCATGTGCAGTACTACCCAACATTAAAACCATAGCTAGTCTAATGAGCATAGTTTATATTTTAAATTAAAAATGTAGGGGAATTTGAAGCTAAAATAGTATATTTTATCGATAAAGAGCATATAAAATAGATTAAAGTTTTAAAAACTAAACAATTTGTTAATTAATCTCGCTTTGTAGCGGTACGTTGGTTTATACTTTTTAACTTTTGTTTGTTATTAGTTACATAGGATCACGACAGTTACGGTATGCTGCTGTGTAGGTTGATGCAACTATAATTGGCGGCATACACTTTAAACCGCTAACTTTGTAATATGATGAAATTCTTAAAAAAGAACTGGGGCAACCTTTTATTTTTAGTAGCAATCGCTTTGCTGATCATCCCACAAACACGAATGCCCATTCAAGTATTTGTACAACGGATCATCTCTTTTAGCCCTTCGGAAGTTCCTGAAGAAGAACAAACCATCGTTACAGACTTTAATTGGACGCTCACCAATCTCGACGGAACATCTAACGAACTAGCCACCTCTAAAGGTAAAGTCACCATCATTAATTTTTGGGCGACCTGGTGTGCGCCCTGTGTAGCCGAAATGCCGGCCTTCCAAAACCTCTATGACGCGTTTGGGGATCGTGTAGATTTCTACTTTGTCTCCAACGAAACTCCAGAAACCCTACAGGCTTTTTTAGATAAAAACAACTACACCTTTCCCGTACAGCGGTATATTACAGCTCCTCCTGGCCAATTGAAAGCCGAAGGATTGCCTACTACCTTTGTGCTTTCTAAAAGCGGCAAAACCGTAGTCAAAAAAGTAGGAGCAGCAGATTGGGATAATGAAAAGGTAAAAGAGATGCTCGTGGCTTTGTTGGCTGGGTAATTCAGGTTTTTGGATAAGGGCGTTTTTTAGACATTTTCTACTTGTCTTATAGATTTTAATCTAATTCTAATCCTTACTTTTAATCCAAATACATCAGAAATGTATCTTTGTATAATTTTCATGATTTAAATCTAAAGTCATCGCAAAGCAAATATTAGTTATAGAAGATGAGCCTAACGTAGCCGCATTTATTAGTCAAGGACTTTCAGAGTCGGGTTATAAAGTTTTTGTAGCATATGACGGCCTAAAGGGATTAGAACTGCTAAAACAGAAGGAAATCGATTTAGTGGTACTGGACGTTATTTTGCCAGGAATGGACGGTCGTGAAGTTGCCAAAGAAATTAGACGTCTGGGATACGACAGTTTGCCCATTATTATGCTCACAGCCTTAGGCGCAACAGAAAATATTGTGAAAGGTCTTGACTCAGGGGCCGATGATTATTTAGTAAAACCTTTTAAATTTAAGGAGTTACTGGCGCGAATACGTGCGCGCACCAGGAAAAAAGGAATCCCAATAGACAATGACCAGAAGTTAATGATCGAGGATCTAGAATTGGATATGGATGCTAAAATTGTTAAGAGGGCTGGCGAGGAAATCAACTTAACTTCTACCGAATTTAGATTACTCGAATATTTGCTCAAGAATAAGAACAGGGTGTCCAGTCGTATAGATATACTCGAGAATGTTTGGGATATTAATTTTAATATGGGTACAAACGTAGTCGATGTTTACGTTAATTATCTTCGGAACAAAATTGATAAAAAATTTAAAACCAAACTCATACACACCGTAATAGGGATGGGGTATATCATAAAAAGCGAATAAGTGCTTTATGCAATTAAGAACAAAAATAACATCCATCTTTATTGTGCTCACCAGCCTGTTTTTAACAGGTATTTTTATCCTTATTTATTATTTTTCAAAGACCTATACCGAAAGCGAATTTTACCTTAGATTAAGTCAAAGAGCTACAATCGCAGCCCAAGCTTATTTAGAGGCAGATGATATGAACCTCGATATCTATGATGATATTAGAATACGTCACTTACAGACGTTGCCAAACGAAAAAGAGGTGATCTATCCGGTGGATGCTGAAAGTAAAAAGCCTTTGGTGAAAATGGACAAATCATTACCAGAGCGTTTTTATCAACAAATTTTTTCTGAAGAATACGCAGAGCTAAAAAAAGATGATTATTACTATACAGGCTTGTTATACCACGATAACGAAGGTGATTTTATTGTAGTGCTTTCGGCAACAGATCTCTATGGCTTTGGAAAGCTTGATAACCTGCGTAACATTCTTATCATTACTTTTTTTATAAGTATCATTTTCATTTTCATTTTAGGTCGGTATTATGCGAAACAGGCCTTGAGCCCAATTGCTAAAATAATAAAAGAGGTAAACTCTATCCGGGCCGAAAGCTTATCGCTGAGATTGGAAACCGTGAATGGGAAAGATGAACTTACTCAATTAGCAACAACGTTTAACAATATGTTAGACAGGTTGCAAATATCCTTTGACCTTCAAAACAACTTTATAAATAATGCCTCTCACGAACTTAGAAATCCGCTAACGGCGATTTTGGGTCAGACCGAGATTGCCCTCAATAAAGCTAGGACGGAAGAAGAGTACCATTCCATACTTCAAAATATAGATCGGGAGGCGGCCCGGCTTGATTTTTTGGTTAATGGGCTGCTGAAACTTGCGCAAACCGATTTTGATTCCAAAGGGTTTTTAATTGAACCCATACGGCTGGATGAAATGTTGTTGCATATTAAACAGAATTTGGATGTATCAATTCCTAATAACCGCATTGAGTTAAATTTTGAAGCACTACCCGAAAATGAAGATGCCATTACCCTTATGGGGAGTGAATCGTTATTAAAGGTCGCTTTGGGTAACATCTTGGAGAATGCCTGCAAATTTTCAAATAACAAAAGAGTAACCGTCAAAATAGTATCCGATGCGGGATACATATTACTCACCATAAAAGATGAAGGCGTCGGGATCCCCGAAGATGAATTAAAAAATATCTACGAACCTTTCTTTAGGGCTTCTAACGTGAGAAAGATAGAAGGTTTTGGTTTTGGACTTCCGCTTGCCTATCGCATTATCAAGATGCACGCAGGAGAAATTCGCGTTGTTTCTCAAATAAATAAGGGGACGCTCGTAAAGATCAAATTACCAAATAAGGACCTTGAAAATGTACCTTCATTGAAACTCTAATCTCATTTTAATTTTACTCTTAAGTCACTCTAACGATAGGCAACTACGTTTGTCAAAAAGTTAGAAAAAATGAGACGAATACTTATTCCAACAGATTTCACAATTAATTCATTACAACTTGTAGAGTATGCAATTTTAAACTTTCCAGATACGAAGCTGGATATTGTTTTAATAGCTGGTTACAGGTTGCCAGACACCCGGTGGGGCGTTACCCACTTTCACGAGCGAGAGAAAATTAGAGAGCAGGTTAGTGGCAAGTTCAAAGAGGCCAAGCGCCGTATTGTACTCGAGCATAAAAATGCTATTGAAACAATTTCGTTTGAATTATTTACCGGGGTTAATTCTTTTGCTTTCCAGAATTTTTTAGAACAAATCAATGTTGACGATGCCGTTGTGCCATCTAAAAAAGCATTGTTCTGTCCCAATAGCAAATGGTTTGACACCACCGATTTTATAAAGAGTAACATGAAAAATGTGATTGAAACTCCTATAGAAATTAGTGAAGAAGTAACAGACAAGAAATTTTCACTCATCAGTCTTTTCAATTTATAATGAAACTTAAAAAAAAAATAATCTTTAAAAACTATGAAAAATTTCACAACAAAATATTTAAAATCAGATTTAAAATCCGGAATGGTGGTCTTTCTGGTGGCGCTACCATTATGTTTAGGTATTGCCCTTGCAAGTGGCGCCCCTTTATTTTCAGGTATCATTTCTGGAGTAGTGGCGGGTATCGTGGTTGGAGCCCTGAGCGGCTCCCATCTTAGTGTTTCTGGTCCGGCAGCAGGCTTAACTGCAATTGTATTGGCAGCCATCGCAACCTTAGGCTCCTTTGAGGCATTCTTACTGGCAGGGTTTTTAGCGGGTGTCATCCAGATTGTCCTGGGCTTTGTAAAAGCAGGGGTGCTTTCTAATTATTTACCTTCAAATGTGATTGAAGGCATGTTAGCAGCAATTGGAATCATTATCATTTTATCACAACTACCACATGCAGTAGGTTTTGATGAAATGCACGAAGGAGATTACTTCTTTATCAATGCCGCTGGCGAACATCAAATTTTTACCACCTTGGCCAATACGGTCAACTTTATACACCCCGGTGCCGTTATCGTGGTCTTGGTTTCCTTGGCTATTCTTATAGCATTTATGAAGGTTCCCTTTTTAAAACGGATTAAGGCAATCCCAGGCGCATTGGTCGCTGTATTGGCGGGTATTGCCATTAATGAAATTTTTAAGGCAACCGGTTCCCCCTTGGCCATAAGCCAGGACCATTTGGTGAGCCTCCCGGTTCCCGAAACCATGTCACAATTCTGGAACCAGTTTAGCCTGCCTGATTTCGCGCAGATAGCCAATGTGGAAATTTGGGTGGTCGCAATCACAATTGCAGCGGTCGCAAGTATTGAAACATTATTATGTATTGAAGCTGCAGACAAAATGGACCCTCTAAAACGCTACACAAACACCAATAGAGAATTGAAAGCGCAAGGGGTTGGTAATATGCTTAGCTGTTTAATTGGGGGTATCCCCGTAACTTCGGTTATTGTAAGGACGTCTGCAAATGTAAATTCGGGCGGTAAAACTAAAATTGCTGCGATCTCGCACGGTGTTTTCCTTATGGCCGCCGTGCTCGCCATTCCTTTTTTACTGAATTTAATCCCGTTAGCGTCACTCGCCGCTGTATTGCTTGTTATTGGTTATAAATTGGCAAGTCCGGCAAAATTTGTCCATATGTGGAAGAACAGTAAAAAGTTCCAATTTATACCGTTTGTAGTCACTGTTGTGGCGATCGTAATGACCGATTTGTTAATTGGTGTGGGTATCGGCCTAGCGGTAAGTATCTATTTCATTTTACGAGGAAATGTAAAACTGGCGTACTTCTTTAAAAAGGACAAGCATAACGAAGGGGAAACCATTAATATGGAATTGGCGCAAGAGGTCTCTTTTTTAAATAAGGCAGCCATTAAACAAACGTTTGCGCACCTGCCAGAAGGAAGTAAGATTATACTGGATGCATCGAGTACCGTTTATATTGATCATGATGTACTTACCATGATAAAGGAATTTGTACATGAAGGCGCTGCCGAACGTAATATCTCTGTACAGCTCATTGGTTTTAGAAAGGAATATAAGATCGAAAATTCTACCTCTTACGTCACCTCGGTAGTGTCTGATAACGGAGACCTAGTTTCGCCAAATGGTGTCACCAATGGCACCAAAGTACCGTCTAATATCTTAAAAGTTAGAGAGCTAGAAATGGTGTAGCCCTATTCACCATTTGGGTAACAGCCTTTTTATTCAGTAGCGTTCTATAAACACGGTACAAAAGAATAAAAAGGCTGTTTGTTTTAATAGAAACAAGCAACAATGAAGTAGGCTTTATTACTGCGTTACGATTTCGATGGTTTGCTTTTTCTCGGGCGGATTTTTAATACGGATGTTTATTTTGGTGTACTTCCATTGCTCGTTGACGCGGTGGGCGGCAATATCCAATTTCGCTTTTCCTTTGGTTCCCACAATACGAACGGACGTAGTTACCATTTTGTCGTTATTGGAGTATTCTACTTGGCCTTCTAAAATAGCCAACTTATCAATGGGTGCAATGTCGCCAAGCACTGCTATAACGCGTTCGTCTGCTTTTACTTTCTTGAGTGCATCATTATATAGCGCTGTGTCTGCATAGGCTTGTGCTACATGTTTCGTTACCACATCCATCCCAGAAGATACAAAAAGTACAATAGCAATAACCACTACACCACTCACAGGTACGAGCCATTTCCAGTGGCGTTGCCACCAGGTTTTTTGTTGGATTAGAGTGTTCATTTTATAGGTTTATCGAAATATTTAAATAGGAAAAAAAGCTATATTACAGGTTTTCTGAATAAATACTGTTCTATCGATTAATGAAGAGTAAATTTTATATTAAACAAAGTTAAGAACTTTAGCAATATTAAAAAGGTGTTTAAGACATTGTATTTGCAAGGAATTCTGCTATTTTTATAAATATTGTTAGGGGTGTGTTAGGGCAATCCAGAGAATCCCATTTTCGATTCATCTTCTATATCATTCAAATACGGGTTTATAATAAAATTGGATATTTTTATATCAGGACTTGGTACATTTAACAATATTTTTAAAAAATGAACAAGATTATTTGCTTTATCAGTGCTTTCGTAAGATAAGAAACCACTATTAGGTATTTTAATTCTTTTATCCACAAAACCTTTTGAAAAATTCGTAGAATTCCAATGTGGATTATACATAATCACTCCCTTTTCTAAACTAATTATTGCATCTGGTAATTCAAATTTATTGAGATGTCCCTCGCGAACACATCTTGCCATAAAGCTAATGGTTTTGTAGATATCTGCGCTTTTGGAAGCGAACATTATTGCGGGTACTTTATCAAAGTATTTTGGAATTGGTTTACTCCCATCTAATTTCGAAAAATCTATTCTATTAACCTTTCTTTCTATATTCTTAACAGATTTAATTTGCATTAATCCTCTAAAAAACTCCGACTTTTCTGTTAACGTGCTAATATCTGGTTTTACTTCAATTGCTGCATATACTCCTTCAGCTAATACAATCTCTCTCGCTGGTGTAATTAGTCTCGGATGATTTGGAGCTAGAATAACACAATCGATGTTATTGGTTTCTTGTAATTTTCCATAAATTTTGGTTTGATCCTTTACTTGATATTCGTGAGGTAAATAGCTTTTGACAAATTCACTCACCGTTACTTCCTTACTATCGGAAGTATTTGTTCTATCCTTCTTAAAAGCTTCGACAGTTTCTTTATAAATAATTTCGACCAATCTCAGGTTTTCTAAAATACTTCCGTAAACTGCGTTCATATGGTTATTAAATCAAATGTTTTTAACACTGGACCCTATCGAATCTTCAAATGAAAATTAAAATAAAAAATTCGATTAAGCAAAGGCGAAATTTAAGAATTTGGCGACTTTAAAAAAAGTGCCAAAGCCATTGGTTTAAGCGACTAATTGCCTAATTGTTTTTTACGTTGTTGCTAGTTGTACTTATTCAGAATGGTAAATCTTCCTCGTGATCTTCTTCATCGGTTTGTACTTTCTTAATATTGTGGCCTAAAATAAATTTGGCCCTTTCTAATAGTTCATCATAAGTTGAAATCTCAACATTATTTAAGCCTTTCCTGAATAGTTCAAAAGTGGTCAATTTTCCAATATGATGATCAAATTCAGACATATTTCCTATAAGTTATACCCATATTTTTACGCAGTTATTCTCGATCTGCTGAAATCAAATGTTGTCTAAAAAATTGCTCGGGTTTTTCCATCTTTCGACTAATTTTCGGTGTAATATCTGTATAATATTCACTACCATTGATTCTTATTGTTACCCAATCATATGATTTCAACATTGTCAAATTATCTTTCATAATATCCTTGAAATTTGGATCTTTTAATTGATCACGGGTGACGGGAAGGAATCTTGCTGAGATATAACCCCCACAATCAGTGTCACTAATTTGAGAAAACTCAATTATTTCTCCATTTGTCAATTTAACTTTCATGGTCGTACTATATTCGGAGAGGCATCCTAAATCTCCCGTATATGAAATGGAAAAAACAGTTAAATCATCGACTCTAATTAAGTTGCCGCTTATAGTTTTTTTAGAACTATTTTCTCCGAATCTTGACCAAGCTTCAGTGGATATTTTCTTAGTTTTATTAAATTCGTCGATGGTAACTGTAGCTTTCACATCGCTATTTAATTCAACATTCGGCTCATCTATTTTTTTTATTTTTTTCCATGTTCCGCTTTCGTAAATATTTATAGTGTCTCCATTAACGGTTACAGCTTTTATTTGAGAATAGATTGAAAATGAACTTAAGAAAATTAAGATTACTGTTAATATTTTTATCATAGTTAATTTAGTTAAAATTTGTTTTCTCTACTCAAAGATAAAAACATAAACCCAGCCTAACCTACGGTTTCCCGTAATGCCTCTGGTTCTTTCTTCCCACCGCCGAGGATTACTTGTAGTATGACCGCTAAGCCCATTACGAGAGCACAACCTACTAGGTTGAGCCATAGATAAGGCATCAGGTCGATCCACCAGATATAGATGATGATGGCCTGTGTAATAAGCGCAGCGATAAAGGTGGCTTTACCATGTACAAATTTTATAAAAAAGGCAAGCAGGAAAATACCGAGCACGTTTCCGTAGAAAATAGAGCCTATGATATTTACCAGTTGGATCAGGTTATCAAACAAACTGGCAACACTGGCAACCAGTATGGCTATAATGCCCCAAAGGAGCGTAAACCAACGAGAGGCTTTTACGTAATGTTTATCGGTCCTGCCTTTTACGTTGCGTCTATACAGGTCAATCGCGGTCGTGGAGCCCAATGCATTTAACTCCGATGCCGTAGAAGACATGGCAGCACTTAAAATTACTGCCAATAATAATCCAATAAGGCCCACAGGCATATTGTTTAAGATAAAGTGGATAAATACATAATCTTTATCGTTGGTTTCAGCATCTGGGTTTGCTTTGCTGATCACGGCTTTAGATTGCTCGCGCAACACATCTTCGGCAGTGTTTAAGGTATTGAGGTCGGTACGTAAGGTTTCTTTTTCTTGTGGGTTTTCAGCCCTAACAAAAGCAATCTGTTTTACGGAGATCTGTTTTTCCAGTCCGCGTTTTTCGGTTTCCAGGGCTTGATATTCCGCAGCATATTCTGAAGCCATCACATCTTTTACTGCGGCTGGGTTAAAATGTAAGGGCGAGCTGTTAAATTGGTAAAACACAAATACCATGATCCCAACGAGCAGGATACAAAACTGCATCGGTACTTTTAAAAGTCCGTTAAAGATCAAACCCATTTGGCTTTGTTTCACAGATTTCCCCGAAAGGTAGCGTTGCACCTGGCTTTGATCGGTCCCAAAATAGGACAGCGCCAAGAAACTACCACCAATAATACCACTCCAAAAGGTGTATCGGTTATCAAAATCAAACGAAAAATCAAGTACTTCCATTTTTCCGCTAGCACCGGCGATATCTAATGCTTCGGAAAATCCTATATCGAGCGGAAGGTAATTGAGAATGATTAAAAAAGCGAGTAACATCCCAAGAAAAATAACCCCCATTTGTTGTTTTTGGGTAACACTTACGGCTTTGGTACCGCCGCTCACCGTATAAATGATGACCAGTACACCAATGATGATGTTTAGGTAGATAAGGTTCCATCCCAATACCGCCGAAAGGATAATAGCAGGAGCGAAGATGGTAATCCCCGCAGCCAATCCACGCTGAATTAAAAATAAAATAGCGGTAAGGGTTCTTGTTTTGAGATCAAAACGGCCTTCGAGATATTCGTAGGCGGTAAATACTTTAAGTCTGTGATAGATCGGGATAAAGACCAGACAGATGACCACCATGGCGATGGGCAATCCAAAATAGAACTGTACAAAGCCCATCCCGCTATGAAACGCCTGTCCTGGTGTAGATAAAAAAGTAATGGCACTCGCCTGGGTTGCCATCACGCTGAGCCCAATGGTCCACCAGCGGGCTTCACTACCGCCTTTTAAGTAATCGGTTACGTTTTGGTTTCCGCGAGATTTGTAGAGTCCGTATAAAACAATAAAGGCTAAGGTGCCAAGGAGGATAATCCAATCTATTTGCTGCATGTTATGCGTAATGTTGTGTTAGTACGTAAAAAAGATAAATGTAAATGGCGTTGCAGATGAGTACAACGGTGTATTTCCATTTCCAGACGTATTTTTGCTTTTCTTGGCTCATGCGGAGGTTGTATTTGGGTTATAAAGTTATTTAATTTTAGGGGGGAATGCTACGTTTTTGAGAGAATAGTTTT
>Ga0207897_100352_pt1 | contig 16361 bp, 18 predicted proteins | sample LinPmetageLP42_FD_184054 | JGI IMG/M metagenome (GOLD analysis project Ga0207897, IMG submission 184054) | Marine viral communities from the Pacific Ocean - LP-42 (SPAdes) | ecosystem: Environmental > Aquatic > Marine > Oceanic | place: Pacific Ocean | collected 2010-08-27
ACGAGGCCGCCTTTTACGACTACATTATGCCAGTAGGCACGTTCTACTTTCTGGCCTTCTTTATCTTTATAGCTATCGTCTGTAGCCATTGAGAATTTTGCCATTTTGTTACCATCTGCGAAGGTTACGATTTCTGGTTCTTGACCTAATCTACCAATCAACTGTACTTTGTTTCTAAGTGCGTTCATAATTTTAAATTTTAATAATTAAACAGTTAAGATTTTGCGGGACGCTCCCGCTTTTTTTTATCGAACTGAACCGCTTCTATTTTTTTGTATCGGCTCAACAATGCAAACATAGGAAGACATAAAAATCCGAGTCGACCTTTACACACTTACTATCGTTTATAAATGTTTGTAAACGTTTGTTTTTTAATCAATTCTTCAGTAATTAATTAAATTTAAGCGTTTTATGCCATAATGTTTCGGTCGCTAATTTTTTATGTGTTTCTTTTCAGAAACGTGTTTAATTTTCATTCAGCTCCATTATGTTTCAATTCAGATTCGGCTTTCAGATAAAATTAAGACTGTATTTTGCATGATTTGGATTTATTTATTTGTACTTTGAACAGTTAAATTTTCAGCCAAATGAAACCTTCTATCCTATTAACACCTTTAGTCCACAAAAATAAAAAGGCCATTGCCATCAAGTTTGCTTATTCATATATGGTAAAGGAAAAAGTTAAGGTTATCAAGGGCGTGCGGTGGAGCGCTACGCATGGATGTTTTTATGTTTTTGAAGAGATCATGACGGTTAATTCGCTATTTAACGCACTGAGAAAGGCTGAGCTGTATGTAGATTATAGCGCCTTTATGAAAACGACCCAGAAAAACCTACCTGACGGGATTAACTTGAAAAAGAATACGACGCCCATTCAAGTGACGGTAAAGCAATCGAGAGACATTTCTGAAAAAAAGAAACAAGTGATTCGTGATTTTGTGTTGTACCTCCGTGGGTTGCGATTGAGTGAGAGTACGGTAAAAACTTATTTTACGTTTGTGGCAGATTTTGTGGCGTTCCATCCCACAGTCCCCTGTGATAAACTTGACAATACACATGTACGCTTTTTTGTTGAGCATCAAGTGAAGCGCCGCAAGTATGCTATTAGTACGCACCGGCAGATGGTGAGTGCGATTAAGCATTTTGGTACGTTTTTACCTGGTAGTCTGCTGGAGGTTGACGAAATCCCCAGACCTTCCAAATCTAGTTATTTGCCTACTATTTTGAGCAAAGAGGAGCTGGTAGATCTTTTACGGTTTACTAAAAATCTAAAACATCGAAGTGTGCTCGCCCTGCTATATTCGGCTGGATTGCGTGTGGGCGAAGTGATTTCGCTTGAACTTCGGGACATTGACGTGGACCGGCGGCAGCTTATTGTAAAAAATGGAAAGGGCAGAAAGGATAGGGTCACGGTGTTAGCCGAAAGTTTTTTACCTTTACTACAAAATTACCTGACTACGTACCAGCCGGAGCGTTTTTTTATAGAAAACCCCAATGGCGGGCAGTATACTGCGGGAAGCATACGTAGTTTTTTGAAACGATCTTGTAAGGAGGCGGGTATCACTAAACGCGTCACTCCGCATACGTTGCGCCATAGTTATGCTACTCATTTAATGGAAAATGGGGTTGGGCTGCGGCATATCCAATCGCTTTTGGGTCACGCCAAACCGGAGACTACGATGATCTATACGCATGTTGCCCGAAAGGACATTTTACAGATCACGAGCCCACTGGACACGGCTTTACACGCATTACGCGAGCAGGATAAAAGCAACCAAAAACCATGGTTATCCCAGAATATTGGCGGATAAACATGCATAAAAATAATTATATAACGAGTTGCCATACATTTAAAAAAAAATCGTGAACACTATTAAAACTCAACCAAATATCGGAAATCGGATTTTAGCCGGATTAATCGATTACGGAATTATTTACGGATTTACCTTCGCAATGATTTTTATTCTTGGCGAACCAAATGATGACGGAGGATATTCACTAAATGGAGCACCATCCCTAATCCCGTTAATTTTTTGGTTGATTATGACAGTCGGACTTGAAAGTGGATTGGGCGGAACAGTTGGAAACTCAATAGTCGGATTAAAAGCAATACCAATTAGCGGACAAAATCGTAAATTGAGTATTGGGCAATCATTTAAAAGACATTTACTTGACCCAATTGATATGTTCTTCTTTGGCTTAGTTGGAATAATTACCATAAAAAATACAGAACGAAATCAAAGAGTTGGAGATTTATGGGCGAAAACAATTGTGATTCCTATTAAAAGTCTTTCTGAACAAAACACAGCTGACAAAAGCATTGCGGAATAAACGTATGGCAACAACGCATATAAGCAATGCGGGTTTTTGCTTAATTAAAAGTTAGGGTATATTTGGGAAACCGCCGAATTTTTACAAATTCGACTTATTGCCAAAAAAATTAATAATCGAAATTTGTAAAAATCAGCTCGTGTCCGTCCGAAAGGCTAATGCCTTTCTTCCTCCGCACTGCTCATATGCAAATCCGTTGTAAAACATTTAAGACAAACATTCTGCTGAATTAAAATGGCAAGAGAAAATTGGAATAGCGAAAAGATTTTTGACCGATTAGTGAACAACAAATCGCAGAAAACCTATTGGAATAATATATCGGAATTGAGAAAAAGAGCAACCGAAGAAATTTATGACCAAGCGTATAATCTTGCCAAGTCTGAAATCGATAAAAATAAAATTATCGGAATAGATGTTTTGGCTCAATTAGGTTTTGACCCAAGAATCCGCCAAAAGAAAACTGTAAAATTATACTTTGACTTATTAGAAAATGAACAAAATGATGACGTTCTTTTTTCTCTATTTTATGGAATAAGTCATAACAATGAAAATCTGACAGAAAAGCAAGTTTTAAAACTGACTGAATTTAAAAATTATAAAAATAAAGATATTCGTTACAGTTTGGTTTCTGCCCTATCGACAGTTGAAAGCCCAAAAGCTATCGATACTTTAATTGAACTTTCGGAGGATAGATATTCATCGATACGAAATTGGGCGACATTCGGAATCGGAACTTTAAACGAAGAAAATAATGACCGAATTTTAAACGCATTATGGAACAGAACAAAAGACAAACATCAAGAAACGAGATTAGAGGCAATTGTTGGATTAGCCAATAGAAAACAAAGTGCAGTAAAAGCAAATATTATTGATGAACTAAAAGACGGTAATTACACAACCTTACTTTTTGATGCGATTGCGGAACTTGACGATAAAGAATTTATTTTATATTTAGAAAAAGAATTAAAATCAGCTAAAAATGATGTTAGTGCAAACAAAAAATGGCTTGCGGAATTGAAGAGCTGTTTAACGAAATTGAGTGCATAAAAACGTTTTACAACAACGTATATAGCTCATAGCTAGGTAGTTTCTTAATTAGAAGTTCCGGCATATTTGCGAAGTCCGCCAAATTTTTTAATTTGGCTTATTGAAAAGAAAAGGTAATAAGAAAATTAAAAAATTTGGCTCGTGCTCAACCGAAAATTTATCGCTAATTTGCACGCTACGAGCCATATACAAGACCGTTATGTTCAATGCCTCCGACTTAAATCGCAACCGGACAATTTACGACTGTTTTAATCACTCGAACGGAATTAAAACCTAACCGATTAAAAAAAAACCAATCTTTGCGCGGACTGAATTGCAGAACAGAAAATCATAACGGATTGGATTGCGGAAAAAACTGATTTTTGACAAACTGTGCGCAATCGTTGCGCCGATTTAAAAACCGACCGATTTAACTCAAACGGATTTTATCAAGTTTCGTCCGAAGAGTGCGTTAAAAACAGCACGTGTCGGCACAAAACATAACAACGTATAACGTCCATTGCGGCTGATTTTCCTATCGGAAAATCCTTGCAAGCGGAAAATCTAGTAAAATTTACTTAGTTTAGTTCTAACGTTCCGCAACGGAACGTTATACAAATCCGTTGCCACACATTTGAGAAAAAATGATAGAACAGTTAATAGAACGAACAAACAGTAAAAAATTCTATAGAAGTGGACGACTGCATTTGACTAAAATGAAAGGTCAAATTGGTCATTTTAATACTATGGAATTTCACTTTGTTGTGGATGAAGAAGATGATACAGGAAATTTAGTAAATGTTGAACATTGGAAACTAATTTCACATCAAACAATGATATTTAACGGACTATATTCTGTTTCTTATCTACCTTATATCAAACTAAAGGTTTTGAACGAACATCCATTACTTTGGACATTTAATAAAAATGAGTTAGAATGTGAACTGAATGGTTTTCCAGCAAACCCAAGTGAATTCATAGGAGATTTATTTTTTGCATTTGAAAAAAATAATGGACATTGGAAGCCTTTAAACCAAACTTTTTTCAACATCAAAGAATATTATAAAAATAAAGGGAAAATGAGTTTCGGAATTCCTGAACCTTTAGCTGAACCGATTAGAAAAGTTTGCGAAAACCACGGAATTGAATTCAACGTCGAAAATGTTATTAAAGGCCACAATAAAGGTTATGCTAACAGACCAAATGCAAAACTATTGATATTTGGAAATGAAGATATAAGTCCGAATGATTTCAACTTGAGACAGCCTTATATTATTGCGGAAGAATTTATAGCAAATCGGAAATAAAAACGTGTGGCAACAACGTATATAAAACATAGTGCGAGTCGTTGCTAACACCAAGGTTCGGGCATTTTTGCGAGGTCGCCAAATTTTTAAATTTGGCTAATCGGGAAAAGAAAGATAATTAGAAAAATTTAAAAATTCGGCTTGTGCTTAACCGAAACGAAACTGCTTATTTTCTGCACTACGTTTCATATACAAGACCGTTGTAAAACATTTGAAAAAAACAAAACTCATATCATTTATAACTCTGATTCTAATCAGCGGATGCAAATCACAAAGCGGAAATAACTATTTTGCGCAATACGGATTTGAATTCGATTATATTAAAATAAAAGATAATTTTGAAATGGAATTGGTTCAATTTCAAAAAAATACATTTTACTGCGGAACAGAAGGATTACCATATGCGCTTTTAATTGGAAAAACAAATTCAAATGATTTGCCAAAGAATATTACTGTTCTTTCGTATTGCGATGATAGAATATTTAATGTTGGTGATAAATTGAACATTGAGCCGACAAAAAACCCAACGAAAAGTACATCATTAAATCCAATATATTTTGTGAAAGATACAATCATCGACGGCAATAAAATTAATTGGTTAATTGGGTCGGAATACAAAACAATTTGGGGAAGACCCACTAATCTGAATTAATAAAAAACGTTTTACAACAACGCATATAAGCAATGCGGGAGTTTGTGCTCAATTAAAAGTTAGGGTATATTTGGGAGACCGCCGAATTTTTACAAATTCGACTTATTGCCAAAAAAAAATAATAATCGAAATTTGTAAAAATCAGCTCGTGCGCTTCCGAAAGGCTTTCGCCTTTCTTCCTCCGCACTGCTCATATGCAAGACCGTTGCCCACCATTAAAAAAAACTGAATGCCAACAAAACAACCACCGATTTCAAGCGATGTATTAGAAAATATTTGCCGAGTAATTGCGGACACAGATACGGGTCTAACTGGAACAGAAATTGGTCGAATATTAGCTGAAAGTAATATTCCCGATACCGACCCAAAATTGACCAAATGGAAAAGGTTGTTTAATGCATTTGCACATTATCAAAATAAACATAATTGCTCGAATAATATTCTAACATTTCTATCACGTGCAATGAAACCAGTCCGTTATGTAGACAATCCCGAACTTTTCCAGCACAGACTACTCGAATTAAATAAACGATTATGTTTCGTTGGTTTAAGAATAACCGAAACAGCTTCATATAACAAAATTGAGAAAACGTCAACAATTACAGACCCATTTATCAATTCGGAAACAAAATCTTCCAATGATTACGACATTGCAATTTCTTTCGCTGGCGAAGACCGAGAAATTGCTGAAGAAATCGCTGAAAAATTAAAATCGAGCGGAATTAAAGTTTTTTACGATGCTTATGAAAAGGCAACTCTTTGGGGAAAGGATTTGTACGAACACTTAAATGATGTTTATAAAAACAAAGCAACATTTTGCTTAATGGTCATATCGAATAAATACAGAGAAAAGCAATGGACAAACCACGAGCGAAAAGCTGCTCAAGCTCGTGCATTTAGTCAAAATAAGGAGTATATTTTACCTCTAAAACTTGACGATACTGAAATACCAGGATTGAATGAAACAATCGGATATATCGATTTACGACATAGTGATACCAATGAAATAGTTGAGTTATTGAAGAGCAAACTGAAAGAATAACGGTGGGCAACAATGTATATAAAAAATAGCGCAAGTCTTCGCTAACACTAAGGTTTGGGCATTTTTGGAAAGTCGCCAAATTTTTAAATTTGACGATTTCCAATAAAAAAATAAATAGTAAAATTTAAAAATTCGGCTTATGCTAATCCGAAAAGTTATCGCTTATTTTCAGCGCTACTTTTCATATACAAATCCGTTGGCAACAATTTAAGAAATGACGAAATACATTCAAATTTTTATAATCCTTTTGACATTATCTGCTTGTGGACAAAAAGAAACTGAAAAGAAAACAACAGAAAATGTGAATGAAAAATTTGCGAAATCGGAACAAAAAACTGAATCTGAAAAAGTGGAAAAATGGACTGATTCGAATGGCAACGTTTTCACAGAGAAAGGCAATGAAATTTCTATAATTCCTGCCAAATACGATAAAACTGGTAAAACATACAAAGTCTTTATTTACAATGAAACTTCTGACGATATAGGAATTATTGAGAACCTAAAAATAGAACCGGATGAGTTCCGAGTTTTTAACTTAAAAGACACTGATACACTTAAATTAGACAACGGAGTGAAATTTATGTTTGGAGAAACTTATGGACTCGAAATTGAGGATAAGCAATCTCAAGTTAGTGGTCTTGGCGGAAAGTTTTTAGATGAATATAAAGTTCCTGACGAGGCTGAATGGGCTTTTGTTATAGTTCCAAAAGGATAAGGAGATTAAAAAAATATCGCCACAATTTGAAAACAAAATTTAATGAAATTAATATTAGTAAGAATAAGTGCTTGGTTTTCGTCAATATTCTATTTGATTATGTCTTTCGTGAGTTTAGTAATAATGTTTGCCGAAAAAATTGAATATGGAATAATAATAACATTTTTTATGTTTCTATTAACGTCAGCAACAGGTTGGAACGCTCGGAAGTTTGGTTCAACAAATTTTAACGTAAATAAATATTCAAAAATACTCGGAATTTTGACATTGATATTTGGAATGTTTTTTCTTGTATTTACACCAATTATTTTTGCTTCTCAGTTTGGCTTTGGAAACTCTTACGTTGCGATATTGACCTTATTTATTTTGTTCTCACCAGCGATAATCTCTGCAATTGCCATATTATTTGGTCGAACAAAAGAAAATGTAGAAATAGCTGAATAAAAAAAGAAAAACTGTTGCCAACACCGTGTATAGCTCATTGCGGCTGAATTCCTAATCGGAATTCATTGCAATTTGCTATCTTTCGGTTACGGCGGAAAATCATAGCTGATTTTCCGCAACGAGCCATACACAAAACCGTTGCCATTCATTGCGGAACGCACTCTAAACGAAAAAAAACGTAGTAATGTTTTCTGATTTTTTTTGAGTTTTAAGAAAGTAGAAATCGAAAAACTATATTGAGAAATTTTTAAAAATATGTCTGACTATTTAGCTTGTTTTCGGAATTGAAATTTGAATAAAAACCAAAACTGAATTGATTGCGGAATTTAGCAAGTTGCGGAATTCCTCACTCAAACGGAATTAAAAAATTATGAATAAAGCGGAAATTAATCGGAATAGACTAAAGTCTGTTTTAAAAACTAACTTTTGGTTCCTTTGGGTTATTCCCTTGTTTCTATTTGTAAGTTTTACAAATGGAATAGAAACTGGACTATATCTTTCTGGAATTATTATTTCAGGAATTTCTTTAGGTATAATTATTCCTGTAATAATTGGTACAATTTTTAAAAAATATGAACTGAAAAATATTTATGGAGAAATAACAATTTTTGTGATTTCTACAACTTTATTATGGATTTATATTCCCGATAAAAAACTTATAGCATTTATAATACCATTCAGTATTGCATTAATAATAGTGGGACTTTTGAAATTAAGAAACCAAAATTAAGACTGAATTTAAACAAATTGAAAAAACAACGAAATGGCAACAACGTATATAGCTAATAGCTGGGCAGTTGCTTAATCGAAGATAAGGCATAATTGCAAGTCCGCCAAATTTTTTAATTTGGCTTATTGAAAAGAAAAGGTAATAAGAAAATTAAAAAATTCGGCTCGTGCTTAACCGAATAGTTATCGCTAATTTGCACGCTACGAGCCATATACACGACCGTTACCTGCAAGCTGAAAAAACATTGTGAACTAAATATGGAAACAGTTTTTAACGAGGAATTCTGTACTAAATTAGAATTCCGAATTTGTCGCGAATTGGAAAAATCAGAAGACCCAGAATTGAAAGGGTTTTGGTGCGACGGAATCTCGTGGTTTCCAAATGAAAATCAACTGACCAAAAAGCACGTGAATGACAAACGAAAAATAGAAACTAAAGCGTGGATTGGTAAAACTGGACAAACGGAATTTAAAGCAATTATATATTTCGGAAAAAAAGCATTGAGTAAATATGCTAAAGAAATGGACTTAATTGGGTGCATTCCAGATTTGGAATCTCAAGCTGAATGGATAGACATTGATTTGACTAAAAATTTAATTAAAATACAATTAAACTAACAGTAAAATCCAATGAAATTTTACAAACCATTATTTTCTATAATTATAATTCTCATTCAGCTAATTTTCTCTGTAATAGATTATTTTGAACTCAAACAATGGAGGATGGAAAACCCTGAACTCGATGCTCTAATATCATTCAATATAACTTACACTACTCTATTCATTTTTGTTCTAATGATTGGCCTTTACGAAATGCTGACAAAACCAAGTTGGTTCAAAACAGCCATCCGAATATTTTTGGTTTGTATTGTTTTGGGAACTCAATTTTCAGGGTTTTTTCCAATTGATGATTTTTATTTTGGAGTTTATAATACAGCTTGGTTTTCAGCGGTAGTTGCATTCATTCTGATTTTGGTTAAATTTGGGAAATTCGGATTTGAAAAAATAACTGATAGGAAATCAAACAGAACACAGAAAGCCAGCAGGTAACAACGCATATAAGCAATGCGGGAGTTTGTGCTTAATTAAAAGTTCGGGTATATTTGGGAGACCGCCGAATTTTAACAAATTCGACTTATTCCCCAAAAAAAATAATAAACGAAATTTGTAAAAATCAGCTCGTGTACGTCCGAAAGGCTATCGCCTTTCTTCATTCGCACTGCTCATATACAAAACCGTTGTAGTGCATTTAAAAAAAATCGCGTCAAATGAATGAAGAGATTAAAATATCATTAAGTAAGAACAAAATAATACTATTGTTTTGTGGCTCGTTGACTTTCGTTGCACTCGGAATTTGGTTCACAATCGACCCAGAAAAATTTATTACTTCGATTTTTAAAAATCCGGATATAATTAGAATTGCTGGAATTGTTTCAATTGCTTTTTTCGGAGTGTGCGCTTTTTTTATATTTAAAAAGTTATTTGATAAAAAAGACGGTCTAACAATTGACCAAAACGGAATTACGGACAACTCAAACGCAACAAGTATCGGATTAGTTAAATGGAAAGATATTACTGGAATAAGAGTTTTAAAGGTAGTTAACCAAAAATTTGTTATGATAGATGTTTCTAATCCCGAACATTATATTGAACTTAAAAAAAACGGAATCGGAAAAATGGCGATGAAAGCGAATTATAAAAAATACGGTTCGCCAATTAGTATAACTGCCAATTCATTAAAAGCAGATTTTGACGAAGTGTGGAAAATAATTGAAAAACAGTACGAAAAAAACGCACTACAACAACGTATATAGCTCATAGCTAGTTAGTTGATTAATCGGAAGTTCAGGCATATTTACGAAGTCCGCCAAATTTTTTAATTTGGCTTATTGAGAAAAAAGGTAATAAGAAAATTTAAAAATTCGGCTCGTTCTAAACCGAAAAGTTATCGCTAATTTACACGCTACGAGCCATATACAAATCCGTTGCCCATAATAATATGAAACCTCTGTCTTACATTTTAATTTTGGGATTTTTAGCAACGTCAATGGTTGTAAAAGCTGACCCAACATCATATAGCGGAAAAGTTTTAATCACATCTGAATCGGAGAATTTTATTATAAATCATTATCACAATTGGACATCTGACACAAGAGACGAATTGCACGAAATGATTTCGACTGACCAAAATCCGTTTACGGAAAATAATAATTACGCATACATAGAGTTACTTGATAAAACAACTTGTAAAATATTGTACAGAAAACCAAGTACTGCTTTAACCAAAATTTCAATATCGGAAAATGAAAAGCACATTATAGGAATTTCTAATATTATGGTTTGGAACCCATATCAGTTGATAATTTACGATATAAATGGCGAGTTGATAAAGAAAAGGAACTTTAGTAGAGAAGAGGCTAAATTAACTTCTTCAGAGTATGATAAATTTTCTATTATGTTTCCAAATCAATGCGAAGAATTGGTGGAATTCAGTTATTTTGAGAATAGATTTGTTTACATTGATTTTTTAAGAATGGGAATGCCAAAAAAACTTGGAGATGCTTGGAGTTTTCTGTACGAATACATTAGTGAAAATCATTTAACTGGAAATATTTGGGAAACGACGACGAATTATGTTTACTGGTTTAACGAAGAAAATCCTGAAATGAAGTTGAATTATAAAAATGATAGGCTTATTTCTATAAGTATTAATGACCCAGAAAATCAGCGAATTAATATAGACATTCGCGAATAATTACTATGGGCAACAACGTATAAAAACAATAGGGCAATTGGTGCTTAACCCAATGTTTCAGGCACTTTTCGAGGTCGCCAAATTTTTAAATTTGGCTTATTGAGAAATAAAAATAATAAGTAAAATTTAAAAATTCGGCTTGTGTTCAACCGAATGGTTCGTGCGTTTTTTCCGCCCTACTGTTCTTATACAAATCCGTTGTAAAACATTTGAAAAAAAATCTGAACATACTAAAAACACTTCTCATACTGACGTTAATGTTGGCTTGCGGAATTTGTTTTGGACAATCTGAAATAATTGGAACAGTAAAGTCTGATATAACAAATCAAAAACCAAACGGAAATATTTACTTGGAGATTAACGATGGAAAAAAATCTCACGTTGACCGAATTTCAATTACTGATAGTTTAGGAGTTTATCAATTTAAAGATTTGGTACCAAATAAAGATTATAAAATCAAAATCCGAATAATGGGTTATGATGAGCAAGAGTTTCAGGTAAAAACGAATGATAGTGTTGCAAAATTTGATATACTATTAAAAGGTATTTGCGGATTTGTAAGTTTAGAAACAGCGGAAAAAGATTGGAAAAAGAAAAAAGCCAAATTATATCTCGTTGGCGGAATTGCACCGATTGGAAATAGAAAAGCTGACAGTCGATTTGAGAAAAAATATAAAATCCGTTATTATGATTTTGGAGATACAGCACCAAATATGGAATGTATTCAAGTTTATAACGAACGAATTTTTGAGCTTATGGATAAAAAATACGGAACAGAATGGCGGAAAAAAGTTCGTTCTGACGTTGAATATCTGGAATAAAAAACGTTTTACAACAACGTATATAGCTCATAGCTAATTAGTTGCTTAATCAAAGTTAAGGCATATTTGCAAGTCCGCCAAATTTTTTAATTTGGCTTATTGAATAAAAAAGGTAATAAGAAAATTAAAAAATTCGGCTCGTGCTTAACCGAAAATAATCGCTAATTTACACGCTACGAGCCATATACAAGACCGTTGGCGTTAATTTAAAAAACAGACCTTGAATGAAATATAAAAAGCTTTTTCTACCAAAAATTTCGGAATTAGAGTTTGACCCACTAAACCCAAGATTACCAAAAAAATTACAAACTAAGGCCGAGAAAGAAGTTGTTGAGTGGATGCTTTTAGACGCTTCCTTAATTGACCTTGTAGCTTCAATTGGAATAAATGGATTTTTTCCAGGTGAACCATTGCTTGTCGTAGAAAACAAACAAAATGGAAAATTTACGGTCATCGAGGGAAATAGAAGACTAGCATCTTGTAAAATTCTGAACAATCCTGAACTTGCTAATGTCAAGCAAAAAACCATTCAAAACATTATACAAGAAATTGACCCAAATAACATACCTACTGAAGTACCTGCGTTTTTATTTGACGAAAGAAATGATATTTTAGAGTATTTAGGATATCGACACGTAACAGGAGTGAAAAGCTGGGGAGCATTACCTAAAGCTAAATACTTATACGAACTTTATTCATTAGACACAACTGATGATTCCCTTTATGATAAATCAAAACGGTTAGCAAAAAAAATAGGTAGCCGAGGAGATTATGTTATGAGACTATTAACCTCATATCAGCTGTTTGTAGAATTTGAAAAAAATAATTTCTATAACATTCCTAAGGTTTCAGAAGAAAACATTGAGTTCTCAAACTTAGTCGATTCTGCTACCCGATTCTCAAATATTTCTTCATTTCTAAATATAGATTTTAATAAAAACGAACCTCTTGAAGAACTTGATAAAGAAAATTTCAAAGAATTAACCAAGTGGCTTTTTGAAAGAGACGAAAAGAACAGAACAAAAATAGGGGAAAACAGAAATATCCGAATTTTAAATGCAGTGATAAAATCACCAAAGGCACTTGATGCTTTTAGAAATAACACACCGATAAAAGAAGCTTTTCTCTTAACAGAAGAACCAGATAAAATATTTATAAAGTCAATCGAAAGTTCTATTAAGAATTTAATTAATTCTAAAGATGTAGCAACAAACATATTTGAAAAAACAAAAAAACAGGGTTTACCTAAACTGGATGAAGCTGAAAATTTGATTTCAGACATTAGAAACATAATTTCTTAAAGGTTACATACTATGACAAAAATTAAGAAATTAAATGTACCACCATCAAGTTTTGGTGATAAAAACAAATGGGCAGATTATATAGAGCTTTTATGTATTTCATCACTAGACAATCTAATATCATCGGATGAAATATTTGATAAGATATTCGGAGATAAAAGTGATGATGAAAATGAAGATATTTCTTTAACTGACGAAATAGAAGAAGATGGTGATGATTTTGATTTGGGAGAAGACACTCAAGGTTCAAAAGAAGATAGTCGCAAAGCTAAAATAAATGGCATATTTGAGTTCCTATTATCTCGCAAAAGCTTGTTCAAAGAGTACTATCCATTCGAGGTAAGCGATTCACCATATCATATCAAGTTAATATCAAAACTTTCATATAAACAGTATTCATACTTGAATTTGCTACTTAGTAGTAATTTAGATTATTTAAAAAAATATAAACCTGAGCTTACAACTAAATTTGAAGAAAACTCAGTTTTTGTATTTAAGAAAATGTTTCCAGAGAATAGTAAAATTGAATACTTTGGTAAGGGAAATGAAAGAAGTAAATATTTTTCTGAAAACAAGCTTTCCAAGAGAATTAAACAACTTTCACAGATTTTAAAAATCCCATTATCCCCAAATTTTGATGAGGAAGAAATTAATGAGCACAATACTGGAGACGGTGGTTTAGATTTAGTTGGTTGGTCTGAATTTATGGATTCGAATAGTGGTATGCTTATAAATTTTGGTCAATGCGCCTGCGGTAAGGAGTGGTTTGACAAACAATTCGATATTCATCCAGCAAAATGGAATAATTATTTACATATTGACCAACCATTAATAAGAACATTATTGACACCTTCAAGTTTTAGAAGATATGATGGTGATTGGTTTAAAAAAATGAAAATTTATGACTGTATTATAATTGACAGATATAGGTTTTTAACCTCTTTGAGAAAGAGAGAAAATTCCAAAGTCGCGACTTCTAATTTACAAATCGTTGAAGAAGGTATGTCTTGGAATTCGGACTATTTTAATTAAAAAACTAACGCCAACAATGTATAAAAATAATAGCGGTTTAATCGCTAAAACAAACGTAAGTAAATAAAAAAAAGTCTGTGTTTAACCGAAAAGTTAGTGCGTAAAAATCCGCTACTATTCTTATACGAGACCGTTATCTATAATGCCTCTGAAACCAATCTGAGCGGAATAATGTGTGACTGATTTAATCACTCGAACGGAATTAAAATCTGACCGATTAAAAAAACCAATCTCTGCGCGGACTGAATTGCAGAACGGAAAATCATAACGGATTGGATTGCGAAAAAAAAACTGATTTTTGACTAACTGTGCGCAATCATTGCGCCGATTTAAAAGCAGACTGATTTCACTCAAACGGATTTTATCAAGTTGCGACCGAAGAGTACCTTAAAAACAGGACGTGTCGGCACAAAACATAACAACGTATAACGTCCATTGCGGCTGATTTTCCTATCGGAAAATCCTTGCAAGCGGAAAATCTAGTAAATTTTAATTAGTTTAGTCCTAACGTTCCGCAACGGAACGTTATACAAATCCGTTGCCATTAATTTGAAAAAAAAATGACCAAAACGATATTAATTGTATTTCTGACTTTTATCGTGTTGAGCTGTACGGATATAAATCAAGGCGAAAACACAATCGCAAAAATTGAAAATCTACGTGCAGAAAATGATAGTTTACGTAAAATAGTTGCGGAAATCAATACGAAATATGTTTTTGATAGTATTGCAATTAGAGACATCCCAAGCTTTAGAAACACTTATGAAATAAATTCAAAATTAAGTGGCGAAATCGTATTTGTTGGATATAATGTCAATAAAAAAACAAATGTAATATTAGTTGACAGTTTTTCATATAACCCAAAAAGACTTTATAATCCTGATACTCTTAAACTTCAAAATGGTGGTTTTATCTACGAAACGAAACTTAATGCTGAACGAATTAAGCTTGAAGGAATTATGGAAATGCAAAATGATTACGGAAAAGCATACGAAGGGTTTTATAATTCCTTAATTGGAGTGAAGAAAAACTAATGGCAACAAAGTATATAAGCAATGCGGGAGTTTGTGCTTAATTAAAGTAAGAGTATATTTGGGAGACCGCCGAATTTTTACAAATTCGACTTATTGCCAAAAAAAATTAATAATCAAAATTTGTAAAAATCAGCTCGTGTCCGTCCGAAAGGCTAATGCCTTTCTTCATCCGCACTGCCCATATACAAATCCGTTATGTTAAATGGCTCCGAATTGAGTTAAAGCGAAAAAATCCCAACTGATTTCATCACTTAAACTGACTAAAAATCTGACTGATTTTTGACAATCTGTGAGCAACTGTTGTTCTGATTTAAAAACTAACCGATTTCCCTCAACTGATTTTGACAAGCAGTGCGGAATCGTTGCGCTGATTTAAAAACCTCTCGAATTGACTCAAACTGATTTTATCAAACTATAGCCGAACTGTACGTGAAAAGCAGCACGTGTCGCCACAAAACATAACAACGCATAAAGTCCATTGCTCAAATTATCCTAATCGGATAATCCTCGCAGGCGGGAAATGAGGGAGATTTTATGTAAATTGGTCTGGAAGTTCCGCAACGGAACTTTATGCAAACCCGTTAGCGTACATATGAAAAAAACACTCTTGATATTATTTATACTTGTTACTTACATTGGTTGCGGAAAACAAATCTCAAAGACTCAATTGGAATCTGATTTTTTAGAGTACAGCGATCTGATTTACAAAGGAGAATATGAAAAAGCAGTTGACTTTATGCCGACTGATTTTTGGAGTTTGTACGAAAAAAATGAATTTCTGACTAAAATGACGCAAGTCGGAAAACAAATTGATTCAATCTCGATTAATAATTTAAAAATTGTCAATATTAGCGAAACAATAAAATCAGAAAACAAGAAATTCAAAGTTATAACATACTCATCGGATTTGGAGTTTAACTCCTCAAAAATCCCTGAAAGAGTGATTGAAAAATATAAATCACAATTCGGATTTGAAAATGTAAAAATAGATACAATCAACAAACTGATTAAAATAAAAAATAACAGCCAGATGATTTCAGTTTACGATAACGGATTAGAGAAATGGAAATATTTGGAATATAACGGACAAATTATTTCTAAAATTTACGGAATTCAAACTTGGGCTGAATTAAATAAATACGTACGCTAACAAAGAACTGAGGTAAAAAAAA
>Ga0207897_100354_pt1 | contig 16345 bp, 11 predicted proteins | sample LinPmetageLP42_FD_184054 | JGI IMG/M metagenome (GOLD analysis project Ga0207897, IMG submission 184054) | Marine viral communities from the Pacific Ocean - LP-42 (SPAdes) | ecosystem: Environmental > Aquatic > Marine > Oceanic | place: Pacific Ocean | collected 2010-08-27
AAAACGAAAAAACACCAAAACATTTAACATGCTTTGGTGTTTTTTGTTATTAACTTTACGAAGTGTTTACATATTAGGGTAGGTAGGTCCGCCACCACCTTCAGGTACGACCCAGGTAATATTTTGACTAGGGTCTTTAATATCACAAGTTTTACAATGTATGCAGTTTTGCGCATTAATTTGAAAAACTTGTTTGCCGTCCTCTTCAACTACTTCATAAACCCCGGCAGGGCAATAGCGCTGCGCCGGTTCTGCATATTTCGGCAAATTGACCTCTAATGGAATATTAGCGTCACTGAGCTTTAAATGGCAGGGTTGATCTTCTGCGTGATTGGTATTGGATAAAAATACCGATGACAGACGATCAAATGTCAGTTTATTATCTGCTTTTGGATAGTCGATTGCCGTATAGTTTTCGGCTTTACCTGTCGCTTTATAATCTGGTGTCCACTCTTTAAATTTAAAGGGTAATTTACCACCAAACCAATTTTGATCGACCATATTGTAAGCGCCGCCAAGTATTGTGCCCAATTTATGCACAGCACCACCGAAGTTGCGTGAGCGATATAATTCATCAAATACCCAGGACTTTTCAAACGCCTCTTTGTAGCTGGTAATGTCGTCGTTGGCTTTACCATTTTTCAGCTGTTCAAATACACATTCAGCAGCCACCATACCCGACTTCATTGCGGTATGGTTTCCTTTAATTTTGGCAAAGTTTAAGGTGCCTGCGTTACAGCCAACCAGCAAACCGCCGGGGAAGGTCATCTTCGGTAACGAATAATAGCCACCTTTAGCAATGGCGCGCGCGCCGTAGGACACCCGTTTACCATTTTCTATGACTTGCTTAATAGCCGGGTGAGTTTTGAACCGCTGAAACTCCTGAAATGGATTCAGGTAAGGGTTAGCGTAGTTAAGATCCACAATAAGGCCTAAGTACACTTGTCCGTCTTCGGCATGATAAAGATAACCGCCGCCAGTGGCGTCACTGTCGGTTAGCGGCCAGCCGGCGGTGTGAACCACTTTGCCGGGCTCGTGCATGTCTTCCGGTACATCCCAAATTTCTTTAAAGCCTAAACCGTAATGCTGCGGGGTACTGTCTTTATCCAGTTCAAACTTGCTAATCAGCTCTTTGCCTAAATGACCGCGACAACCTTCTGCGAATAAAGTGTATTTAGCACGCAGTTCCATTCCTGGCATATAGCCGTCTTTTTCGCTACCGTCTTTAGCAACGCCCATGTCACCGGTTTGAATACCCGCAACGCTGCCATCGTCGTTATACAGAATTTCAGAGGCCGCAAAACCAGGAAATATTTCGATGCCCAGTTGTTCGGCTTGTTCTGCCATCCAACGACACAGGTTACCCATACTGGCAATGTAATTGCCTTTATTGTGAAAGGTTTTAGGGACACTAAAATCAGGCAGACGACTGTGATTATTTTCGTCTTTTAGCAATAAAACATCATCGCCGGTAACTTCAGTATTGAGCGGGGCGCCGCGATCTTTCCAGTCAGGGAAAAGTTCGTTCAGGGCTCGTGGTTCGAACACCGCGCCGGATAAGATATGAGCGCCAATATCAGCGCCTTTTTCAACTACGCATATCATGAGTTCTTGCTCATTTTCCTGTGCGAGTTGGCCGAGTCGACAGGCGGTTGCCAACCCTGACGGGCCTGCACCAACTATGACGACATCAAATTCCATGCTTTCGCGTTCCACGTTAACCTCCACTATATTCAGACTATCTGGATAGGGATAAGCCCTTTATACTGCTGTAATAGTTCAGTGATTTGCCGTGCCGGAACCGGTTTACTGAAAAGAAAGCCTTGTCCGGTACTGCATTCACGTTGTAATAAAAATTCGACTTGTTCTTCGGTTTCGATACCCTCGGCAACCAATTGCAGGTTTAAATTACGCGCCAGACTAATAATGGTCTGCGTAATGGTTGCGTCGTCTTCGTTGTGTGGTAAATCCCTGACAAAAGAGCGATCTATTTTTAATGAAGTAACCGGGAAATTCTTCAAATATGAAAGCGAAGAGTATCCCACACCAAAGTCGTCTATAGCCAGTGACATTCCCTGTTCACGCACCGAGTGCATGAAACGGGTATGGGACTGAATATTTTCGATAAATACTTGCTCAGTTAGCTCTAGTTCAACTTTGTTTGGCGGTATTTGTGCTTCGTTAACCCGCTCCATAATATCATCGACCAAATCAGCTAAGTGTAGCTGTTTTCCTGAGATATTGATGGCAATGCTCAATTCGTCGAAGCCCAGTTCGTGCCATTGCTTTAATTGTAGGAAGGCTTCTTCCATCACGTATTCCGATATTGGAATAATGAGACCGGTATCTTCAGCCAGTGGAATAAACTCATCCGGAGGAATGATACTGCCATCGTCATCAACCCAGCGAACCAGAGCCTCTAAACCACTGATACGGCGGCTACCGAGCTCAACTTTAGGTTGGTAATAAACCGTTAGTTGCTGCTTAGAAACGGCGTGGCGCAGCCGTTTAACCAGTTCCAGTTTTTTGGTCAAGTCGCGGTGAATGGCTTTATCGTAAACTTTATAGGTATTGCGGCCATGTTCTTTTGCCTGATATAGCGCGGTGTCTGCGTTACGAATAAAGTATTCAGCGTTAAAATCGGCATCATCCGCGAAAGTGACACCAATAGAAGCACTAATAAAGAGCTCATAGACGTCCACGAAAAAGTGCGTGTCCAAAGCCTGGAGCATTTGCTCAGACAATTTGATAATACTTTCGCGACTATCAGGTTTTGCTATTGCCAGTAAAAACTCATCACCGCCGGCTCGTGCCAGAACGCTACCTTTAGGCGCTAATTTTGTAATGCGCCGCGCAACCCGGCGTAGCAATTCGTCACCAACCGTATGGCCCAGCGCATCATTGACTTCTTTAAACCTATCCAAATCGATAAACAACAAAGCGGCTTTTTTATGCGGTGACTCGGTTTCCAGCCACTCACCCAGAATACGTTTTAATGCGTTTCGGTTTACAAGGCTGGTAAGAGAGTCATGCTCGGCAAGGTAAGCCATTTGCTTTTCAATGCGCTCGCGTTCATCAATTTCACTATAAAGTTCAATATTGGAATCGGCCAGTTGCTGCGCTTTAAAGCGGCTCTGGCCTAAAATATAAAGGACAAAAGTCAGCATACCGGTTACGAGTAAACCGGCGATTAACGCAGCTACTGAAATGCCACCACGGAGTTGCTCCAGGTGACCAGCGGTTGGCCAGACTGAGAGCTCCCAGCTATTTCCTACCAATTGTAGTGAATGAAAATGTGACCACTCTTCGCGTAATGAGGTATCGCCGGCAAATTGATACAGTATGTCGTTCTCACTGCGTACGCTGAGTTGGAAGCCTTCACTGATGTTGCTGCGTACCACATTATTAAAAAGGCTTTGCAGGCTTATCACAAAACCCAGAAAGCCGTGGGTTTGTTCTTGCTCTACACGGACAAAAATAGCTATGTCGCTGCTAATACGTCCCAAATTTCCGGCGGCTCCCATCATTGCGTGACGGTTTCCTTCAGAAGCCTTCAGTTTTTCCAGCAATGGAGTTTTAGCGAAAGGCGTTCCCAGTAGCTCGGGCTGTTCGTTCTGAGGATAGATAAGCTCAATATCCAGCTGGTCATTGAGCCAGGTGATGCCTTGTACATTTTGATAGTACAAAGTAACGATGTCAGCATTTTCCTTCCAGCGTTCCTCTATCGAAAGATCACTGCGTTCCCACTCGCGCGCTAGTAATTCAGCGACAAATAAATGGGAGACCAGGCTTTGCCGAATGTCGCGTTGCAAGTTATAAGTTTCCGCTTCCAGGGCATCGTGGACAACTTGATTTTCCTGATAACGCAAATAGCTAAAAGCGGTAACAGTAATGACCAAACCAACAATGGCTGCTATAACAGCCTGCCGTGATCCGTGCAGGAACATCATGGATTAACGCAACTCCTCTCTATCACGGAAGTAATCCAATGCTTCTGGGTTTGCCAGAGCATCCGTGTTTTTCACGGGCTCGCCGTGAACCACATTACGTACCGCTAATTCGACTATCTTACCGCTTATAGTACGGGGTATGTCGTCAACCTGCAAAATTACAGCAGGTACGTGCCGTGGAGTCGCGTTAGCACGAATGGTTTTCGCAATGGTTTGGCGAAGTTCGTTATTAAGTTCTATGCCGTCTCTGAGTTTTACAAAGAGAACGACGCGCTCGTCATCTTGGTATTGCTGACCGACAGCAATACTCTCCAGCACTTCATCAACCTTTTCTACCTGACGGTAAATTTCGGCGGTGCCGATACGCACCCCGCCCGGGTTAAGAACAGCATCGGAGCGGCCGTAAATAATAACGCCGTCGTGCTCGGTGAGCTCAGCAAAGTCGCCATGTGCCCAGGTATTTTTAAAGCGGTCGAAATACGCACTGAAGTAACGCTCGCCATTCTCGTCGTTCCAGAAGCTTACGGGCATGCAGGGGAATGAGTTTTCACACACCAGCTCGCCTTTTTCGCCTTTAACCGGTTTTCCGTTCTCGTCATAAACGTTAACGGCTAAACCAAGGCCCCGACATTGTAATTCGCCCCGGTAAACCGGCAGAATAGGGCAGCCAAGGGCAAAGCAGGAGACTATGTCCGTACCGCCTGATATTGAGGATAGACACAGGTCTTTTTTAATGTCGCGGTAAACGTAGTCAAAGCTTTCTGGCGGTAGTACCGACCCCGTGGTTAAGATGCTACGCAGCTTTTCCAGGTTATGACTTTCTCCTGGTTTAACGCCTTCTTTTTCAAGCGCGGCTAAATATTTGGCGCTGGTACCAAATACGGTAATGCCTTCTTCGTCAGCCACGTCCCATAAAAACTCAGGTTTAGGTGCAAAAGGCGAACCGTCGAATAAGGTTAAGGTTGCGCCCACAGCCAGACCACTGACTAGCCAGTTCCACATCATCCAGCCGCAGGTGGTGAAGTAAAACAGATTGTCGTCACGGTCTAAATCGGTATGCAGACCGTGCTCTTTCAAGTGCTGTAATAAGGTACCGCCTGTACCATGAACAATGCATTTAGGGACGCCCGTAGTACCTGATGAAAACATAATATAGAGCGGGTCATTAAAGTTGCGCGGAGCAAAATCTATCTGGGTTTTTTCAGCGTCGCCAAAATCACTCCAGGCAAATACGTTGTCGCCTTTTATACGGTCTTTTTGTTGGCTGAAATTAACCAGCACCGTGGCTTCAATGCTTGGAATTTGTTTAATGATATCGGCGGTTTTGTTCTTTATGTTGAGGTTTTTGCCGTTATAAAAATAACCATCAACAGTAATCAGAACTTTAGGCTCTATCTGACCGAAACGGTCAAGTACGCCCTGAACGCCAAAGTCCGGCGAGCAAGAGGACCAGATAGCGCCGATACTGGTGGTTGCCAGCATACCAATTATGGTTTCTATGCAGTTAGGCATCATGGCGGCAACACGGTCACCAGCCTCAACTCCGCGTTGGCGTAAGCCTTCGGCGAAAGCAGCAACTTCGTGGTTGAGTTCGGCATAAGTTAGCTGTTGGCGTGTGCCATTCTCACCGCGAAAAATTAGAGCAATATGGTCGTCTTTATGACGCAACAGGTTTTCGGCAAAATTCAGGCTGGCGTCAGGGAACCATTGAGCACCGGGCATTTTTTCTTTATCGGTGACTATCGTCGAGCCTTTTTCACCAATAACATCAAAGTAATCCCATACCATAGACCAGAAACTTTCGTCGTTGTCGACGGACCACTGATAAAGGTCGTGATAATTGGCCAGCGCTACGTCTTTTTCTTTATTCACTTGTTGTAGGAAGTCTGTCATGCGGGCATTAGCAATGGTATCTGCTGACGGTTGCCATAAAGCTTCTGAAGTCATTTTAATCCCCTTATTTTGCTAATTAAGCTTTTGCCAATTCTGCTACTGCGACCTGAGAGCGGGGGCCATGCGCTAAATGCTGACAAATATCGGCTCCGGCCGCGATTAACTTGTTCAGGTCAATACCGGTTTTAATGCCCATACCATTTAACATGTAAACCACGTCTTCGGTGGCAACATTGCCACTGGCGCCTTTAGCGTATGGGCAGCCACCCAGGCCCGCTACGGCTGAATCAATGGTAGCAACACCCAGTGGAAGGCAGGCTATTATATTGGCCAAAGCTTGTCCGTAAGTATTGTGGAAATGCAGCGCCAGCTTGTCCATGGGAACTTTCTCTGCAACGGCGGCAAGCATTTCCTGAGCTTTTAACGGCGTACCGACGCCTATGGTGTCACCCAGCGATACTTCATAACAGCCCATTTGATACAAGGCTTCTGCAACTTTAACCACATTTTCTACCGGAACCTCACCCTGATACGGGCAACCCAAAACGCAGGAAACATAGCCTCTGACAGGAATGCCTTTTTCTTTAGCTGCGGCAATAACTGGCTTAAAACGCTCCAGCGACTCGTCGATACTGCAGTTAATGTTCTTTTGCGCAAAAGCTTCCGACGCTGCACCGAATACCGCTACCTCGTCCATGTTGGCTGCTACTGCCGCTTCAAAGCCCTTCAAATTTGGCGTTAAACCGGCGTAAGTGACTCCCGGGCGACGTTTAATCTGCTCCATAACGGCAGTGCTGTCGGCCATTTGCGGCACCCATTTAGGGCTAACAAAGCTGGCACTTTCAATATAAGAAACGCCGGCTTCTGCCAGCGCTTCAATTAAGGCAACTTTTGCATCAACAGAAACAGCAGTTTCATTTTGCAAGCCGTCACGAGGACCAACTTCGACGATTTTTATCTGTTCTGCAATAGCCATAGTCACTCCTGATCACTTCTGATTATTTTCTATTATTCGGCTTCGCTCACCGCAAGCAGTTCATCGCCGTCGCTGACTAAATCTCCTGCGGCGAAAAAGACGTCGGTGACTTCACCTTCATGGCCAGCTTTAATGGTGTACTCCATTTTCATGGCTTCCATAATGACAAGCGGCTGATCTTTCTTGACTGTGTCACCTTTTTCAACCAGCACTTCCATGATAGTACCGTTCATTGGTGCAACGTGACCACCGTGAGCCACTTCGTCCGACAGCGTATCAGCCACACGGTGTCGATGGAAAGTCATAGGGCCGTTATCGGTGAATATCGTAATTTGTTGGTCGTCGGCACTGACGTAGCGATGATAGCGCATACTACCGGCAGTCAGCGTGAGTTTGTCGTCGGTTAAAGACGCTTGCCATTGTATGCTTTCTTCATCAACTTGCTGCAGGAACTCTCCGGCAGCGGTTTCTATTAGTGAAATAGGGTAGGTTTCTTCGCTAAACTGCAGTGGAACCGTATGTGTAGCCGCTGAGTTCATTCTAAATGCGTTACCACTTTGCCATGGTGAACTGCCACGTTGCTGTTGGCGCTGACAAATATCAAACAAAGCCGCTTCAGTCGCAATTTGCTGATAACTTACCGAGCTATCGGGCAGCAGCTCATCCTGATGTTGCTGAATAAACTCAGTAGTGAGGTTGGTCTTCACAAATTCGGGATGTGAAGCCAAACGATGCAAGAAATCGACGTTAGTCGTTAACCCGGTTAAGCGGTATTCACGCAAAGCTTTTTGCAGACGCAGCAGGGCGCGGGTACGGTCGGTGTCCCAGACAATCAGTTTGGCGATCATTGGGTCATAGAAAGCCGAAATCTCATCGCCTTCTTCAATGCCTGTGTCAATGCGAATACCGTTTTCTTCTGCAGGCGTACGTAAATGCTTAATGGTACCTGTGCAGGGTAAGAAATCGTTGTCCGGGTCTTCGGCATAAATACGTGCTTCAAACGCGTGGCCGTTTACCTTAATGTCATTTTGTGCCAACGGCAATGGTTGACCGGAAGCGACCAGCAACTGCCATTCAACTAAGTCCTGACCGGTGATCATCTCCGTCACAGGATGCTCAACCTGTAAGCGGGTGTTCATTTCCATGAAGTAGAACTCGCCACTTTGGTCGAATAAAAATTCAACCGTGCCTGCACCAACGTAGTCTATTGCCTGAGCAGCGCGAATGGCGGCTTCGCCCATCTCCGTACGTGTTTTCTCGGTAAGTGCCGGAGCCGGGGCTTCTTCAAGCACCTTTTGGTGACGTCGCTGCACCGAACAGTCCCGTTCTGCCAGATAAACGGCGTTACCGTGTTCGTCGGTAAACACTTGAATTTCCACGTGACGGGGGTTACGAATAAAACGCTCCATCAGCATTTTATCGTTACCGAAAGAGGACTTAGCTTCTCGTTTGGCGGAATTCAGGGCGTCATCGAATTCGCCCATGTTTTCGACCACACGCATGCCTTTACCACCGCCGCCGTACGCCGCTTTTAGTAGTAATGGGAAGCCAACTTTTTCAGCTTCGGCTTTTAGCGTTTCAATATCCTGTTCGCTGCCGTGGTACCCAGGAACCAGAGGTACACCGGCGTCCTGCATAATGGATTTAGCCGCGCTCTTAGAGCCCATAGCGGCAATAGACGATACCGGCGGTCCCACAAAAATGATGTTGTTCAACTGACATTGGTCAGCGAAGTCTTCGTTCTCTGAGAGAAAACCATAACCCGGGTGAATAGCTTCAGCACCGGTTTGCTTAGCGGCGGCGATAATCTTATCGGCACGCAGATAACTGTCAGTGCTTGCTGCAGGACCAATGTGCACAGCCTGATCCGCCAATTTAACGTGGCGTGAGTTGCGGTCGGCATCGGAGAATACCGCTACGGTGCGAATTCCCATTTTCTTTGCTGTGGCAATAATACGACAGGCAATTTCACCACGGTTCGCAATCAATAATGTTTTGATCATAATGAGACCTGTTGTTAACTCTGTTTAAGCCAGGCGGCGGGGCGTTTTTCAAGAAACGCACTGAGTCCTTCCTGACCTTCGTCCGACACGCGAATTTCGGCAATGGCTTTAATGGTGTGTTCACGTACGTCTTTATCGATAGGGCGTGAACCGACATTGCGAATCAGTTGCTTACAGGCGTCTACTGCTTGTGGACTATTGGCTAGAAGAGCTTCTAATAACTTATTCAGTGGCTCCTCGAAATCTTCTACAACTTCGTTGACCAGACCTAGCTCCTGCGCTTTGTCGGCAAAGAAGCGCTCGGCGGTCAGCATATAGCGGCGTGATTGACGTTCACCAATAGTACGCACAACATAAGGGCTGATAACTGCCGGAATAAGCCCAATTTTGACTTCACTCAGGCAGAAGCTGCTACGCGGTTGCGCCAGGACTATGTCGCAGCATGCGGCAAGGCCTACGGCACCGCCGAAAGCAGCGCCTTGCACTAACGCAATACTGGGCTTACTGAGCAAATCCAGACGTTCCATTAACAGCCCAAGCTCACCGGCGTCATCCACGTTTTGCTGATAGTTTTTATCAGCCATGGAGCGCATCCAGTTTAGATCCGCACCGGCAGAAAAGTTTTTACCCTCTGAGCGAAGCACCAGCACTCTCGCGCTGGCACTTTCTTCAACCTCTTTTAACACCTGCAGCAGTTCCGCAATCATCACGTCGTCAAACGCGTTGTGAACGTCAGGCCGGTTTAATGTCAGTGTGGCAACGCCCTGGTCGTTAATATCAAGCTTTGTGTATTTTGCCATTATTAATAACCTCCGATTACATGCGGAAGACGCCGAAGCGGCTGTCTTCAATCGGTGCATTCAATGAAGCGGCAAGGCTCAATGCCAGAACTTCGCGCGTTTGTGCCGGGTCAATAATGCCATCGTCCCACAACCGGGCTGACGCATAATAGGGGTGCCCCTGTTTATCGTACTGCTCAACAATAGGCTTTTTAAGTTCTTGTTCTTTCTTTTCACTTAAGCTTTCGCCTTTGCGCGCTAAATTGTCTTTAGTTACCTGAGCCATAACACCTGCGGCCTGTTCACCGCCCATAACTGAGATGCGGGCATTCGGCCACATGAACATCATGGTGGGGTCATAAGCGCGACCACACATGCCGTAGTTACCGGCGCCGTAGCTACCGCCAATTAATACGGTAAATTTAGGTACTTTGGCACAGGAAACGGCCATAACCATTTTCGCACCGTGTTTAGCAATACCTTCGGCCTCGTATTTTTTACCGACCATAAAGCCGGTAATGTTTTGTAAGAACACCAATGGAATTTTGCGTTGGGCACAAAGCTCAATAAAGTGGGCCCCTTTTTGCGCTGACTCAGAGAACAATATACCGTTATTGGCGACGATGCCTACCGGGTAGCCATCAATGCGGGCAAAGCCTGTTACCAGCGTATTACCGTAGTTGGCTTTAAATTCGTCAAAGTCTGAGTCATCAACAATGCGCGCAATCACTTCGTGAACGTCATAAGGCTTACGCAGATCGGTACCGACAATACCGTACAGCTCTTTTGCTTCGTAACGCGGCGGTTTGGCCGGTTGGCGATCCAGCTTAGTCGGCTCGCCGCGGTTAAGGCGGGCTACTGAGCGACGCGCTAAGGCTAAAGCGTGTTCATCGTTGTGAGCGAAGTGATCAGCAACACCGGAGATGCGTGTATGCACATCGGCGCCGCCAAGCTCTTCGGCTGAAACTTCTTCGCCCGTTGCTGCTTTAACTAACGGCGGGCCCGCAAGGAAAATAGTGCCTTGCTCTTTGACAATAACGCTTTCGTCGGCCATAGCCGGCACGTAAGCGCCACCGGCAGTACACAGGCCCATAACCACGGCTATTTGCGGAATGCCTTTAGCTGACATATTCGCCTGATTAAAGAAAATGCGACCAAAGTGCTCTTTGTCCGGGAAAACTTCATCCTGACGGGGCAGGTTGGCACCGCCGGAGTCCACCAGGTAAATACAGGGCAAGTGGCAACGCTCGGCAATTTCCTGAGCGCGCAGGTGTTTCTTAACGGTCAGAGGGTAATAGGTGCCGCCTTTAACTGTGGCATCGTTGGCGATGATCATGCACTCGGTGCCTTCAACCTGACCAATGCCGGCAACCACACCAGCAGAAGGAACGTAGTCTTCGTAACATTCCCAGGCTGCAAACTGACCTATTTCCAGAAACGGTGAACCCGCGTCGAGTAGTTTATTAATACGGTCGCGGGGCAATAACTTCCCCCGGGACAAATGGCGTTCCTGATATTTAGGGCCGCCACCTTGATGAATTTTTGCCGCTTTTTCCTGCAGGTCGTTAACTACGGCCTGCATAGACTCGCTGTTAGCCGCAAATTGTGCATCGCGGGTGTTGATTTTACTGGATAAAATCGCCACGGCGTTGCCTCCTTATTATTTGGATTCAGTGAACAGTTCGCGACCAATGAGCATACGGCGAATTTCCGACGTGCCAGCGCCAATTTCGTAAAGCTTGGCGTCACGTAGCAGGCGCCCTGTGGGGTATTCGTTAATGTAACCGTTACCGCCTAGTAACTGAATGGCGTCCAGTGCAAGCTGGGTCGCCAATTCTGCGGCGTAAAGAATCGCTCCGGCGGCATCTTTACGAGTAGTTTCGCCACGGTCGCAAGATTGAGCCACTGCGTAAACGTAGGCACGCGCCGCATTGGTGCGAGTGTACATATCAGCTACTTTGCCCTGAATTAGCTGGAATTCGCCGATCTCTTTACCGAACTGTTTACGATCATGAATATAAGGCACGCAAGTATCAAGACAGGCCTGCATAATGCCTAAAGGACCAGCTGCAAGAACAGCGCGCTCGTAATCAAGGCCACTCATCAACACTTTTACGCCGTCGTTAAGTTCACCCAGAATGTTTTCTTCAGGGATCTCGACATCTTCAAATACCAGTTCACAGGTATTTGAGCCACGCATGCCCAGTTTGTCGAGTTTTTGCGCCTGGCTGAATCCTGGTGTGTCTTTTTCAACGATAAAGGCCGTAATGCCCCGTGAGTTCTTCTCGGGTTCGGTTTTAGCGTAAATTACGAAGACATTGGCTTCCGGACCGTTAGTAATCCACATTTTATTGCCGTTCAGAACGTACTTGTCGCCTTTCTTCTCTGCACGCAATTTCATGCTGACTACATCAGAACCGGCATTAGGCTCACTCATAGCTAAAGCACCAACGTGTTCACCGGTACACAGTTTCGGTAAGTATTTTTTCTTTTGTTCTTCGTTACCGTTGCGGTGAATTTGGTTAACACAGAGGTTTGAATGGGCACCATAGCTTAAGCCAACCGAGGCAGAAGCGCGGCTAATTTCTTCCATAGCAATAACGTGTTCCAGGTAGCCCATGCCGGAACCACCATATTCTTCGGCAACGGTTAAGCCAAGCAGACCCATGTCGCCAAGTTTTTGCCATAAATCGCTGGGAAATTCATTTTTTTCATCAATTTCAGCGGCACGTGGGGCAATTTCGTCACGCGCGAAAGCATTAACCTGTTCACGGATCATATCGGCTGTTTCGCCGAGACCGAAGTTAAAGGTGGTATATTGACTGATCATAACGACTCCTGAGAATGAACTTCTGAAACTGACGACTGAATATTCTCGAGCTCGTCTTGGCAACGTTGCTCCAGACCACTGAGTTCGGTCAGTAACACATTAATATCTTCCATTTGTTGTTTGAGTGAGTGTTTTTTCTCACTGACCAGCTCAAGTACCTTTTCGAGCTGGGCTGCACTGCTATTATCCGCGTCGTAAAGTTCGAACAAACGACGGGTTTCGGCTAGTGAAAAACCGAGTCGTTTGCCGCGTAGAATCAGCTTTAAACGAACCCGGTCTTTGTTGGTATATATGCGCTGTTGCCCCTGGCGTCTGGGGGAAAGCAAGCCTTCGTCCTCATAAAAACGAATGCTGCGGGTGGTAATGTCAAATTCTTTTGCCAGTTCGCCAATACTGTAGGTCACTTTATTGTTCATCGGTACTTGCTTTTTGGTTGTCCTAAGATCTAAGCTTAGAGGAAGTTTACGTTAACGTAAAGTGCATTTGGAGGAAAAATGTCGAGCGATTCTATCGTTATAGTAGCGGCCAATCGTACGCCAATGGGCGGTTTTCAGGGCAGCTTGAGTGAAGTTACTGCTCCTGATTTGGGCGCAACAGCTATAAAAGCAGCGCTGAGTAACAGCGGTTTAACAGCCGATGATATTTCAGAAGTTATCATGGGCAATGTGTTACCTGCCGGCTTAGGTCAGGCACCTGCGCGTCAGGCAATGCTGCATGCCGATTTACCTCGCTCAACGGGTGCGACAACCATTAATAAAGTATGCGGTTCTGGCTTGAAAGCTGCAATGATGGCGCACGATTTAATTAAAGCGGGCTCAGCAGACGTGGTGCTGGCCGGTGGCATGGAAAGCATGTCGAATGCACCTTACATGCTGCCAAAAGGCCGCAGCGGTTATCGTATGGGGCACGGACAAGTGCTGGATCATATGATGCTGGACGGTCTGGAAGACGCTTACGAGCATAAAGCTATGGGGTGTTACGCACAGGACACTGCTGACGAATACGGTCTGGGTCGTGAAGCAATGGATGAGTTTGCCATTCATTCACTTACCAAAGCTCAGGCTGCTATTAAAGATGGCTTTTTTAAAGACGAAATCACCCCAGTTACATATTCTACTCGTAAAGGCGACGTCACTGTCGATACTGACGAGCAACCGGGTAAAGCGCGTCTGGACAAAATTCCTCAGTTGCGTGCGGCATTCAAAAAAGACGGCACCATTACTGCGGCTAATTCCAGTTCCATTTCTGATGGTGCAGCAGCACTTATTTTAATGCGTGAGAGCGATGCAAAGGCCAAAGGCCTGCAGCCGCTGGCGCGAGTTATGGGTCATACTACGCATTCTCAGGCGCCGTCTGAATTTACCGTTGCCCCAATTGGTGCAATGAACTCTTTGCTGAGTAAGCTGGACTGGACCAAAGACGACGTCGATTTGTGGGAAATTAATGAAGCTTTTGCCATGGTTACCATGCTGGCTATTCAGCAAATGAAACTGGACCCGGCGAAAGTGAATGTGCATGGCGGAGCTTGTGCTTTAGGGCATCCCATTGGCGCAAGTGGTGCGCGGTTATTGGTTACTTTGCTGCATGCACTGAAACAAAAAGGCCAGAAACGAGGCATCACCTCACTGTGTATTGGTGGTGGTGAAGCCGTTGCTCTGGCCGTAGAAATGATCTAAAGCGCTGGTTAGCGGGCGGGTTTAAGTTTGTTAATCCGTCCTGCCAGCCATACGGCAAGAATAATAATAAGAGCGCCAATGCTTAACCGGGTATAGTCGAAAGACTGTTCCCAAAACACGACATTAACCAAAATGCCCGCGGGAATTAACGCATTGTTCATGGTGGCCAATTGGCCGGTATTGACTCGTTTTCCGGAAAGGTTCCAACCAAGGTAACCAAGCCCGGAGGCAACAATACCGAGCCACAACAAAATGCCCCATTGAAGATTGGTGGTCGGCATTTTGGTTAAGTCGCCAAATAATAAAACACCAAGGCCGGCAACCACACTGGCGCCAAAGAAAAAGGCGGCAAATTGCTGGCTTTGTTCTAAGGTTTTACCCGTGGGTAAACGTTTATAAGCAACTTGACCGGCGGCAAAGCATGCGTTGGCTGCCTGAATTAAAAAGAAGCCGGTGATGAAGTCATCGGACAGGGGTTGGTAACGAATAATGGCGGCACCGCAAACTGATACCGCTGCGGCTATCCACCATAACAGCGGCAGATGCTTGCGGTTAAGTATCAGCTCGTCAATTAGCGTGATGTAGAGTGGAGTAAAAATAGTGAACAAAAGCACTTCGGCAACGCTCAAATACAAAAACGCATGATAAAGAAACAAATACATGGCGCCAATTTGAACGGCGCCAATGACGGCCAGTTTAGCCAGTTGAGGCAATTGTCCATTTTGTGGTGACAGATGTCTCCAGCGGAATAACGGCAAAACCGTTATTAAGGCTAAAACCATACGGATAAAGACCACCAGGTAACCGTCAACCTGGCCGGCAAGATAAACGCCGATTAGCGAAAAGCTGACGGCCCAAAGTAAAGTAATCAGAATTAAGAGGGTCACGTTAAGGCTCACTTAACTAAATTTAGCTCATCAATAGATGACAAAATAACACAATAAGAAGGTGAATTATGTCTAAGAAAGTGCCTCTGTATATAGATGGTGAATTTGTCGCCTCGAAGTCAGAACAGTGGATTCCTGTCACCAACCCGGCAACTCAGGAAGTTATCGCTCAAGTGCCAGTTGCTACTCAGAGCGAAATGGACGCAGCGGTTGAGAGTGCTCGCGAAGCCTTTAAAACCTGGAAAGAAGTGCCGGTTTCTGAGCGTGCTCGCGTAATGATGCGCTATCAGGCCTTGTTAAAAGAACATCAGGAAGAAATTGCCGAAACGCTGGCACAGGAAACTGGTAAAACTTTTGAAGATGCCAAAGGTGATGTCTGGCGTGGTATTGAAGTGGTTGAACACGCGGCGAATATTCCTTCGTTATTAATGGGCGAGACCGTTGAAAACGTTGCCCGTAAAATTGATTCTTACAGCTACACTCAGCCATTAGGTGTTTGCGCTGGTATTACGCCGTTTAACTTTCCGGCCATGATCCCACTGTGGATGTTCCCGTTGGCCATTGCTTGCGGTAATACCTTCATTCTGAAGCCTTCTGAGCAAGACCCATTAACACCAACCCGTTTGGCTGAACTGTTCGAAGAAGCTGGCGCACCTAAAGGCGTACTGCAGGTATTGCACGGCAATAAAGAACAGGTCGACTTTCTGTTAGACCACCCGGACGTTCGCGCCTTGTCTTTTGTAGGCTCAGTGCCCGTGGCTGAATATATTTACCGCCGTGGTACTGAAAATGGTAAGCGTGTACAGGCCTTTGCCGGTGCAAAAAACCATTGCGTTATTATGCCTGACGCCAATAAACAGCAAGTCATCAACAATATGGTTGGCTCTTCTGTCGGTGCGGCGGGTCAACGTTGTATGGCTATTTCTGTCGCGGTATTTGTTGGTGCGGCAAAAGAGTGGATCCCTGAAATAGCGGAAGCTATTGCTAAGGTTCGTCCGGGCGCATGGAATGACGAAGGTGCCGCTTATGGCCCGGTTATTAGTCCACAAGCGAAAGAACGCGTTGAAGCTTTGATTACTCAGGGTGAGAAAGAAGGCGCCAAATTGCTGGTTGATGGTCGTAATTGCAAAGTTGACGGTCTGCCAAACGGCAACTGGGTTGGCCCAACGGTCTTCTCTAAAGTAACGCCGGATATGGAAATTTATAAAACGGAAATTTTCGGTCCGGTATTGTGCGCCACAGAAGTGGACAGCCTTGAAGACGCTTTGGAATTGGTTAACAACAATCCTTACGGTAATGGTACGTCTATCTTTACCGCAAGTGGTGCCGCCGCGCGTAAATACCAGCACGA
>Ga0207897_100357_pt1 | contig 16260 bp, 12 predicted proteins | sample LinPmetageLP42_FD_184054 | JGI IMG/M metagenome (GOLD analysis project Ga0207897, IMG submission 184054) | Marine viral communities from the Pacific Ocean - LP-42 (SPAdes) | ecosystem: Environmental > Aquatic > Marine > Oceanic | place: Pacific Ocean | collected 2010-08-27
TGATTACCACTTGCCAAAGTGATACATTGTTCTAAGCTTACGGTATGGATCTCATATTCAGTACTGAAAAGTTCATCCTCAATACTCAAAGCTACCCCGGCTTTCCCATCCTAATATCAAGTGATGGGCGAGTCGTTGAGGAGGTTTTAGACTTCTGTATATCGCATTTCATTAATCGAGGCAGAGTTAAATCCAGAAAATCTTGGATAACCTACGGTAAGACACTTTATCAATTCTTTGGGTGGTGTGAGGTTAACAACATAGATTGGCGAGATGTAGGTAATGATAGAGAAATAACGATTATAGCGGAATATCGAGATTGGAATTTAAGCGTTGAGGGAGGAAGTCTTTCAATAGTCACAGTTAATTCTAGATTACGCCTTATTTGTATATTTTATAGATATGCAATTAATCGTGATTGGGTAGCTGCTCTACCATATGCAATGGAAAAAGTAATAGTTAGGCGGCCAATAAATTTTCTTTCCCATACTGATATTAGTAAGGGAGAGAGTATGGTTGCAGATGTAATGCTAAAAACACCTCGAAGCATTATAAAGGTATTAAATAAAGATCAGTTAAAAAGCTTTATGAAGTCGATAAGTAATATAACGCACAAGTTAATTGTACGCCTTGCACTTACCACAGGTATGCGTCGAGAAGAATTAGCTACGTTTCCGCTTAAATATGTTATAGATCCAACCTTTTATTCAAGCTATAGATCATTTATAAGAGTAGATCTAAAACCGCAAGATATGGCAATTAAGGGGGAGCACCCTAGAAGTATAGACATTCCTCGTAGTGTAATGGAAGATTTATGGCAATATAGCTTGAATTATAGATATCAACTTGAGAAAAAGAGTGGAGAGTCTCATCCTACTTTATTTCTAACAGAGTATGGAAAGCCTTATGCTAATCAAGGCGCCGCTTTACTTGGTATTGTGAAAAAAGCTGCACGATCTGCCGGGATTAATTATATGAATGTCCATATGTTGCGGCATACTTACGCAACACATACACTTTACGCAATGAAAAAAACTAGTGAAGTATCCCTCGCACTGCTTTATGTTCGAGATCGACTGGGACATGCTTCAGTTACTACTACGGAAAAATATTTGCACTGTCTTTCGGATGCTGAAGATATATTAATGAACGACTATCAAAAAGAGATTGATTATATTAGCATGGAGTGAGGATATGAATAAAAAAAATTTGTCATCGACAACTCCACGCTCTAATAAAGTAGTTGTTGATAGTTCGTTATCCGGTTTGAAACAATCTCTAATCGACAAGAATTTAAAATTACCGCAACATGCCGGAAGCCTACGTCATCTTAGATTTTCTAAATTCTATGGTAAGGGATGTGATGACATAGTAGTAGCTATACATAAATTACTTTGTGATATGATTGAAAGTGGTATGTCGAATGATTGGAAAATGTATAGCCCAAGCACTGTAGCAAGCTATTACTCCACAGGAGTTTCTTCCTTTGTATCATTTTGTATTTCGCTCGCTAGCGACATGAACAAAATTCTAAAACTATCCGACATAAATAAAGAGCTTATCAGGCAATATATTGTTAGTTTGGGTTCTGGAAATCTTAGTGTTGCTTCACAAAGGTCTATTTATAAGTCAGCAAAGTCTATACTAGTTGGTATCATTGAAATTGGTTGGATTAAAAAAGATATTTTCCCGGTTAATCCTTATCCGAACTCAAGCCGCGAATGTAAAGGGCAACCAGCGTTATCTGAAGCTGAACGACGTAGTGTGCTGAAATATTTAAAGTATGATATGCGTAATATCGTAGATAAGAATGGGCCCTTAAGCTCCTATGATCTATCTATATGTATACTGGCAATTGCTGCTAGGACTGGAATTAATCCAACGCCTGCACTAGAGCTTACTATTGACTGCCTTCAGCCTCATCCCATTAAAGATGATAGGTATATGTTGGTTAGTTTTAAGCGGCGAGGCAGCGGAACACATTTAGATAGTTTGGGACATTCTTCTAATATTAAATCATTAAGCCCCGCACTTCCTGATGTAGCCCGAATCATTGATCATGTTAAATGCCGCAACTCTTGTTATAGAGATGATAGTAGATTCGCAGGTTACTTGTTTGTATATAAAAGTAGAGGTAGTGGAAATGTTGGGAAAATATGCAGGTTAAGTAAGACTACACTGGACAGTGGAATAAAAAAATTTGTTGCCGTGCATCAGATAAGAAATAGTGAGGGTCAATTAATAAATTTAAATGTAATGCGTCTTAGAAAAACATTCGAAAACCGCTTGTTTGTTCTTTCTGGTCAAGACCCGTTCTTGACTGCAAAATTAGGTGGACATTCTGTAAAGATCTCGAATGATCACTATTTAGTACCGCATGAAAATGCCGAGAAAGATTGGCGTATTATGGGAGAGATTAGAACTGAAGAGCTGATTAATTATACCGAAGAAAATTCAGGAGTAGTAAAAAAAACACCAGTTGCTGGTTGCCAGGATACGCTTTATGGTGATTATGCTCCTAAAAATGGTAATCATTGTCAAAAATTTTTAACATGTTTTAAGTGCAAATCTTTTATCGTTACTGGTGATGATTTGTATCGTGTGTATAGTTTTTACTGGTCACTAGTCAGGATGAGGAATGAAATGAAGTATAGTTCATGGAAAAAAACCTATGGGAGTATAATTAGAGTCATAGACCGTGAGATATCACCTCAATTCAGCATTGATATAGTGAAATTACAAAGGCAGCGTGCAAAAGTAGACCCACATCCTTTTTGGAAGGATGTGAAATGGAGCGGAGCTTTAGAATGAATAGTAACAAAAAAAATCATAAAGATTTAGAGATACAACGCTGGGTGAAACTGGAAGAGTTTTACTCAAGTTATATAATTACTTCAGTTAAGTTAAATGATGGTTCTTTCCATGCTCTTAGTAGATATGGTGATAACATTTGGTATTTACCAAGCAGTATGTTCTCAGCGGGTATTTCGAAAGGGCATCGTAAGATTAATTTTTCTCTTGTACCGGTAGTATTTCAAGAGCCGCTTCGCCAGTGTTTGGCTATATATATATTGAACGGTATTGAGGGTCGGGCTTTACCCAAAGGGAATACTATTCAATCTTTTTTCTTTGCAATTATATCCTTTTTGACTTGGCTAAATAGTCGTAACATAAAAAAATTGAATGAGGTGACGCAGTTAACAACCCAGCAGTATGTTCAATATTGTAAGCAGAAAAAGAATAAAAATGATGAATTTATTTCAAATTATACACTCTTAGAATATTTTGTTGCTGTAGAAAATCTGCACTTTCTTAGTAAAAGCTTAGATTATCCATTACAACATCCTTGGCCGAATTCATCATCCAATTATCTAGCCGGCTTGACAGGCCAAGCTGCACAGGAAAGTCGAACAAAAATAATACCAGACGGCGTACTAAGTCTACTCTTCCGATCTGCAATCAATTGGTTAGATCAGGCTGAAGAGATTATAGAGGTACGTTCTAAAGTAGAAAGTTGGAAAAAAAACAACAGAAGCCAGCATTATATACAAAATAATTTAAATAAAGAAGGCTGGACTTTAAAAAAATTGCGTAAAGCCGAACAGCATATTCAAGCAGCATGTATATGTGTTGTTTTAATTACTAGTGGTATTAGAGTATCTGAGCTTTTATCACTTGAAAATAATTGTGCGTACAAAACTATGGATGAAAATAATGAGCCTTTCTATTGGATCAAGGGGATTACATATAAAACTGGTACTAAAAATTGTGAATGGTTAGTAACAAGAATCACACATCGTGCAATTGCTGTGGCAGAAAAAATCGCGTTACCAATACAAAAAAAGTTGGGTGAAAAAATTGCGGAATTGAAATTGAAAAGCTGTAATAATTACTTGGCGGTAGATTTAGAGGAGCATTCTAAGAGAATATTCCTTACAGTTACAATGCAGCATAAGAATAAAATTGATACCATGTCCAAAGGAGGAGTGATTCATCGCCTTAATGAATTTGCAAGCCAGTGTGGTATTAAATGGAGGTTGTCACCTCATCAGTTTCGACGCACTTTTGCTGTATATGCAGCTCATAGTGTATTTGGGGATTTGCGCTATCTTAGAGATCATTTTAAGCATTGGTCCTTAGACATGACTGCACTTTATGCCATGTCACAGCATCAGGATGCTGAGCTTTACGATAGCATAGGTTTGACTGCTTTAAATATCAAAACTGATATTATAGAGCATTGGTTAGAGCCAGATGAAATTTTAGTAGGTATAGGAGCTAAATCTGTCCGTGCTTTACGAACTAGTAATCACCCTTTGATTATAAAGCAAAATAGAACTGAAATGTTAAAAACGATCAGCCCATTAGTTAACATACGAGCTACTGGTGTGGCATGGTGTACTGCTGATACTGGAGGTTGTAGCGGTGGTCATGGGCTAGAGAAGACTCGGTGTGCTGATTGTAGTCATGCGATAATAGATAAGTCCTGGAAAGACGTTTGGCAAGGTATTTATGCACAGCAGATAGAAATGCTTGATCTAACAGATATTGGCCCAGGCGGGGAAGAGCGTGTCAAACTTGACTTAAAACGGTGCGAAGCTGTTCTTAAAGAATTTGGACTACTTGATGAGGGTAATTAAAATGTTGAAAAATATGGGAGATAAAGAAAAGCTTACTCGAGGAAAAATTACAGAAAACGCAATTCGCCAAGCTATTGTGCGTATTGAACAAAATTGCCCCAAAAAAGTGAAAGTTGGTAGGAAGTTAAGCATTAAATCTGTAGCCGAGGAAGCTGGAGTAAGTCGTGCAACCATACATAATAATTATCCCCATCTAGCTGAACGAATTAGAGAGGTCGGAAAAAAAACGGCTCGAATGCAGCGAGATAAATTAACATCGGAGCTAAAGTCTATGAAAGAAAAATATACTCTGCTAAGAAAAGAATATATTTCTATTCGTAAGCTTAACCAGGATATGGCATCTGAAATGGCATCTTTAGTTATAGAAAATCAGCGTTTACGTTCTTTAGTTAATAACCCAAAAATTATTAAGTTTACTCAATAAAATCAGATGTTCAGTTCCGAAGTGTAGTGATTTATGGCATCAATCGTTATCAGAGGAGGGCCCACTACCAGGCTAGTTGGAGCCTTAGCGGATGTTAGGCTCTGAACCATATGGGGCGTGATGAGGCTCCGATGAAGTACTTCAATGAGCGCCGAAAAGCCATCCTCAAGAAGCTACTCCCGCCGCACAACCACACTGTGATGGAAGCCGACAAGGAAGAAGGCACCTCCGCTGCGACACTGTACAACTGGCGTAATGAGGCTCGGCAAGTTGGCCGCTTACTGCTTGAGCAGAGCGATGATCCCGAATGCTGGAGCTTGCAGGACAAGCTTCACGGCGTTTTGGAGACGACATCCCTCAGCGAGGCTGGGCGTGCTGAATACTGTCGACAGCGTGGCCTCTATCTTGAGCAGATCCAGTGCTGGCGCGCGAGCTGTGAAGGCGCTAACGACCGTCGCGATACTGCCACCAAGCAGAGGAGTGCGGCACGCAATGCGAAGCGCTAGGATGCCATACAGTTGAGCGATGTGGCTCGCGCCGAAGGAGTTCGCCTGCAAGCCGCGTGTGAAGAACTTGGCATCAGTACCAACACGTATTAGAGCTGACCGCGGGGTGATCAATATCGCCGGCCCCAATCAGTGCGGCCTTTCTTGCGGCATGTCCTATCACCAGATGAGCGTCAGCAGGTGCTGGAGATTCGCCATCGCCTTAAGTTCGCCAGCCTGCCGCCCGAACAGAGTGTGCCGCGGCTAGTGGACTAAGAAGGCACCTACGTGGCGTCAGTTCAGTTACTATCGCATCATTCGTTCACATGATGAGCGCCACCACTATGGCCTTGCTCGTGCTCCACGGTCCAAGGGCGGCCTCCTGCGCCACCGGGTGACACACTCCAATACCTGTTGGAGCTGGGACGTGGCCTACTTACCCACTCATGTACGTGGGCAGTTCTACTACCTGTACATGATCGTCGATACCGAGGTCTTCGACCAGGAATCTATGACCAATAGCAGCGAGCTGATCCAGCTCGTCGTACTGCGTGAAGGCTGCATCAACATGCCATTGGTCTTACACGACGACAATGGTTCCGCCACGAAAAGATCGACGCTTCAGCGGTTGAGCATCACCCCATTGGACAGCCGCCCTCGAGTCTCCAATGTCAACACCTTCTCGGAGTCGATGTCCAGGATCTGCAAGTATCGGTCGGACTACTCGATGGACGACTATGAGAGCCTCTCAGCGGCACAGCAGTGGTTGACGCGCTTCGTGCTGAATTACAACTAAGAACACCGGCATAGCGCCATACGATTCGTTACCTCGTGGGAGCGGCATGCAGGCCTGGATAATGAGGTACTGGCAAGGTGAGACGCCATCTATGCTGACAAACTCCGGGTCTGATTCACTAGTACCTCCTCTATGGGTTGGATACTTCACTTACCAGTCAGAAGAGCTGGATGATATTGCTCTCGAGCTGAATATACGACATCGGAATCGACTCAAATTCAAAGCTTCTATTATGGCGATGAGTGAAGTGATGACAAAGCACAATAGTGCAGAACTCTTCATCCGATAAAATTATCGCATTCAGTGTCTGTATTTAATTATTCTCTATGCTATTATTATTCTCCTCCGATTTTGGCTTTTTAGTAGTTAATCCGGTGCTTAAGGATGTTGGCTCGTAAGTGTAGTCGGATCTAATGTACTCTTTTAAGTGTTCTCTTAGTAGCTCCATTTTCAACTTAGTTCTTAGCTGATAGTGTTCATCGCTATTTAAATCTAGCCCTTCGCTTGAAGCGTTTGAAACATCAGTAGCAATGATACTGATCTTCGAAAGATTAAGTCTTTGTCTATTTATTTTAATTATTTCTGAGATAAATATCTTTGCTATTCTATAGCATGCATGAATTAAGGTGGCAGATATAACGACATACGGAATTCTCGTTAAAAGAACTGTCCAGATATCGACACCCTCCGGCCGCTTGTAAACCACTGTTAGATCAGCAGAGCTTAGGAATAGGCTTGCCGTAACTAATATTATCACTATGATGGGTATAATAGACAGTATGGTGTATCTTGTAATACTCCTAGCTCCTTGATCGACAAACCCAGTTATCTCGCTAGGGAATAAATTAATATTTTCTTTCAGTTTTCTAAGGTGTATTTTTCCATCTGCTATTTCTGTATTAAGTCCCTGTTGATCTTTTATTTTTTGATCTATAGAATCATCTAGCTTTTCCTTTCGAGATATAATATTGCTCTCTTCATTAGCTAGCTTGCTAATTGATTCTTGTAAGTTTTCTTTGCTATCTGAAAGGGTGTTTATTTCAGATAACAAAGAGTCTCTTTGCTCCTCGAGCATATTATTGCTAGTTACTATTTCCTCTTTTTTACTTTCGAATTCATTAATTGTCTCTGAGCACTTCTCAGCTCTAATAAAATAAGTTTCCAAGTCTTCAATGATTTCTTGCTTATAGTGATCTAAACGAGATAGATATTGACAACCCTCAGAAAAATCTTTTGTCGTAAGGCCATAAACCTCGATTTTTTTTATTCTTGGATTTACTAAATATTTTCTATCAGGACGGAAGGATATGTTTTGCACAAAACTATTAATTTCAAAAACAAAAACTCCTTCTTTATTTTTGGTTTTTTCTTTCCCGTCAGAACCTTGGGGCTTTGAGGACCATTCAATCTCTGCCGAATCGTAAGAAGTATAGTCATTAGTAAAAAATTTAATTTTTGTAATATATATTGGTTCATCTAACTGAAGCTTATACCATTTATGCTGACCCTGTACGCTAAAATTGCTATTAGAGTTATCAATAAGTCGAGCCGTTTTACCAGTTCTTCTCTTAAAGAATTCTATAGGAATACTTCCCTCTTGAGGAGGGGTAGGCTCTTCTAGCTTCTGTAGATATTTTTCTTTATCAATATTGGACATTTTTAGCCTATGATTAAGTGAAAGCATGAAGCGTGTTATATATACGTAAGATCTGCGCGATTGATTAAAGTTACATGGTATCGTATTCGATTAACAACCTGAGTACGATTTGAGTGTTATATAAACTAAATGTTGCGATGATGATCAATCAGTAATAAGTAATGGTGATTGATAAGATGAGATGTTAAAGGATAATTGTTCGCTGGTTAAGTATCTTTGCATAATATATATTGATCCATTTGATCACTAAACTCTTCCGTATTACCTATCACATCAAGATATATACCCTCAGCTTTTTCATAATTAGAGGTAACAAAGGCAGCCACTATTTCTTTAATTCTAGGAATTGAAGAAAAATTAGCATTCCTAAGTGCCTGAGCTCCCCAAGCACCATTGTCGGCTGCTTGTAATATATTGACTATAATTTGGAAGACATTTTCGGCGGGCAAATAACTAGATAAGTATATGTCGACATCTTTTACATTTCTTGAAAACTGGTTGGCTACATCAAAATCATTAGAGCCAGCCTTATCGTTTGCTTCTTCAGTGTATATATTAATTACTTCCTGACAGTCTTTTATGCTGGAGAGAAAGTTACTACTGAAGATATTCTTTTTAAAAAACTCAACGAGTTGTGGCCTTAATTTTTTCATGAGAAAATCTTCTCCAGCATCCCCCAATATTGATTTAAAGACACTGGATGGATGTGAAAGTCTTGTATGCTCCAGCGATCGATCGACACTTCTGATACGATCTGATATAACGAGTGCTAACCTTTCATAAGTGATAGGATCTAACCCGAGAACTAATGATCCATCTGCAGAGATAACTCTTAAGATAAGTTCCGAATATTTCGAATCCGAACACTTAGCATTGATTAAATGTTTTTTTATATAGTGTGAATGCTCGCTTCTTTTTAAATATGCGTATCCAGTTAGGAAAAACCCAGCGTTTTTAGATATAACCGCGTTAGTATTTAGCGTTTTATCTGAGAATTGGATAATTAAGTATGGTATAGATTCATGGTGGATGTTTTCTAACTCCTTATTTACAACATCAGAAATTTTTTTAATATCACTAGATGGGAAGAAATGCTGCTCATCTAAACGAGCTAGTATTTCATTTACTAATTGGGTCGTGGTTAAAACAGGTTTAGATAAAAATCTGTTTATTGCTTCATAAAAAATAAATCTTGCTTCTTCTGCTGAAGCGTTATGACCTGATGGATGAGCAGACTTGTTTCTTAAAGTTCTAAGTGTCTCTAAAAAGGATGTGTCTAATGATGGAAGTAATGAGTTGGACTGTAACTGATCAATGACATAACTTTCGTAGACGTCTTGTGAGTTGATCTTTTTTTTGGCTTCATTATATATTTTTCTTGCTTTTCCATTAACATTACTGAGCTCGCCTAGTTTTTTTATAATATCATCAAACAGTGCTATATATGTTAATACGATACAAGCTCTATAGGCACTAGCCATATAGCACGACATAGCCTCTTTCATATAGTCCTTAGCTTGATCGTCTTCTATACTGTTAACCAGCTCTTCCATATCATGTAAATGCGGCATGCTTTTATTCTCTCAATGATTATGTGATAAACGTTAATTTACGATGCTGATTTAGAAGAAAGTTATTTCTCCCGGGCTTTCGCTTAAGGTCTAGTCAGTGGGTTCTTCGGAGAACTTTGAAAATTTCCCATGCTACCGCCAGGTGAGTCTATAATAGACATCACCTATCTAGCAGCCGCATCACATGTGAATACAGGCTTCGTTGCTGAATAGATAGCAATTTATAACTTAACTCAGCTTGTATTCAGAATTTACAGTCACTTGCAAAAAGTTCCTCAAGTATAACATCAAGTATAGCAATGTCATCATTGAATGCATTTCGACGGATGGATAGTGTACAATTTCACACAGGTAGCCTACTGGCTAAGCTAGCCTAGCTTGATCTTGTGCAGAGCCTTGTACTCTCACCTAAGCGGTCATTCGAGCTTTGAAGACCTCTGTGCTGCTCATCTCGATGGCACTGTGCCGGCGATGTCGGTTGTAGTCCAACTCATATACCTTAACAGCTATAGCCTCATAGCTTATCGGATTTGAATTTCTTGGCTGTGAATCGCCTCGACCTTGGGGCGGAGCAAGAAGCTCTCAGCACAGACATTGCCATACCAGTTTCTCTTGGCAATCATGCTACATGAAGGTCGTATCGGATCATTAACGACTGATAGAAGATCGAGCGGTATTGGCTGTCGCGATCTGAGCGCACAATCACATTTCTTGGCATCTTCCGACTCCATAGTGCCATCTTCAGAGCATCACTCGCCAAGTCTGTGGTCATCCGCTCATTCATCTCCCCGTCGATGACTTTGCGCGAGTTCAGATCGATCAACACGACCAAGTAAAGCCAACCTTCGTCGGTCGTCAAGTAGGTGGCATCACCGTCCCATTTCTGGTTCGGAGTTGTTGCGGTGAAGTTCTTTGTCAGTAGGTTGGAAGCAATCGTCAGTGTGCGGTACGAGTTCTTGATAGCCTTGTACTTCCGCGTCACTTTGGCGCGCAGGTCTTGCTGATGGATGCTGGCAGCTACGATTATGCGGTTTATCGGCAGCCCTTAATCACGCAGATCTAAGGCCAATCTTGGTGCGTCTGAGTACTCTGTCAGGTAGTGGTAGGCCTGGGCCACTCGCTAATCGAAAACGGTCTGCAGGCGTTACAGTCGACTTGTTTTCCCGCCATGCCATCGACAAACATAGTAGCGACTACTAGCAACACCAAGAATGGCGTACAGCGCTGAATATTCAATACCTGACGATGCTCTGGATGGAGGCTTAATTCACTTCAGACTTTTGGCAAAGTACATCGTGGCTTTTTGCGATTTTAAGATCTTTCGACTTCTCGGCCAGTTGACGGTTGAGTCGAACATTCTCGCCGGCCAATGCCTGTCCCCGGATCGACGCCCATTGTTTCTATTGAGACTTAGTGCGCCACTGGAAGAGCGGGCTGGGCTGCAACCCTAGCTCTCGGGCGGCGGCACTGATATCGATGCGGTCGGCGAGTGCCAAAGACTCATCCTTGTAGGCTTGGGAGTAACGGTTACGAGTCTTCTTCATCGACGCTGATTTCCTTGCCATTGGTTACCTCGTTTAGTGTACTTCCTTAGGTTCTGTACGAAAAGTCGGCTCGTAGACAGCGGCGTATGCAAGCTACGCATACCATCGCATAAAAGCTACGGGCCAACTTCTCATATCGCGTCGCAATACGACGGAACTCTTTCAGCCAACTGAAAGAACGCTCCACGATATTTCGCTGACGGTACATGGGTTTATCGAAACCGCGTGGGAGACCTGGCCGGGGTTTCCGCTTCATCTTTCGTTGAGCGATGACCGGCTTGATTCGTACACGGTCGCAGTAACGGCGCAACTCGTCACTGTCATAGCCCTTGTCTGCCACGATGTAGCGGCAACGTTTTCGTGGCCGACCAAGACTTCCCGGTAGATGAACCTTTTCCAGAGTGGGCATGAAGTACCGTGTATCCGACTCTTGCCCCGCCGACAGCGTGAAGGCGATGGGCCAGCCAAGGCGATCACAGATCAAATGGATTTTGGTCGTGATGCCGCCACGACTCCGGCCCAACGCATGGTCTAAGGGTTCTTCAGATCCCCCTTTTTGCCTCCACCAGCGGAGGCGCGTGTTGCACGAACGGCAGTTGAGTCGATCATCCAGGTCTCGAGATCCATCAGGCCATCTTCACGAAGCCGAAGTTGAAGCCGCGACAAGACCGCCTCAAAGGTACCGTCATCACGCCATTGTCGGAACCTGGCGTAGACGGTACTCCAAGGGCCATAACGTTCGGGAAGGTCGCGCCACTTGGCGCCCGAGCAGAGGGCCCAAAAGATGCCGTTCAGCATCTGTCTGTCGTCTTTTCGGGGCCTGCCCATCGATTGAGCCGGTGAGACAATGTCTTCGATCAACTGCCATTGGCTATCAGAGATTTCGTAGCGTCCTGTCATACCGCACCTATGCTGGATGTGCATGGGTCACATTAGCAAAAATGACTTTTCGTACAAAACCTAGGATGGGTTCGAGGGGGCGCCAAATCCTCTTCAGCAATAAAAAAGCTTGGCCTCTGCGCGAAACCAAACCGTTACCGGTGCCGCCTATCGACTCTCTTCTGGCAGGCATTGGATGCGTCTCCTAAAGTGAAACCAACCATTTTGCCATGCACGATGAAGGTGATAGATGAAGGCGCTGAACAAGCTATTTTTTGTATTGATGACCACCGCTTTTCTGACCGCATGCGTCGACCATTCCGACGACGATCAGGGCACCTCGGACAATCCCTCCGAAGGAGCCTCGATTCAGATGCAGGATAAAGACGTCAACCCCACGCAAGATGAAGGTAATAGCGCTAACTGAGCTTATAACGCCGAACGGCTCTCAGTCCCGCCGGGCAACTGCTGCATGAACCGTAGAACGGCCACTGCCATCAACCGCGCAGTGGCCGTTCTATCGTTTCTACCGCTGAGGAGTTTAAGCGGAGGGTTTAAGGATCACCTTGGTCCAGCCATCGTCGCGATTGTCGAAGTGCCTGTAGGCATCCGGTGCTTCGTCGAGCTTCAGGCTGTGCGAAATGATCTGCGATGGCTTGGCCCGACCGGCATGAATCAACCGCGCCAGCTTGCGATTGTAGGCCTTGACGTTGGCCTGCCCGGTCCGGATGAACTGCCCCTTGAACCAGAAGCTGCCGAAATCAAAAGCCATCTTGCCCTGCTTCGCCAGTTCACTTTCTGCACCGGGGTCCTGCGGCACGAACACACCCACGGTACCGATGCCCCCTGTGGCACGGGTGGACGCGACCAGATTGTTCATCGTCAACGAGTTATCCTCATGGCCGTGCTGGTCGCAGCACTGGTAGCCGACACATTCGCAGCCCCGGTCGGTGCCGCGTCCATCAGTGAGATTGAGTATCTGCTCGACGGCGTTATCTTCAACCGCATGGATCGGCTTGGCCCCCATCTTTTCAGCCAGGGCCAGACGATCCGGCTGGTTATCGACGACGAAGATCTCCGATGCGCCCTTGATCATTGCCGCGTGGGCCGCCATCAGCCCTACCGGGCCGGCGCCGTAGATGGCGATGCTTTCGCCCGCCTGCAGTCCGGCCAGTTCGGTGGCATGCCAGCCGGTAGGAAAGATATCGGTCAGCATGACGTAGTCATTTTCACGCTCGACCGCGTCATCGGGCAGTACCAGGCAGTTGAAGTCGGCATAGGGCACGCGCAGCAGCTCAGCCTGACCGCCTGAATAGTCGCCCATTTCGGCGAAACCGTAGGCGGCCCCCGCGCTGCCGGGGTTGGTGGTCAGACAAAAGCCGGTCAGGCCCTTCTCGCAGTTCTCGCAGAAACCGCAGCCGATGTTGAACGGCAGGCTGACGTAATCGCCGACCTTGACCCGGTCGACACCGGAGCCTACTTCCACGACCTCGCCCAGATTTTCATGGCCCAAGATACGTCCCTGCTCGAAACTGGTGCGGCCTTCATACATGTGCAGGTCGGAACCGCAGATATTGGTCGTCGTGATCCGTACCAGCACGTCGGTGGGTTTCTCGATCTTGGCATCGGGTACATCTTTCACGCTGACATCGCGTGGTCCGTTGTAGACTACGGCTTTCATTGTCGTACTCCAGAATCCATGGAAATGAACAGTTCAACCTTGTGCATGAGAGCCCGCCCGCAGCTATCGCAATTTTCCGATTTCTCGATATCAACGGCTGGGTAAACAAGCTCGCCCTATCCCGGCATTCACTGGCGGTATGAATTCACTCGTCCATGTCGAACTAAAAGCACACCAGATAAATGACCGGCGACAGCAGCGCACAAAGATTGCCCATCATGCGTATGGGGATTTTTCGCAGCGCAAACGGCGAACGAAACGCACGCCGCTGGGTGACCGATATTCGATGACTACCTCAGCCACCTCTCTATTCAAGCTAGCAGTGATAGCGCACTTCATCAACGTTGAAATCCGTCTAATCACCGCGACCGGCCTAGGGCCTGTTGACGTTTCACATGGGCAGCCAGAGGAATCCGCATGCCATGGCCACCATACTCTCGTAATTCCGCTTCAGCTTGTCATAGCGGAACGCCACTGCGCGGTAGTGCTTTAACCGCGCAAAGGCGTTCTCGACCAGATGTCGATAGCGATACAGCCCTTTATCCAGGTCGGCATTGCCCTTGATCGAGTTACGCTTTCTCGGGATTACTGGACGAGCCCCCCTGATCCTCAATCAGCTCACGGATGCGTTCGCTGTCATAGCCTTTATCAGCCACCAACGCCTCGCCAGCGGGTAGTTGCGCTATCAGTTCCGGCGCCTCGCTACTGTCATTGACGTTGCCTCCCGTGAGCCTGAAGGCGATAGGCAATCCATAAGCATCGACGACCAGATGAATCTTACTCGTGTGACCTGCACGGCTTTTGCCAATGGCCTCAGGCTGATTGCTGGCAGCGCCGGCACTGTGCTGGTGCGCTTTGACATAAGTCCCGTCGATGAACAGCCACTCGACGTCAGGCTCGTCGATCAGGGCGTTGAATACCTTGAGCAGCTTGCCTGCCGCCGACCAGGCATTGAAGCGTTTGTAGATCGAGTTCCAGTGCCCAAAAGCGCGAGGCAGGTCCCGCCATGGACAGCCCACGCGCATCCAGTAAAGGATACCCTCCACCGTCATCCTCAGTTCAGGCTTGCGGTAGATAGCCTGTTGAACCAGAATTTTCTCCAGCTTCGACCAGAGCTCGTCACTGAGCATCAATCGGGGCATTGCAGACTCGCGGATTGTCTGTGCGGGAACCTCAATTCTGCGGGTCTGCTCTTATTCAGCAACACCCCTCTCGTGAAACGTCAACAGGCCCTAGCGCTTAAGAGATGTAAGGAGAAGGCTACTTAGGTTCTGTACGAAAAGTCGGCTCGTAGACAGCGGCGTATGCAAGCTACGCATACCATCGCATAAAAGCTACGGGCCAACTTCTCATATCGCGTCGCAATACGACGGAACTCTTTCAGCCAACTGAAAGAACGCTCCACGATATTTCGCTGACGGTACATGGGTTTATCGAAACCGCGTGGGAGACCTGGCCGGGGTTTCCGCTTCATCTTTCGTTGAGCGATGACCGGCTTGATTCGTACACGGTCGCAGTAACGGCGCAACTCGTCACTGTCATAGCCCTTGTCTGCCACGATGTAGCGGCAACGTTTTCGTGGCCGACCAAGACTTCCCGGTAGATGAACCTTTTCCAGAGTGGGCATGAAGTACCGTGTATCCGACTCTTGCCCCGCCGACAGCGTGAAGGCGATGGGCCAGCCAAGGCGATCACAGATCAAATGGATTTTGGTCGTGATGCCGCCACGACTCCGGCCCAACGCATGGTCTAAGGGTTCTTCAGATCCCCCTTTTTGCCTCCACCAGCGGAGGCGCGTGTTGCACGAACGGCAGTTGAGTCGATCATCCAGGTCTCGAGATCCATCAGGCCATCTTCACGAAGCCGAAGTTGAAGCCGCGACAAGACCGCCTCAAAGGTACCGTCATCACGCCATTGTCGGAACCTGGCGTAGACGGTACTCCAAGGGCCATAACGTTCGGGAAGGTCGCGCCACTTGGCGCCCGAGCAGAGGGCCCAAAAGATGCCGTTCAGCATCTGTCTGTCGTCTTTTCGGGGCCTGCCCATCGATTGAGCCGGTGAGACAATGTCTTCGATCAACTGCCATTGGCTATCAGAGATTTCGTAGCGTCCTGTCATACCGCACCTATGCTGGATGTGCATGGGTCACATTAGCAAAAATGACTTTTCGTACAAAACCTAATAGGGTATCCACTGTCACTGGGCAAGATCACACCATCCGAGCGGTGGGCGCTGAGCCAGTGATACCACCGAAAAGAACCGCTCGATACTCGTTGAGATAGACTAGTGCAGCTATCTAAGTTGAAACCTTGTCGAGAGGCTTTTAAAAATAAAAAAGTTCAAGCGTATCTCAACGCGCTATGAGCGACTGGCAAGAAATTATCAGTCGCTCCTATCCCTCGTATCGGCCATCGTTTGGCTGGCAAGATTGTTAACGCTCCCTAGTTTAGATTTTGTTGAGAGTAGCAATCGGTGATCGAAAGAATTGCAGGAATAGCTTCTCAGGTTACAAAAAAAGTAATAGTAAAAAGTCATTTTTAATCAATAGGTTGTATTAATATAACATGTTATAGTTACGGTAAC
>Ga0207897_100358_pt1 | contig 16257 bp, 17 predicted proteins | sample LinPmetageLP42_FD_184054 | JGI IMG/M metagenome (GOLD analysis project Ga0207897, IMG submission 184054) | Marine viral communities from the Pacific Ocean - LP-42 (SPAdes) | ecosystem: Environmental > Aquatic > Marine > Oceanic | place: Pacific Ocean | collected 2010-08-27
TAATGTACATAGGAGTGCAAGCTTTAGTAGGGCAGGGGCGCAACGTCGTGGCGGGTATTACCTTAGGATCGAACCTGAAAATTCTAGGATGGCAGGTGGTTTTTTTTCGCCAGAACCTGCCGATTTACTTCGAATACGTAAAGAATTTGAAATCGATTCCTCCGAAATCAGGGCTATTTTAAACAATCCAAGTTTTAAAAAGGCATTTGGAGGTTTCAATAAGGAATATGCAGTAAAAACAACACCAAAAGGATTTAGCAAAGACGATCCCAATATTGATTTGCTTAGGCTGAAAAGTTTTTTTGTAGAACACCGTTTTACAGACGCTGAAGTTTTAGCAGAAGATTTCCAAGAGAATCTAGTGCAGCACTATTCTTTACTGCGTCCCTATTTTGATTATATGAGTGATGTTTTGACCACTGATTTAAATGGCGTGTCGTTACTATAAATAGCTATAAAAATTAATGATATTCTTAATTTATAGAAAGAGGATAGCATTGGTTTTTGTAAGTTTATAAATAGTTGCTTACTAAAAATAATAGAAAAATGTGTTATGATATTAAAGCAAGCTTAGAAGCTCAATTAAATCGAGCAAGAAGAAGGAATGATTCTCAAGCAGTAGAGGAAATCATTGAAAAGCTCGCCCCTTTAACCGATCTTCCTATTCATCACAAATCAGGATTTAGTCACCCAGAACTTCTTATTTATACAGACCGTTCTCCAATTTTTCCAGAGGTTGCAACGTGGGGACTAGTTCCACATTGGGTGAGCGATAATGACCAACTTAAAAAACTTTGGAATAATACGCTCAACGCAAGAGGTGATACCATATTTGAAAAACCATCCTTCAGAAATTCGGCTAAAAATAACAGATGTATCATTTATGTGGACGGATTTTATGAGCATCATCATTTTGAAGGAAAAACCTATCCATTTTACATTTTCAAAAAGAATAAGGAACCGCTTGCGCTTGCGGGATTGTGGAGCGAATGGAAAGATTTAGAAACCAATGGTATAATAAATACTTTTTCAATAGTAACAACCGCCGGAAATGAAATGATGGGAAGAATCCACAACAACCCAAAACTGAAAGAACCACGGATGCCTTTTATTCTAACGGATGAACTTGAGGATAAATGGTTAGCTAAAATTGAAGATGAGGTTGACATTAAAATGATTCAAGAATTGATTCAACAATTTCCACAAGAAGAATTAACAGCACATACCGTTGGCAAACTTCGCGGAAAACAATACGCAGGAAATGTAGAAGAAATTTCAGATGAAGTCATTTACAAAGAACTGGTCTTCTGAATTTACCGAACGCCTTCATTTTAATTCCCTAACTTTATCAAAAAATCGTACAGAGGACCATATCCAAGTGCCGCCCTAAACAAAAAAAAACTATGAAAGGTAAAATATTATTTCCGTTAGCATTATTCAGTATTTTTATTAATTCCTATTCTCAAGAATACTTCGAAGGTGAAGTGCATTTTAAAATTAGCTATGACTCCTTTATAGACCAATTGCCAGAAGCCCTTTTAATTCAAGAATTCGGAGATACTTTAGTGGGGTACGTCCAAGAAAATCGATACATCATGACAAGCAACACTAAAGGGACCGCGGGAGAACAGAAATTAATCATGTTAATGGATGAAAATTTAGTATATGTTGTCTCAGAAAAATCAGATACTATATATCGTTCGCCTATAAACAAAGAGGAAGATGAACTTATTGAAGTTCATAAAGTAAAAGATGAAACAAAAGTAGTTCTAGGTGATATCTGTCCCGCAGTAATACTAAACAGTAAAAATACAGATCCAGAAAACCCATTTACTGTGAAGTTGGGCAAGTATTTTTACAATCCAAAATTTAAACTGAATAAAGCAGCTTATGCAAATCATAAAAGCGGACATTGGAATTCATTTGTAAATGAAACGGGTGCAATTAGTGTAAGAAATGAGGTGAGACATGAACCACTTTACAAATCTGTGATGGTTGCTTTTCAAATCCTTCCTAAAAAAATTCCTGACGCCCTATTTGATATTACAAAATACAATAAGGTAATAATAGATTTAGAATAGAACTACTGCTCACACTGGTGATAAAATAATGCGTTAGGGCATTAAAATTGCGGCGATTACTTTCAATAAATTAACTATCTTAGTAATATGAATATAGATACCGCACTACTCGTTATTGTCTCCGTTTTCGGCATTTTTACGACAATAATAATCATAACAAGAATTTTTGGACTTAGAACCTTTGCAAAAATGTCCAGTTTCGATTTTGCTTCCACCATTGCCGTAGGATCAATACTAGCTTCGATTGTTATCAATAAGGATCAAAGCGTTCTCAAAGGAGCATTGGCTTTAGCTTGTGTAGTTGGATTTCAGACCCTTTTTTCATTTTTAGTCAGAAAAAATGATTGGTTTAAAAAGCTATTTACTAACAAGCCACAATTACTTATGAAAGATGGGGAAATTTTTTATGATACTTTAAAGAGCTGTAACGTGGGTGTAAGTGATTTGATGGCAAAGTTAAGAGAGGCGAACGTTCATAAAATTTCAGAAGTCCAAGCTGTAATTTTTGAAAGTACTGGGGATATTTCAGTACTACATTGTGCTAATGTAGCGGAAGTTGATTCTATCTTACTAAGAGATGTTGCTAAAAAAAATAGATAGACTACACTGTAATATTTCAGAAATGAAAGAAGAGTAACATGAGGTTTACTAAAATAACACTACAAATAGGATTGCTATAGCGAGTTAGAAGAAAAATCATAAATTTCTTATGAAAACGAAATAAACTAATTCGTAGCATATATTAGGTAAGGTCATAAGAAATAACCCTTTAAAAAACATTAATTTATTCCTATAGATTAACTCGCTAGGAAGCCAACACCGTATCAAAAACCTGCACATTACTCTGTAGGCGCTCTTTTACGATGTTCATCATGCGTTTATTGAGTGCAGACGAATTCTGGATATAGGTCTCATACTCAGCGAGTGTAAACTGGCCAATGATAATTCCCTTAAGCGAATTACGGAATTTTGTGTTTTTCTGTACCGCATTCTCAATATATTCCAGCCGTTTTTCGATCGTTAGATTGTAAAAAACGTTTTTCATTTTATGGATGTAGTTGCTAAAAACCGCGATCATTAAATCATTCTGGAGTTTTGCGATAGGGCGCAGGGTTTCATTTTGAAAGCGTTCATCGGCGCTCATCCCTTCAATAATTCTTGCGGAAGGTATTAGTGGGCGTAAATCGAGTAATACTTCGTCTCTCGTTTTCATAAGAACTGTGTTTTAATAAATGTATTAAATTGACTTCAGAATAAATCGGAATTCAACCGAAGTTATAAACCCCTTTTCAACAATATAGCGCGTTAAAATCATCTTAATCCATCTGGGTGTTTATAAGGGTTTCCGTAACTTTAAAAACAAAAACGATGCCTAAAGTAACTTCCATAAATCCATACAATGGTGAAGAGATAGAATCCTTTACCGAACACACCAAAAAAGAAATCACTTCGATCCTGGAGAAAGCAGACGACCGTTTCTACAAATGGAGAGTAACTTCTTTTGCCGAAAGAAAAAAACTGATGCTTGCCGCTGCCGCAGAACTGAAGAAAAACACCCAAGAATACGCCGAAAAGATGACGCTAGAGATTGGAAAACCTATTTCGCAGTCCATAGCCGAAGTAGAGAAGTGTGCGTGGGTTTGTGAATACTATGCAGAAAATGCCCACAAACATCTTGCGGACGAGATAATTAAAACAGATGCCCATAAAAGTTACGTAAAGTATGAGCCCATGGGTGTTGTCCTTGCTGTAATGCCATGGAACTATCCGTTTTGGCAGGTATTTAGATTTGCCGCACCTGCATTGATGGCGGGGAATATAGGGGTGCTTAAACATGCTTCAAATGTTTTTGGGAGTGCCTTAAACATCGAGAAAGTGTTTAAGCGTGCCGGTTTTCCAGCATATTGCTTTACAACCCTTCTAGTGGGAAGCGATAAGGTAAAATCTATTATAGAAAATCCTATTATCAAAGCCGTCACCCTTACTGGAAGTGGACCCGCAGGTGCTGCAGTTGCTGAAACCGCAGGAAAAAATATTAAAAAAACGGTGCTGGAATTGGGTGGTAACAATGCCTTGGTCGTTTTAAAAGATTGCGATATTAATAAAACAATAGCAACCTGTGTACAGGCACGATTCCAGAATACGGGTCAAAGTTGTATTGCAGGCAAACGACTTATTTTAGCCGAAGAAATTTCAGAAGAATTTATAGAAAAGTTGGTTAAAAAAGTACGGGAGCTCAAAAGTGGCGATCCTAAAGACGAGCAGACCTTTATTGGAACTTTGGCTAGAGAAGATCTGGCGAAAGACCTCGAAAAGCAAGTAAAAGAATCGATTAAAAAAGGCGCTAAATTATTGCTAGGAGGGAAGCGACAGAACGCTTATTTTGAACCCACCATCGTAGGCAATGTTACGCCAAGTATGCCAATGTTTAATCAGGAGACCTTTGGGCCGGCCTTATCGATCACTACATTTAAAGATATGGAAGAAGCGATCGCACTTTCTAACGATTCTAAATTTGGACTGGGTGTTTCTTTGTTTTCAGAAGACATTGAAGCAGCCGAAAAATTAGCGTATCGTTTTGAAGAGGGCGCTGTGTTTATTAATGAGCTCGTTAAAAGTGATCCGAGATTGCCTTTTGGTGGCATAAAAGATAGTGGGTACGGCAGAGAACTAAGCAGCCATGGAATTCAAGAATTTGTAAACAGAAAAACGGTATACATCAATAAATAGCTGTAATACAAGTAAAGATAGATAAAGGCCTTAAGCTTTATAATTTTATTTAGCAAATGTATCTTTACAGTAAATGAAACAATTATGCAATTCGGAAAAGTAACCAATCCAGGAGACATTGATTTTACATTACCGCCAGACCATCCGGGAACGAAGAAACTATTATCCAAATTTGATAAAATAGAAGTTCCCAATTTGTATGTGGGCTGTGCTAAATGGAATAAGGCAGATCTTAAAGGCTTTTACCCACGCGGAACGAAAGACGAACTAGCGTATTACAGCACACAATTTAATAGCATAGAACTCAACGCTACTTTTTACCGTATTTTTCCACCAGATGTTTTTGCCGGTTGGTACGATAAAACACCGGCCGATTTTCGGTTTTTTCCGAAGTTATTTCAAGGCGTGAGCCACTGGAAACGCCTTAATGATTTTGAAAGTTATTTAAATGAATATCTGCTGGCAGCTTCCAATTTAAAGGAAAAGCTACAAATGCCATTTCTACAAACACATAATAATTTTGGTCCCAAGAACATGGATCGATTGGAGCCCTTTTTTAAGGCAGTTCCGAAGGATATTGATATGGCGGTAGAATTCCGTCATACCGATTGGTTTAATGATAACACAGTTGCTGAAGAATTATATACTATTTTAGAAAAATACAATGCAACTAATATTATAGTTGATAGTGCAGGTAGAAGAGACCTGCTGCACATGCGAATGACGAGTGATACAGCTTTTATAAGATATAATGGGGCTAATCACGAGAGCGATTATACACGTTTGGACGATTGGCTGGATAGGCTAGAAGTGTGGATTGAGCAAGGCTTACAGAATATTTACTTTTTTGTACACCAAAATCTAGAAAAAGCATCGCCCTTACTTTCTGCTTATTTTATTGAAAAAGCAAACGCACGATTTGGCACGACATTGCACATTCCAAAAATGGATAACCCTAAAGATAAATTTTAATGAACTTTCACACACGTAAATGGATTAAGCCTGAAGATTTAAACCCAAACGGAACCTTATTTGGCGGGAGATTGCTGGAGTGGATTGATGAAGAAGCTGCCTTATACGCTATCATTCAGTTAGAAAATCCTAAAACGGTCACTAAATATATGAGTGAAATCAACTTTAGAAGTTCTGCTAAAAAAGGAGATATTATTGAGATTGGCCTCGAGGCAGTTAAATTTGGTGGTTCTTCGCTCACACTGGCCTGTGAAGTGCGTAACAAAATGACCCGCGAGGTCATTATTACGATCGATACGATTATCATGGTAAGTCTGGATAAAAATGGTAAACCAAAACCACATGGGAAAACTGAGATCGAATTTGTAAGTAATCGCTTAAGTACAGATTAATAGATTCCAGCATCCATAGCATCGCCTTCTATTTGTTCATGTGCATGCTTCAGTTCTTCTTTTGTGGGCGGTTTTAAACGTTGCTCATCTGCTAATTCGGGCTCAAAGCTAAGTTCCACATACATGGGGTAATGATCAGACTTTATATCGTTACCGCGTACTACAGATTTTACTCTAAACTCGGGACCTACAAAAATGTGATCTAATGGCCATTTAAAAATAAAACTTCTGGCATTATACGTATTATAAAGACCACGACCTTTTCTCGGGTCCAATAGGCTACTAATTCTTTGGAACAAGGCCGTTGTTTGAGACCAGGCAACATCATTAAAATCTCCAGTAACGAGGACAGGAATAGTCGATTCCATTGCCAATTTAGCTGTTTTCATCATCTCTGCATCACGATCAGATGATTTGGGATTATGCTGTGGCATTGGGGGCGTAGGGTGAATGGAGTAAAACTGAATAGTATCACCAGAGGTTAATCTAATTTTAGTGTGTATGGACGGGATACTGTCATCTACTTGATATTTTACCTGAGCATTGATCAACTCATTTTTTGAATACAATAACATGCCGTAGGTATTTGGTAATGGCACTTCTACGCTGTATTTGTATTCTTTACTTATATTTTTGCTAATTAGCTCTTGCCATTCCTTATTAGTTTCAGTTAACAATAAAATATCAGCATCTCTATTTTCTATTTCGGTAATGAGTAGCTCTTTGTGTTTATTCTTCTGAAGTACGTTTGACGTAAATAGACTAATTTCTCCCTTAGCTTTTTTTGACGTTGCATTCCCAATTTCGAAGGTAGCAAGCGGCGTGTAGTTGTATATTTTAACAAATTGAAATACTATACAGGCTAGCATTAGGCTTGCAAAAATATAGTCATTTCTTCTTTTTAAATCGAATCTTAGAAAATAGACCGCAAACGCTATAACCGAAAGGATGGTAAGCTGAATATGAGGAAAATCGAATACTCGAACCCACCAATAATCTACAGCAATAAATCTAAGTAGTGTTAGTACAATGGTAAGTCCTCCAAAAATTTGAAGAAAGGTTTTAAGTTTCATTTAAGGTTGTTTTCTATCCTACAAGATAATTGAATTTAGCTAGAATGCTAATTTGTTATGCCAAGTTTAGCGAAATCTTTTCCGCTAGGTGTTTCAAAAATCTCCAAGTCAAAATAGGCTACAGATGCAATAAGGTGATCAAAAATATCAGCTTGTATATGTTCGTAGTTTTCCCAGTTCTTATCATAGCTAAAACAGAAGATTTCAATTGGGATACCTTTGTCAGTAGGCGGTAAGTGGCGCACCATTAAAAAGAGTTCTTTATTTATTGCTGGATTTTCATGCAAAAAAGCATCTGCATACTTTCTAAAAACACCCAGGTTTGTTTGGTTTTTTCCGTTAATCAAAACAGACTTATCTGCTTCAATCTGCTTGTTATATTTATTTACATCCCGCTCACGATGGTCAATGTAGGGCGCAATCAGCTGGATTTTCTTGAATGCTTCTAAATCCTTTTCTGTAAGAAATCTGACGCTGTTTTGCTTTATATAAATCGATCTTTTTATACGTCTACCCTTACTCTCCTGCATTCCACGCCAGTTCTGAAAGCTATCTGCAATCAGGCTATACGTCGGGATGGTGGTAAAGGTATTATCAAAGTTTTGCACTCGTACCGTCGCTAAATTGATTTCGGTCACGTAGCCATCGGCACCAAATTTACTAAAGGTAATCCAATCGCCTATGCGCACAATATCATTCACAGAAACTTGAATACTTGCCACAAACCCCAGAATCGTATCCTTAAAAATCAGTAAAAGAATCGCAGAAGCGGCGCCCAGTGTGGTCAGACTCTTAATAGAATACCCCGTAAGAATATTGATGATTAGAAAAATACCCACACCCCATGCAAAGATCATGAATACTTGCAAATAGCTCTGTAGCGGTTTATCTGCAAACTCTTCTACGTGTTCCAAATAATTTTTACTAGATCTTAGAATGCTCCTAAATACTAAAATTGAGAGAATTACAAGATAGATATCAATTATACCTAAGAGTAGCACTTCTATCCAAGGATACTCAATAAATATAATGGGTAGAAAATACCAGATAATTGTTAAAGGAACATAATGCGCAATATACCTCGGAAAATTACTTACTACTAAGTGGTCATCATAGGTTGTTTTAGATTTATGACTGAACGATTTAAAACCCTGAACAATAATTTTTCTGGTAATTATATCAAGCAGGGTCACTACCACGATTAAGATAATGCAATTTATAAGTACATTGATTGCAATGGCAAACGATTCGTTCATGCCTTGACCCGTCATGTACTCTTGAAAGTAACAGCTATAGTATTTAAGGGTTTCCTTATCCATTATAAGTATTTACGCTCTATATAAAACGGACCAAATGGAATTACAGAGCAGAGGACCGCAATTGCCAGTTTTTTTAAAGACCAGTTTAATAATTGTGAGACATATACCGCGCCTGCAATATATAATAAGAACAATACACCATGTGCCATACCAACAATTTGTACCATTTCTGGCATATCCCAAATATATTTGAGAGGCATCGCAATCCCTAATAAAACTAAAAATGAGATCGCTTCTAACGTACTTATTATCTTAAATGTTTTTATGGTATTCTTCAATGCAAAAATTTTTGCAAAGATAGCGGTTGTGTAGTTGCTAGATAAATTTTAAGAATACTTTATGCCATCTCTTTTCTCGCTACCACCACAATAGGTGTATATTTAACTAAAACACATTTACATGCCTTTTTTACTACAAACTGCTACTGAAACTATTACCAAATCGGTGGAGGATTATTACGATAAATTTTTAGAAATCCTTCCCAGGATTGCTCTCGGTATTTTAGTCATTGTTATTGGAATCCTTCTTGCTCAGTTGGTGACCAATATTTATAAAAAGAGAATTCTCAAAAAGGCAGAAGATCCCCTTATGGCTCGGTTTTTAGCGCAGGCCATTAAAATTATCTTGACGTTAATTGCTATTATGATTGCATTGCAAATAGCTGGCTTGAGCGGAGTGGCTACAGGAATTTTAACCGCGGCGGGAGGTGCTGCGATTGTGTTGGGTTTTGCATTTCAGGATATAGGGAAGAATTTTTTGGCTGGAATCATTCTAGCATTTAATAGACCCTTTAATGTAAATGACACTATAAAAGTTGCAGATCTCTTCGGAAAGGTAAAAGCATTAAATTTTAGATATACTCATATTAAAACAACAGACGGACGTGATATTTTTATCCCGAATAGCGATGTATTAACAAAAGCCGTTGAAAATTATACCGCAGATGGTTTTTACAGAAATGATTTTGTCGTGGGCATTGGTTACGAAGACAACATTGAAGCTGCAAAAAAAACCATTTATGAAATTCTTGAAAGTCATGAAGGTATTGTACATGACGATATTCACGACAATTTTGTCATCGAAGACGAGCTAGCGGCAAGTACGGTTAACTTAAAAGTATTTTTCTGGGTGGAAACATTAGATTATAGAAAGTCTTCTCGAATTCTTAGGGGAATGGTCATAAAAAAGGTGAAAGAAGCATTAGAGCAACAAGGGTTTAATTTGCCAGCAGATATAACCGAACTCAAATTATATGGCAACGAAGAGGACATACCTTTACGCGTACGTAAAGACCCTAAAGATCGTGAATTGGACAAGTTAGAAAAAATGCGAGAGCTGCCTCCCAAAGAAGGAGATAAACAGCGTTAAAATTTTAATCACAAGGCAAAGGTTCATTCATAACAGGATAGCTCCAATTTTTTCTGAAACTATAATGCCACCATTCGGTGCGTACCGTTTGGAAACCTACTTTTTGCATGCCTTCACGCAATAATTTACGATTGGCTAAAACTCCTTTACTAAAATTATAGTTGTCTATATGTGATTCCCTTCCGAAGTAATCATAATCACTCCCCATATCCACAAAACAACCTTCTAGTGTAACCAATGTCATATCTACCGCTGCCGCCCGATTATGAACACTTCCATTACCGTAGGGATTTGCCACGTAAGTAGGCCTCGGGAATTTCTCCCACATTTTCTTTTGTACGTCTAGAGGTCGATAACAATCGTAAAACTTGATCATATAACCCAACTCACAAAAATATTGATTGGCTTCTAAAACCGCTTCGGCCACGTCGGGTTGCAAAAGACAGACAGCGCAATCGTATAAGATTTCACCCATAAAATTAGTTTCAGTTGCGTAGCGAACTTCATAATCAAAGTTTGAAACCGTTTCGGCCATATTCACCAATTGGGTTTGCTGTGTTTCTGAAGTAAAATTCAGAAACAATAGGCAAATGGATATGTACGCGAAGGCTTTCAATTACTACAAATTTAAGGATATTTTAATACCGAACGAGTAAGAGGGTTCGTAACTTTGAGATAATTGAAGTTTAATTTAAAAATCCCTGTGAATACAGGAAAATATATGAAAAATTTAAGAGGAAAAGTAGCCTTGGTTACAGGAGGTACTAAAGGAATAGGATACGGAGTAGCGCAAAGTTTGTTAGCACAAGGTATTAATGTTGCCATAACCAGTAGAACACAAAAAGCGGCAGATGATGCGGCAAATAAATTAAATGATGGTACTCATGATGCTGCAAAAGCAGTAGGAGTAGAGGCCGATGTGAGAGATTTTAAAAGTCAGGAAAAAGCGGTACAATCTATTATTAAAGAATTTGGGAAGTTAGACATTGTCATAGCTAATGCTGGATTGGGTCATTTTGGATCTGTAGAAGATATCACCGTTGAACAATGGCAGGAAACGATCGATACCAACTTGACCGGTGCTTTTTATACCCTAAAGGCTTCCGTAAAAGAAATTATTAAAACGGAAGGCTATTATATTTCTATCTCGAGTTTGGCTGGTACGAACTTTTTTGAGGGAGGATCTGCTTATAACGCAAGTAAATTTGGACTCACTGGTTTTACTCAGGCTGCGATGTTAGATTTAAGAAAGCATAATGTGAAAGTGAGTACGATCATGCCAGGAAGTGTTTCAACACATTTTAATGGAAATGAACCCAGTGACGAAGGCGCATGGAAAATTCAGATAGAAGATTTAGGAGAACTGGTAATAGATCTTTTAAAAATGCACCCAAGAACACTGCCTAGTAAGATTGAAGTGAGACCTACGGTACCGCCAAGTGCTAAAAAATAATTATCTAAAATAGGATTTTGCCCAATGTATAGCACTTTCCAATTCAGGAAAAAAGGCAAAGCTATTATCAAAAAGGGACTGCTCCTTCATGGCGCGTTCCCTCGTAGCTTCATTTTTTGAAACGATGGCAAGGCCTTTTAGATTTTTTAAAGTTCTGGTCTCGTATATGGATAGATCGACATCTAAGTCACCAAACTCTTCACGAATAATAACAAAGGGATTGTTTTGATAATGTTCTTTCAATCTACTCCGTAATTCGGTAAGGGACTCGTTATTTAAGAGTTTTTCTGGTTGAATACTAAAGATAGCGTAGCACTCATAAATAGAGAGCTTAAATAAATCTGTTACGTATTCCTTAAGGATCATGAGCCAAGTTGTTAAAACAAAGATAGTGAGTTTTAAGATATGTTTAACATTTGACTGAAATATTTATAAACAAAAAAAGCAGCTCTTTTTAAGAGCTGCTTTTTAAACTATAGTTTTATTTTACTTACTGATTGTCAGAAAGCAATGCTAAAAACTTATCAAGATTTGGTAAGATCACAATACGTGTTCGTCTGTTTGTTGCTCTACCATCTTTGGTGTCGTTTTCGGTAAGGGGATGAAAACTGCTTCTACCTGCAGCAATTAATTTTTCTGGTGCTACACCATACTTATCCTGCAATATCCGTATAACAGCTGTAGATCTTTCAACACTAAGATCCCAATTATCTTTTACCGAAGCTCCATTTTTAACGGTTTGCGAGTCTGTGTGACCTTCAACCATAACTTCTAATGCGGGTTCGCTGTTAATAACGCTAGCAAGTCGCTCTAAAAGATTGTTTGCTTTAGGATTTACTCTATAACTCCCAGAATTGAATAACAACTTGTCTGATATGGTAATCATAACAACCGTTTCATCAATATCTATTTGGATATCGTCTTCTTCACCTTCGGCGATTAAACTGTTATCGATATTCTTTTTAAGAGTATAGGAGATCGCTAAATTCATAGAATCTTCTAATGTTCTCGCTTGTGCCAATTCGTTCTTGTCTACTTTGGCCAAAGCTAGCTTCATCTTTTCTTTGTCATTTTTAGACAAAACAACATTTTCGAATTTCTGTAAACGAGCATCATTAGTTTCCGTTAAGGAACTAATTTTTGCATTGTAACTTGCTACGCGGTCTTCAATAGCGGCGTATTTTGCCTCTATTTCTTGTTTTTCCACTTGTGTTTTCTGAAGTTCAGATCGTGTGTCGTTGTAGTTGTTTTCTAGCTCAACGTATTTCTTCTTAGAAACACATGATACTGAAAGGATAGTTAAGGCCAGTAGGGATAGCCCGATTGATTTTCTCATAATTATTTGTTTTAAGGTTCGTGACAAAGATAACAAGGGGTAGCACCTAATTATTCGTTAACAAACGCTATTGTTTTGTTAAAAGTAAAAAACCACCTTTTCAGGTGGTTTTAAATCAACAGCTTATACTGTGGAATTATGATTCTTCCTTTGGCATAATACTTAATTTGTTCTTGCCAAAATCCAAAGTACGGATAGGGAATGGGATATTTATTCCAGCTTCGTCGAAATGTTTCTTGATCAGCTTAATGGCCTTATGTTGTGCTGCTAATTTTGGTTTAGGTTTTTTACTTTCTATCCAAAACCGGGTGACAAAATTAATGGAGCTATCCCCAAACTCAGTAAAGAAAAATTCTACTCCTTCTCCATCTTGCTGCTCAAAAGCGTCAGAAATAGTTTTTACCACAAGGTCTTCCACTTTTTGTAAATCATCTTCATAGCCTACACCGCAACTTACGTCCACGCGAGACCTTTCGGTCCACGAGTAATTGGTAAAAGGATTATCAATAAATATAGAATTAGGAATAATCACATATTCATTATCGGTTTGACGAAGGGAGATGTTTCTTAAGTTAATTTCAGTAACATATCCTTTTTTATCGCCAGCTTCAATGAAATCTCCAATTCTTACTTTTGGTAAGAAGGAGAGCATTAAACCTGAAAAAGTATTGCTCAAGGTGCCTTGAAGGGCTAGCCCTATTGCCAAACCAACTACACCAGCACCTGCGAGAACTGAAGTTAAAACTTTATCCAGATCCATTACGCCAAGCGCAATAAAAAATCCGACCAATATGATAACGGTAAAAACGATTTTACCCAGCATCTGCCGGATGGATTCTTCGCCAATTTTTTTGAAAAGGTATTTCTTAGAAAATTTGGAAGTATACTTAGCTATAAAGTAAAAAACTATCATGACCAAAATGGCGATAGCAAAATTTGGAAGTTTTAGTATGATTGCATCTAACCAACCGTCAAGCTTGTCCCATAGTCCACTTACTGCATCTTCGGTGTTAAATGTTTGTGCTGCTTCTGTTGTAGTCTCTTTTGAGGTAGTAATTTCTTGCATACGAGTAATTAATGGTTGTGTTTAAAAATAAACTGGATGCTCAATATACATTTTTGAGCATCCAATTTGATTTAATAAATTCTTAAATTTTTAATTCCAAAGCAGTTTTTATCCTAAATACTTCATTAGAATATGACTTTTAGATTCGTGTCTCAATCTGCGAATAGCTTTTTCACGTATCTGGCGAACTCTTTCTCTACTTAAATCGAATGTATCACCAATTTCTTGAAGTGTCATCGCTGGCTGCCCACTTAATCCAAAATTAAGACGAACCACATCACCTTCTCTCGGTGACAATGTTTCTAGCGCGCGATCAATTTCAATTTTAAGCGACTCGTGAATAAGGTTTTTATCTGGATTTGGTGTTTCACCAGAACTTATCACATCGTATAAGTTATTATCATTTTCCCCTTCTTGAAAAGGAGCATCCATCGAAAGACTTCGGTTAGAATTTTTAAGCGATGTTTTTACTTTACGCAAAGACATGTCCAATTCTTTTGCGATTTCTTCAGCAGAAGGCTTACGCTGGTGCACTTGCTCTAAATGAATAGAAGCCTTACGTATTTTATTGATATCCCCAATTTTATTTAAGGGAAGACGTACGACACGTGACTGCTCTGCAATGGCTTGTAAGATAGACTGTCGAATCCACCATACAGCATAGGATATAAATTTAAAACCTCTTGTTTCGTCAAAACGTTTTGCTGCTTTAACGAGGCCTACATTTCCTTCATTGATCAAATCGGGTAGGCGTAACCCTTGGTTCTGATATTGCTTTGCTACCGAAATAACAAAACGCAAATTAGAACGGGTCAATTTATCCAAAGCTCTCTGGTCACCTTCTCGAATACGCTGCGCTAATTCTACTTCTTCTTCAGCGGTAATCATATCTATTTTACTTACATCCTGTAAATAACTGTTCAATGATTTTGTTTCTCTGTTGGTAACCTGCTTGGTAATTTTGAGCTGTCTCATATATCTTTATCGGGTGTTTGGATTAATATAACAAGGCATGATAACATTTAGGAATGACAATTCCAAATACTTAACACTATTTGTTAACGAATAGGGCAAAAAAAGTTATTTTTCGTACCTTAATTAAAAATTTAACCATGTTATTAAAAAGAACGCTATTTCTACTAATTATTGCACTGTCGCCACTTTTGTCTCTCGCTCAGATACCAAAAGATGTTCCACACCCCAGCAACAATACCCCATTGGATCTTTCTGATCCGGCAGATATTATTATTTACATTGCACTGCCTTTATTAGCAGGCGTTTTTGTTTGGATTTGGTTACGACGGAAAAAGAATTCAAAATAAGTTACATTTGGTGTAATTATTGCTCGTTATCTCTGTCTTATAATAAGAGAATTCATATAATGAAAAACATATTTTTTGTACTCGCTTTCAGTTTTGTTTCAACTTCATTGTTTGCCCAGATTGAAAAACCTCGGACCAATATAAAAATTGAAGCCATCGATAAGGTGGATGAAACTCCATCTGGTTTTGAATTGCCCGTAAGTAAGGCAAAAGGACTTTCTGAATCTAAGCCATTGTTTAATTCAACAATAGATTCTGACCTCGGGAAAAATAACACTGACCTTGATATAACAAAAGGAGACGGTCTACAAGATTACAAGACCAATAATGGTCCAAAATACTTTACAAAGGACAAAGAAGCGCTAGCAGAGTATGGTCGTGATCAAAATCTAGGAGAAGTCATTACGAGTGCGAGTACGGTTAATATCGTGTGCAGAGATCATGAATACGTAGACGGCGATCGCATCCAAGTGCGCGTCAATGATGATATTGTTAGGGCAGAAATAAGATTGTATGGTACTTTTCAAGGGTTTGACCTGCCACTGTTGCCAGGTATTAATAAAATAGAATTTATCGCATTAAATCAAGGTTCATCAGGTCCTAATACCGCAGAATTGCACGTATATGATGATAATGATCTTCTAATCTCAGCGAAAGAATGGAACCTCCTTACTGGAAAAAAAGCAACCTTTCTAGTTATTAAGCAGTAATAACAGCTACCTCTCCAGCTTTCATGTTCTCAATCGTGTGATTGCCTATACGTACTCTGGCTAAACGTAAGGTTGGGAACCCAACTGCGGCAGTCATTTTACGTACTTGTCTAAATTTTCCCTCAGTAATCGTGATTGATAGCCAAGAAGTAGGACCATGCCGATTTGCTCGTATCCGTTGTTTTGTTTCGGGCAGGGTAGGGGTTTCAATTATTTTCACGGTACAGGGTTTGGTTACATATTCTTCAGCATTAACACTTATGGGCACCCCTTTTTTTAGAATTTTGAGCACCGTTTCAGTAATAATACCGTCAACTTGTACATAATATTCTTTCTCTACATTTCCTTTCGAGATCGCATAGCTAAAAGCCCCATCTGTGGTCAATAAAAGCAAGCCTTCACTAGGCTCATCTAAACGTCCAACGCTCATTGTGC